>Ga0209671_1004023_pt1 | contig 14397 bp, 12 predicted proteins | sample WorMetHERISLAND2_2_FD_187401 | JGI IMG/M metagenome (GOLD analysis project Ga0209671, IMG submission 187401) | Marine gutless worms symbiont microbial communities from Max Planck institute for Marine Microbiology, Germany - Olavius geniculatus... | ecosystem: Host-associated > Annelida >... | reverse complement strand
TTTAAAAATGTGTTTCTAACTTTCTATATTAGACAGGCAGGGCCCCTCAAACGTCGCGAGGCCTGTGATAACTTATCCCCCTACTCTCCCTCTCGACGGGACTAGGTGCGTTAATTTACGCATTAATTAATGCATTAAAAAATTAACGCCTTGACAGCTCTAATTATGGCTATAATAAACTGTTCATACCAGGGTTGTGCACGAGACCTTCTGAGCCGAGACCGAGACGAGACCCGAGACCCATGTCTCGGAGACCGAGACGTTCAAAATTTTGTCCGAGACAAGATTGAGACGAGACGTTGCAGCTTTTGAGACGCTGGCCGAGACCTTGAAGCTCCCAAGACTCTCGAGAGTCTCGTGAGCTTCAACGTCTCGCCGAGACATTTTGCGTGACGTATGGTGAAAGACATTGACAATGAAAAAATTATACGGATTAATTAACTCGCACCATGGTAAGTGTTTACTATTTGTGATATTGTGAGTTTTTGCACTTTATTTTGACAATTATCACTAAATAATTAACTGCTTGCACCATAAAGACATGCATGCTGTAGACATGAGCCATTATGTTTATCGTAATTTGCAAGCAACTAAAATTAGTAAACTACAGCTGATTATAGCCTTATAGGCCTATGTCATCTACATTTGGACGATAGGATTCTATTCTGATATCATACACTTTATCTTCATTGCGACTGGGTCATTTTATGACGAAAAAAGACTGACATGACATGATTCTGCTTTATGACAAATAAGTAACTGAAATAGTAAAAACACTGTAAACGAATATGTCTAAGCCACAAATGTCACCCGAGACGAGACCTACTGGGTCAGAGACATATTTCTCTGCTGAGACGTTAGTAATTCTTGACCACCGAGACGTCTCGACAGAGACCACATCCCTGGTTCATACGTTATTAAGTTCAAGGAATTTAACAGTGTATTTATCACATAGCAACGGTTGCTGTGGAGTGAGATTCTCCATAGCAACGGTTTATTCAGCAAAGATGTAAGCATGAGACCTCAACCAAACTTTAGTTACCATGTGAAGTAAGATCAGTGATTAAAGTTTTGCTTATCAGCCATTACTATGGACATTACTATGGACACCACGATAACCTAGTAACAAAGTTTATCATGACGTAATATCGCTCGTTACGAACTTGATTGAGCTAAAACATTAAAAAATGTTCGGCACAGTACAAAACGTCTTAAAAATAGAGCTGTCACAGTTGACGCGTTAATTAAAGCATTAATGCGTTAATAAATTAATGCGCGTTAAAAAAATTAACACACATGCGTAAATTTATTTCATTCAGTTACTAAATTCTGTGCAGCAAAAGTTCGGATATTTCATTAAACTGCGGTCATATGACAATTGAATGAAATCAAGTAACTAAACTAGTTTTCGTTTCATCACTACTGTAAATAAACATTTATTTATTTATTTCATTGACAGGCTAATAGATTTCTATGCTATGACGTCAGTTACTGCTGATCACAGATATCAAAATAATGTTGTCTGAAGTTTTTTGCGTGTATAGTAAAATACTGTAATAGTTAAATAGTAAATAGTCTAAATACGTTTAAAAAATAAAAATTATATGTTTTTTAAACTTTTTTTCATTTTTCTAACTTTCTGTATTTTACAGGCGGATCCAATAAACGTCTCGGGCCCGGGGTAATTTACCTCCTACTCTCCATCTCGACGGGACTATGTGTTAATTAATGAATTTTAAAAATTAACGCACTGTGTTAATGCGTTAAAAAAATTAACGCCTTGACAGCTGTACTTAGAAATGATATCCCTGAAAACGTCATGTCAAAATGACTTAATTTTATTTACGTTTTTACTTCAGTCTAATGTTATTATATTGACAAAGCATGATTTGTTGCCGTTTGTTGCTATGACAACGAAAAGCCTTTAGCTACAAGTTTTGTATGCCTATAACAAAGATAATAAATGTCCAAATGTGATTATTATGATTATAATAAACTGTTTATACGGTATTAAGTACAAGGAATCCAACGATGTATTTATCACATAGCAACGGTTGCTACGAAGTGAGATTCTCCATAGCAACGGTCTATTCAGCAGAGACCTCAACCAAACCTTAGTTATCGTGCGATTGAGGAAGCCAGTTTACGTTACATCAACATTGATCACCTTGATCAATCTTGAACCGCCAAAATAGGGGGTTTAGTATTTTGGTGATTTTCAGCTGCGGTGCACACTTTGCATTTCCAAATTGTAGAAAAGTGAGCCAGTTTGTGGCTTCCATTGAATGTTCATAAACCAAAAGTGCTTCAGCTTCAGGAGGGCTTTGCCTCTGTTTTCCTGACTAGGGGCTTTGCCTTGGACCCCGCTGGGGGCTCTACCCCCAAACCCCCGTTATAGGCTCGCGCTAGGTCCCCGCGCTCGTCATGGCGCTGTGCCCCCCAGATATTACGGGCAGGGCTAGAACCGCCACTGCAGAGTACTTAAACTACACTCAAATAAAAAAAGGTAAAGTGTGCCGTTCCCCCCCGGGCGTGGGCGGGGTGCTGATCTCCTTTTCTGTGGCCGTTGAGCCCATAGACTGTATACACTCTCGTTCGGGCACATGGCTGCAGCTGAAAGTTGAGAAACAAGTTCCAGTGCAAGTTGAGAGTGGTTTAAGATCTGTGCTTTGTTTGCCAGCCCTGTGAGTGATTGATGGACTAATGATGGGTTACAGTTAGTGTGGTAGTATTCATGTGGATGTTGGCTCGTGCTGGCCTCTATGACATAGCGTGGTACTAGGCACCTAGACGACGTTTATATTCTGTCACAGTGAGTGAACTACATGGTGTTTCATAAAATAAGGACCCTTTTTGTTTTTTTTCATAATTCACTCAAATGATGATCAGTTTACACAAAATTTGTACCAGTTGTAGCTGAAGAAATACTAATAAAGAATATTGCAACAAAATATGGCAGTTGATTATGTATTCTTTGCTAGTCCTGACGTAATGCTGACACCATAATGTGTCCCGGGTTCAAGCTGGATAGTCTCAACTGGTGCTGTTAGTTGCTACCCTGCTTTGATGGTGAGCTTAGTCTGGTTCACTGATGAAAAATGTTTATTGTGTCAGCACTAAGCAACATAGGGACATGAAATTAGACGTCTTGCGATCCAAAAATGCAACCATTTTGCAAGCTCATTGTGCTAGTCCACTGTCTTGCTCGAATGTGTAAAAGTCCAACTATTCCTGCAGACACATAAATGCCATCTCTTTGCATGTTTTTGTAACTGTAACTGTAAAACTTCAACAATTTGTCATGAATGAACCAGATTTTTCACCGTTGGAGCCGGGTAGCTACTGACAGCACCAGTAGAGACTATCCAGTCTCTACCCATGACACATTATGACGTAAACATTACGTCAGGACTAGCAAAGAATATTTAATCAACTGCCATATTTTGTTGCAATATTTTGAATTAATATTTCTTCAGCTACAACTGATAAAAATTTTGTGTATATTGATCATCATTTGAGTCAATTATGAAAAAAACAAAAAGGGGTCCTTTTATGAAACACCATGTATTGAGTGACTGACTGGCTATAGTTGCTGGGCTGAGCTGCTAACAGTCACCTGCCCCTTGTGGGTCCCATGTCAGGCAACGTTGTTTGTTGAATACAGCAACGGCCAGTCAGTGATGGGCAACTAACTAAAAATAAAATAATTGAACTGTTTGTTAGCTACTGTTCTGGCAGTGTAGAACTTTAACTAACCTGATAATAATTAAAGCTGTTGAAGCATTTATTTTTTAATGCATGCATTGATGATGTGTCATTAATATTGCTCATATTGTAGGTCGATTATCTCGATAAGGTGAGTGGTATGAAGTCCATGAAGTCATCAGGATAGTGACCTTAGTGATGGAATGGCAACAATTAAACAAAACAATTTTTATTTACTTGAATATTATTCGGTTATTAAATAAACATTATTTAATGAAATGTTGGAACTCCTGCTTCACAGAATTAAGTAAACTTACGTAATATGTATGTTCAATAACTTTTTAAATGTGTGTTAATTTTTTAACATGTTAAATTAACACGTTAATTTGGAAGCTGTAATAATAATTAAACTTTTTAGAACTAATTTTTGAGTAAATTGGTGCAAAATTGTCAACAAATACTGCTGATATTGGCTGCAAGTAAACTTTCAATTTAAGAAGAATAAACATTTTAAAATCTTGAAAAGTATACCACATCAATAAAGAAGTCACTGTTTTAATTTATGAAATTATTTCTATCACTTCTGCGACTCTTGCTACCTGTTTACTGCAGTCAGTCCAACGATATCTTGAGGTCAAAAGTTGTAACTTGTAGGCACAAGTAATTTAACTGTTTTTTAATTAAATCAGCTACCAATAGCAGTAATTAAACCGTGTACTGTTTTAAGTAAACTGTTTTTCATTAAACTATTGATCAATCAATGAATCAGTCCGCATTTATTGCCGACCAAGTTCTTTGCTACACACTAAGACCCAGGGGCGTACAGTAAAAAGAGAAAAAAATCAAATTACTAAAATAAATTAACTAAACTGTTGGCTAACAAATTTTTTTGTTACGTTTGCCCATCACTGCAGGCAATAGTAGTGGCCTAGTAGCGGCTATGCTAGCGTGAGTGCTTGCCAGTTGCTATAGCGTGCACAGGATCTACGCTTGACTGCCTCCGAGCACGCCATACTCTATAGTCTAGCCTTATACTACTACTCCATGGGGCAGCTGTAGGCCTTGATACTCCGTTGCCCATGAGTTGCCTGGCTGCAGTGGCTTAGACAAGGGGACAATTTGCTCGATGTCACATTTTTTTGGTTATAGACTTAACCAATGTTAGAGACTTAACATTAGAGACTCAGGAAAATGGTTAGAATTATTGCCACCAGGTCTCATTTTTTACTCCTCGCGTGCTACGTTCCTAACGTAGCGAAGAGGAGTATATAAGATCAGTGTAATATTGAGGACTGACCGACCAACGACCGACCTCTGTTCCTGGAAGAGCCTACCTGGAAGAACTTCAAACGGCCATATCTCCATAACGGTGCATGGTCACTATGGACAAGACCATGCGTCTATCTAGCACCGTTATGGAGGTATGGCGCCTCAAAGATAATGGGCTCACGAGTTTGCCCTTTTGGGGTCACGTGACGTGATGACGTCGGTTGCACGGTTGATGATGTCAGCGAGGTGATGCTGTCAGCACCGCCATTTGCGATGTGAAAAGAAAGGAATTAAAAAGCAGTTAAAAGAATACAGGAGAAAATAATGCGCGCGAAGAGTAGATTGGTCACAATCTAAAATATTTCTTGTTGTGGCTATAATGCATGAGATTCACAACGCCTCCCCAGACGCCCTAACTGGAATTTTGGGGTTTTACTTTTAAGGCGAAATAGGGAAAAGAGAGGAAGGGAGAATAGGAAGGGAGGGGACGACCGGACGGGAAGGGGGGAGATAGGAGAGGAGGAGGCGGAAAGGAAGAAAAGGAAAAGGAGGGTAAGGGACATTACGGAAAGAAAAGGGAAGGGAAGGGTATGGAAGAAAGAGGGAGGGGAAAACAGGGGATTCACATTTTTGGCTACCTGGTTGTGCTGAGCAACTTATTGTGCTCTGGGTATGTCACAGTCAGTGAGCTCTCAGACTCTCTGTCTGTTCAATGTCATGATTTGAAGCAGCGGGAGGGGAGGAGTCTAAGGGAAAATAATTTAAGGGATAGACAGAAATATTTCGAAATTTGCTGATCCTGGATCCCAGCATTGAAATCACCACTTGAGATGGATTATAGGTGAGCTGTTTGAACTGCTGACTGTTTTAGATATCACTGGTTGGCTAACTGAAGTTGCTGTAAATATGAAACTTGTCTCAGTTGACATTCTGTGTTTGATTATTTGTGTTGCCGGCTTGCTTGATGCCAAGGCAGTCACCAATTCTTCTGCCGGTATGTAGTGATCAGATAGATGTCAGTGTTTTCTGATAATTATTTGAAGATGCTGCACGTTTTAAAACGTTTAAAAATGTGACATCTGACTGCCCATAATCTTCTCTGTGATCAGTGTAATGTAATTCTGGGTGGCCAAAGTCCTGGAAAACCCGGAATACTCAGGGATTTCTCCGAACATGGAAAGCTCGACCAATTAACAGGGAATTTTAGGCCCCTATGCAACGTCAGCGAAAAATTGTCACGAAGAAAATAGTTATTTTTCGTCATTCAGATACTTGAGTAAAACAGCTGTTGACTGGGTAAACATGATCACTACGATCTCAAAGAGTAGTATATTGCTAGCGTTTATGTGGAATGACCCTTGATGAAGGTCATTATTACAGTTACTGCTTGTTGCTATAGCCCAGATGGAAAAGAAAGTTTATGGCCCTGTTTTCTAAGCGGTAGCGGGAGTTTTTTGTTTTATTTAGTGATCATTGAGCTGACTTGAATTCGGTTGTGATATTATTGGTTATGTGATAATTTGTGTGTTGCAGTTACATATCAGTTCACAGATGACCGAGGTTCGTTCGTGTCTTTAATTCTTACTCAGAATGCAGAAGTGGAGCTGCTCTGTCCCTCTAATATGAAGATGCCAAATATTACTTTTCTGAAAGATGGGCAGCCGTTCGTAAGTCGGCCAGTTGGCAAGGTAGGAACACTAGACTTTATTAAGTTTTGACTCATGTAAGATGCACTGTAGCAAGTACCAGACCTTCACATTTACCTTACATAAATGTACAAAACATCAGTTTATACACTTGTTAACGGCAACATTGAAGAACTCGCACATCGATAACAGCAAAAATCACAAAAGGTGATATTGCCCGCATCACACTGACTGTGTGTCAATGTGCTGCTGAATAATGTATGCCCGAAAAACACTCCAATAATGCTAATTTAGCTAATCTTATTATTGCAGTTATTGGACCATTGCGTAAAATGGCCAACCACAAACGTCTATAAAGTCAAGTCAAACTACAGTCTGAGCCCATTTCGAAGTTAACCGAGTTCTAGCCAATTTGTGGCAAAAATTCTACAGATTTCATTGTCATGGCAACGAGAGTCAATAATGGTAGACTTACTAAAATTATTTATTTGCTCCACTCTCAAAACCTCTTGTTAGATGCAAGAATCTTGGAGATATCTCGTACATTATGTTGAGTTATAGCGCATTTTATCCCAAATTTTGTTCTTATTGCAATGAGGGTCAGTCCGAGGTAAAATTCGATTGGCAGCATTCGATGGCCCATCCCCGAAAACTCCCCTATGGACGCAAAAATATTGCAGATATTTCTTATACAAGCCGAGTTATAGCCCATTTTGTTATGACCATTTAAAGAATTGTTCATTTTTCCCCATAGGCACCGTTGTAATTTTTTTCGAATTTTTCTAATAAATACGTTGAATACTAAACTTTAATTTTCTAACCCTCAAAAGGCACACCCTTGCCTGATACCGTATCGTTTGAGCTATTGCGTGCAAAAATCTGCTGAGGGGGTCTGACCTGTAGGTGCGTGGAAGAAAAAAAGGTATATGGCTATAAAAATTTTTGCGTATATTTTACCTATTTGCTGAGAAGCCCCCTTGGGCAGATTTATATGAAATTTTGCGTGAGGGGTCATCTAGCTGATGTAATCGACCGTGCCAAATTTTATCTCAATCGGATAAGGGGTTTTGATTCTGTGGGGGGTCAAATTTTTGGCTTTCCCATAGTTTCTTCTGCATGGAGAAAAGCTTCTGGGCGGGCGAACTGGCGCCACATCGTGGACACGGCCACGCTCTGGAAGAGCACGCCATAAGAAGAAGAAGAAGACATTTACCCAGCCATGTAGTAGCCACTTGATAGCGACCAAACTGAGAGTTGAACCCACAACCTTTTGATGATAAGTTCAACATTTTCATTGTTAGGTCACCAAGCCAGCCGGCTGAAATCATGATTGAATGTACGTCATATAGGATCATAAGGTTTATATTTTTATGTTTTTCTGTCCGTCTGCTTGATGTGTATGTGGAAGTGTGTTGCTGAATGGCGTACTGTTATACTGATATATAGATTGTCAAGCTGAAGCATGGCATAAAGCTGCGTACTGTGCTGGCAGAGTATGACAAGGGAAACTATACGTGCATTGTTAGCAATCAGCATGCCAGCATCCACAGAACGTTCTCCTTGGACATCATCAGTATGTGCTCTGCTTTATTACGCGCGAGAGCTAGCTAGCTAGCTATAGTGCATATTAGCTACGGTAATTCTGTCCGTCCGTCCGTCTGTCCAGCGTCCATCCGTCTGTCACAACCCGATACCGTTTTGAGACCAGGTGAGATAAAGACTTCGGATTTTCAGCATATGATAGCTTAGAGTCTCTAGTATTTTGCGACAAAATTTCATGCCACTAGGTCCCCACGAACGAGAGGGCGAAATAGGGGCACCCCTCCTAAAAAAGCGTTATTCTGCCGATATTGGCTCATCTAACGTGAAAATGGTTGCAGATAGGCACAGAAATGCTGCTTATCATAACAAGCACTGACGACGAGCTTCTTAGGAATGTCAACATCGATGATCTTGAATGACCTTGAACCCTAAAAATATTGATTTTAAGTTTTTGAGTGATTTTTTTGGCAATTTTTGGCTGCAAAAGAGTGAATTGCGACGAAGTGGATGGAGATAGACCAAGATTACCTGCGAACAGGAACTGCTGTAGGCTCTCGCGCGTATTATCATGAGCATTAGCTCAAATTTCTTGTAGCTATTGATGTGCCCCAAAATATGTGGCCAGGGCTCTGTCCCAGAATCTGCTGGGGGAGCTTACAGCATCCCCCTTACATTACTATTATCGCAATTGCATTTTGCTGCATTAGTTTGTGGAAAAGTGAGTTTATGGCTCTGTGAAAGTCTCGGAAACGTAGGCAGTTTTTTTCTCTTACTTTATGGCCACCCTGTCTACATTCGTACGGTAGTGCAGTGAGGTGTAATGAGGTGTGAACTATGTGTACTTGTACACTCATTGGCTGAAAAAGTAACTTCATAAGTTGTGCAAATTCATCAATATACAACCTTCATTTTGATACACATTGACGGAATGACTGCCCTCCAGGTGTCGCTGCAACAGACAGTAAGTAGTCATAGATGTGTGGAAGTTTGTAGAAACCCTCAACTTGTCTTGCTCTCTCCTGATGTATATCGTTTTTCTGATCCACTTGTCTATCCTGTTGCTTTCTGTGGGTCAGGGAAGCAATAAACATCAGAAAATGAATTGAGACGAGGGGTGCTATTCTTACCAATTTCCACACATGACTACTTGGTTGGTGGCATGGCGTAGCAGTAACACATTTGATTAAATTACCGAAGTTACTATACAACAGGCCCGATTAGTAACTGTGATAGGTGACTGTCTGCGGGCAGGTAAAACATCTCTGTGCAAAGCCTGCTAGCTAGGTCGACTCAGCCTTCTACCGTCCGTGGTATGGTAGAATGAGTATCAGCTGTCTAGCTGATTAATGATAAATAGCAATGGTGAATGTAGTTACTGTAGCTGCCTATCGGCAAAGGATCTATTGGCTCAAGCTGATCGGCTTGGTCCAAAGGTCGGCAGCCACCTGGCGCTCATGCTACATTCAGTCAAATGGACTGGATGAACTCTTGCAATGGCTGTGCCATGTTGACAGCACCATAAACATTGGCATTGCTATTATTGCTATTATTACTTACTTACTGTCTGCCATAGTGACGAAGGTAGCAGCAGTTGCCGAAATGTCAGCAATCTGTATCAAAATAAAGGTTGTATATTGATGAATTTGTCTAACTTATTATGTGTAATGTGTTGTTGCACAGTTCACTGTCGGTGTCCACCGGAGTTCATCTCAGTTGCACAGAATCAGACGGTAAACGCCGGCACCGATGTGGAGCTTTTCTGTCACTATATCTCTGGCGATGCTGTTCACGTGACTTGGATCAAGCACTACAAGGTCAATGGATCGTACGTGGATGACAACGAACAACCACACTTCGACACACTGACGGTCGGTGACTTACAGCATTCATTGCACTTTGCACACTGCACTGTTCTCAGATAGTGTAACTGTAGACTAGGGGTTTGACTAAATTATCAGGAGATCATGGGTTCGACTCTCAGTTGGGTCGCTGTCAAGTGGTTAGTACTTATATAACCAACACCAACTCAGCCTTCCTCCCTCTGGGGTAGGTAAATCGAGTACCAGCCTATCCGGCTGTCAGGGTTCCTACAGTCAAGGAAAAACTGGAAAATGTCGGGGAATTTATGTTGTCAGGGAAAGTCACGGAAATATGTCAGGGAAAAATATTATTTTTGAAAAGTTGGGGAAAAGTCAGCATAAATGATCTTGGATCATGCAGACTGCAGATAAATGTGATTTTTTGCATCTCTAAATATTAAAAAGCAGGCAAATTTGTGGCTTCCATTGAACGTCCAAAAGCTAGATGTGTTTCAGCTTTAGGGGGGAGACAAAGCACCCCTGACCCCCCAACCATGGTCTCTGTTGTTTGCATATAAATTGCTCTATTAATATTGTTTCATTACTTAATACCATTTATGACATTTGTGCGATCAGGTTATTGTTTCGGTAATGTCAGGGAAATTGTCATTTCATGACTGGAAAAGTCGGGGAATTTTGCTACAGAAAACCTGTAGGAACCCTGGGCTGTGGCTAAGGCAGGTTGCGTTCACCTGTGTTAGCCGGCAGGGGGCAGGTGGGCCTAACTGTGCGTGATCCCATGCGGCAGGTGATGCTCTATAGCTCTGAGATGGGTTTCCTGTGAAGAGCTATAACATTTAGCCATTTAATGAGGTGTAATGATGTAGTGAGAGGTGTAATATTGAGGTGTAATGTATATGTAGTGTGATGACATGGACGTGCTTACACTATACAGCGTGCCAGTGGCCGACTCCGGCTGGTACACCTGTGATATGGGTGCAACATGAGTGTAATGGGGTGTAATGTGTGTGCAGCGTGGCAAGGATGTGCTAAAACTGTACAATGTGACAACGGCCGACTCCGGCTGGTACACCTGCATAGTCGCTAACGTCTACGGTCACAGGCAGCAGAGCAGCTGGATCGAAGTCCTTTCACTGTTGGACTCGTCAACCGTTGGCAGCGTTGGTCATAACACATCGTCAGTACATCTGGTGTTGGTCGTTTTCGGCGTTGGCTTCACGATTGTCGTTGCTGTGATAGTTGGCGCAGTCTGCTGGCAGCGACATCGGCCGCCAAGGAGTCGACCGCTCATGCTTAAAGAGAACTCGATGTACTTTCAGCCGTTGAATCTGCCCATTGACCTGCAATGGGAAATCGACCGATTCCAGTAAGTTGTATTCTTCTTCTTCTTTGCATGCTCTGCCCTAAGGCAGGTTCCAATGACGATGGCGCCATCCGACCCAGCTCTGTGCTCCTCTCTTCAGTTCCTCGTAACTGATCTTCTTTTCCTCTTGCTCCATAAGTAGATCCAGCATCTTCCTTCTTGGTTTTCCTCTTGGCCGTTTCCCTTCTATCTTCTCTCTTCCCCTCTAGTACAGAGTGCTAGTACTAGTACTAGATATTGCACTACTGGAGTTTATAATTAAGTATGCAGTACTAATACAACTCCAGACGTTGCAGTATCATACTTTATACCATGATCAGATCACATACACTACACTTTTGTTTGCTTTATGATGCACATCTGCATTTGAAATTTGTGAAAATAGTTTGAATGGAAGCTGAGTGTGGTTTAAAATAACTAATAATTGATGCATACTTTCTACACTGTGTCTAAAAAACAAGCAAAATTGTTTTTGTCATAACTTTGTCAAATTTCCACCAACTACGATAATTTTTGGCACAAAGATGTCCAAGGCGATAGAATTACGTAAGCAGTGCTCAATTTCTACCTCACCTGATTGTGTCAATGCACTGATTTAAATCTGGTGCAGATTTGGTAAAGTTCTGTCAATAAGAATTTTGCCTGCTTTTTCAAAGTTTGGTTGAGTTCAGTTGCTCTGTACACAACGTTAGTCTTTGAACACTGTCCATTACACTCGCATTACTGGTAAACACACCCGCTTGCTGTGTCAGACTGCAGATTCACGACCTGCTGGGAGAAGGTGCATTTGGCAAAGTTTACAAAGGATACATTCGCGAGAACGACAACTGTCTTGAGCCAAAAGTGGTGGCTGTCAAAACGCTGAAAGGTATTTTTCTTCTTTATGAGTCTTCACTTACGCAGAGGCAGGCAACTATTCTGTAACGTGTGAATGACCTAAATTTAGACTCGTTAGGATTTTTTACTGCACCACAGAAATGTTTTGTTTGATTAAATAAAGTAGTTAGAAAATAGCCAGTGGGTGACATCACTTTTTTTCCTAAAATTGCGCTACATCATTTATGGAAGAGACCCCTGTCTGTGTGTGGCATGTAGATGGCGCCAGTGAGGTGGAAGTGGCGGATCTGCTGCGTGAGATGGAAATCATGAAGAACATCGGTCGACATCAGAATATTATCAACCTCATTGGCTGCTGCACACAGGATGGTAAGTTAACACGTATGGTATCCAGTGGCAGCTGCAGGAGTGGCTGGCCAGTGTATGATCTCTGCTTTCTTTTTCTTCTTTACTTACTTTTCGGATCTTTCTTTCTCTTCCCTCTAGTTCCCCTTTCTTTCCCTTTTTTCATTTCCCTACCTGTCTAAAAAGTGTCGCTCTTTTTTCTCGTTTGAATTCAGCAATGAGGTCTATGGGCGTCCTCGGCTGGGTTGTCTTTGGTGCAGTTCCAGCCAAAATCGAATTTGGTGTTGGCATTGATATCGAGACATTTTGAGTCTGGAAAAATGCATTTAGAAGCATGCTGCAGTTTTATTTTGGTTGAGTTTGAGAAACCTGGTAATATTTCTGCGATATTTAAAGTGGAACTTAGCGAATGGAGGAGAGGAAGAAAATGCAGGGGAAGGACATCATCGTAGAGCTATAAAGCGTCACCTGCTGTATGGAATCAGTCACACAGTGTTACTTGCAACCCAGTGCAGTTGAATGTGTCCTGCCTTAGCCCTAACCAGGCAAGTCGGTACTTGATTTACCTACCCCAGAGGTATAGAAGGCTGAGTTGACCTTGGTTATCTGCCTGGATGGTCTATCTGTCTGCAGACTGTGTAGTAACCACTCGATAGTGACCCGACTGGGAGTCGAACTCACGACCTCTTGATCATAAGTTTGACACACTACTGTTATGCCTCACAGCCTGTGATCGGCTGCGTATATTAGGCCCGGGGCTTCTAATGCATGTGATTGGCTGTATATGTTAGGCCCAGTGCTAGTAATTGAAGAGTACGCGCCGTACGGTAACCTACGTGACTACCTGCGTGAGCGTCATCCGACATATCATGACAACATGTTGTACGCCAACCAGCCAACGACTTCTCTGCCTTATAGACGTCTCGTTTCGTTTGCCTACCAGATCGCTCGTGGCATGGAGTATCTCGCTTCCAACAAGGTAGCAATTGGCTTCTCTGTAGATATACACTGTATATTTGTCTAATACAAAAACTAAAATAGTGACAACCACACATATCATCTAATCCAGTCAAGTAATTTTACAAGAAATAGACGCATCAGTAGGATGCATTTTAAACATAGTATATTCATTGAGTTTAAGCACGTATTAAAGAAGCAAAAGTGATGTTTGCATGGTCCAGTTTACAGCAGAAATTGCTAGTATGTGCATTGATAACATCTGTAAGTCTCTGTGATACAGTTTCAGGCAGGTGACTATGGTTTTATTAGCTATGCAGTTTGAGCAGTTAGTGATGGTTGTGACACTGTTTTATTGTGTTTTACTGATGCATAGATTGTTCATAGAGATCTGGCTGCGCGTAATGTACTAGTCGGCAATGACGAAATGATGAAAATTGCTGATTTTGGTCTGACGAGGAACGTTAGTGACAAGGGCTACTATCGACGCACAACAGACGTATGTGATATGTCTGCTGATACATCATGAACGTTCATCATGGACAAGCTATTGCTGAATGTTACTTCGTTACTTCGTCTATATCATTATTGTTAATGAAATACTGAAATAATATGAGGTTTATAATTAACAATGAAAAAATACTTCCCTGCATAGCTAACTAATTAACCATGTGCAAACTTTTCATACAAGTTGTTGCACATATATAGAGGTAGCCTACATTGCTGTTTGCTATGTTACTTCATCTTATTTGTTCGGCTAGCTGCCATAAACGCCAATTTTTAGAGCTGTTGTAGCCGGAAATATTTTCAGTTAGCGGGTCAAGCAGGCTAACTACAGAAAATTCCACTTAGCACAGTGATAGTTCAGCGAAAAATTTGCTCGCCTTTATCCCAGTAAAGTAGACTGGTAATT
>Ga0209671_1004020_pt1 | contig 14400 bp, 11 predicted proteins | sample WorMetHERISLAND2_2_FD_187401 | JGI IMG/M metagenome (GOLD analysis project Ga0209671, IMG submission 187401) | Marine gutless worms symbiont microbial communities from Max Planck institute for Marine Microbiology, Germany - Olavius geniculatus... | ecosystem: Host-associated > Annelida >... | reverse complement strand
CATGTTGACCTACCCTAAGTCGACAATGCGCGTTCGGCGTATACCAATGGACTTGAGTTCGGGCCACGTGACTTTGATGCTGGAGAAATTATACCCCCCTCTAATTTTCCCCTGTCGGACTTAAGGCGCCGGGAGGACTCACGTTGTCTTTTGCTTAAAATTTCTAGTTTATTTTTTTCGAGCGCGAGATCTCCGAGATGCTTGGGCCGACCGGCGTAAAATTTTGCACGATGGTCACTACTAGGCCAAATTTTTACGACAACTTTCGAGTTTGACCACAAATATCTCTAAACTGGATAGAGATATCGACAAGCGTTAAACGGCGTTATCAAATACGGTTAATTTCGCGTTGAATAAAATAAATTATGTGACCATCAGTCCACTAACGTCGGAAATTACGCGGCTAATGTTTACCCACTTAAATCAAATTTTTCGAAAAACCACATTTCGGCCTTTAAAAAATGCTGCGCCCTTAAATTTTTACATGCGCTAGAGAATGTTCAAGTCTTACTAGCGCATTCCCCAACGGGGACGGGGGCCCCCTTAAATTGGCTTAAATGTAGCGTTTTAGCCGCGAGAACTTTAGAGCCAAAGGGTGTAGCTTTATGAAACTTTGCCACGTACCGTGCTGTTAAATTGGCGTAATAACGCGTGTACAACTTTAGGGGGCACCGCCCCCTTAAAATTTGTAAAAGCAAAAAACGTCCAAAAATTTAGTACGTTTTACGACAACTTTCGAGTTTGACTGCAAACATCTCTAGAACGAATAGAGCTATCGACATGCAATAAACGGCGTTATCAAGCACGGTTAATTTAAGTACAATTAATACTGCGTTAAATAAAAAAAAATAATGAACTTTGGTCCACTAACACCAGAGATTACGCGGCTAATGTTTACTCACCCTGAGTCAATAGTTCAATAGTGCGCATTTTGCGTATGCTAATGCATTTGTGTGCGGGCCACGTGACTTTGCTACCGGGGGAATGTTACCCCTCTAAATTTTTTCCCCAATCGGACTTAAGGCGCCGGGCGGACTTACGTTGGGCTTTGCCCCAAATTTCTAGTTTTGTGTTTATTATACATTCTGATCAACTTGACTTTGCTAGTAATTTTTTGTGTACTATAATAGATCGTTTACCCCCGTAAACGCAAAAACAGCTCAAAAAATAAGTTCCACCCGTTTAGCAGCAAAGCTAGGTAAGGCAGGATTTGACCCAGACCGTCTGGAGCAGTTGGAACGGGCAGATTTGCTGGAAGCCATGGTCGAGACGATGCTGGCGGAGCCCTCAGCAGAGTCTGAGACCGACTTTATCCGGGAGGCACGGGAGGCTTCACAGGTCACTCTCTTCGCGGGGGATACTAGCAGTGCCACTTCGGAAAACGGGAGCGCGGCAGTCCGTCTCCGGGAGCTCGAGCTGCAGGAGAAACGGGCGGAGCGAGAGGAGCACCAACGCCAAGCCAAAAAAGAGAAAAGCGAAAGGCTGCTCGAGAGGCAGAAGAAAAGAAGGCTGCTCGTGAGGCAAAGGCAAAAGAACGAAAGCCGCACGGAAAGGACAAAGAATGGCTCTGGAGGCCGAGGAAAGGAGGGAGCAGCGGGAAGAAAAACGACGGAAACTGGAGGCGACGGTTTCCCAGGATCAGACCGAACAAGATGCCCGGTTGAAAGCCGAGCAGATCAGGTTAAACCACGAAATCAGTCTGGTAAAGCCAAAGGTTCGTCAAGCCGAGCCAGGTAACGGCAAGGGGGTAGACGGTCAAATTCAGTCCAATCTTAGCGGGGCGGGTAATTTAGCTCTTCAGACAAAAAGATTTGGGAAAATAATAAGGCACGTTTTGCCAAAAATGCCTCTTGAAAGTGCTGAGCTGCTCAATTTTTTGAGACCGTAAAAAAACTCTACGCAATGTATGAGGTTTCTGCGGAGGTACAAGCTAAAATATTAATACCTCTACTCACTGCTCAAGCCAAATCCCTCGTAAACCAAATGTCAATTGATGACATGAGTAAATACGATAAGCTTAAGGAGTTCTTACTCACCGAGTACAAACTCATTCTTAAGGAGTATAAAATTCGTTTCGAAACGGCTGTCAAACTTGTCGATGAGACATACACTTTGTTTGCCGCTAGGTTACGTAATTTGCTGTCATATTACCTAAAAAGCCGTTTGGTTGAGGATTACGAAACTCTAATTGAGTTGTTGATCAGCGATCGGCTAAAGGGGTTACTTCCTCAAAAATTGTTAAATTATATTCTGACCCAAGAAGAGGAGGGCTGGTACGTTCCCAGTAAGATGGCTTCGCTCGCCGACATCTATGTCAATAACCGAGCCACAGTGATCAGTCAGAAGGCGCCAGAGGGCAAGTCTGCAAAGGTGGCGACTGCAACGACGTCAGAAGGAGCGACGGCTGGCGAGAACTACAGAGGCGGTCGGGGTGGACGGCACCAGCCAGGACGAGGCGGAGTGAGAGGACCACAGTCCCCGAACCAGACGCAGAAAGTCAGTTGTTATAACTGTGGTGAGCTCGGGCCCATGGCCGGAGACTGTCCTCTTTAGCAGAATAACAGTCGTGGTGGATACCGAAGCAGTTCCAGAAAAGGATACCGTAGAGGACACCGAGGAGGTCACCGAGGCAGTTCTCAAGGCGGAGGCGTTCGTGTCAATCTCGTGTCAACGGTGGGTCTGTCGAGAGTGGAGATTCGTAAGATGGGTGTTCAGTACGAGAACGGCGGCGGGCAAGTCACTCTTATTAATGCTCAAATTACACCATGCGGGAAGTATCCGATCGTTGATACTGTAAACACGGTTAAAAGCAACCCAAATGTGTGTATCTATCCGTTGAAATATGTTAATGTGACTGTGTCGGGGTGTGATTGTGTCGCCCTTGAGGATAATGGGTGTCAAATACTCTTAATCAGTAACCGTTTATTCTTGTGGTGCTGTGATGACACCGTGGGTGATGTCACTTTTCAAGATTTTGGGAGAGACCAAACGGTTTGTGCTCTGTTAGCAAACCTAACTGTGTGCTTGAGTGATGTTAATGGTGATAATGTGCACGAAATACTTATTGTGTGTGCTGTTACTGATCTGCATTCCCCCGATTATAACGTAATCTTACTCATGTCGTTCGTGACTTACAAGCAGCCGCGAGTGCGGTTAGTGTATCCGGTTGTGTCACCACTGACGTATGTGACGCCACAACCGAGACCGAGCACCCCGATGTCGAGAAAAATTTCACGGAGGATGTGGATAGTTCACAAACCAACTTAACCCAGGTGATTCGGCGACCTTGGCCCAAGAGCAGAAGCAAGACCCGATCTTAGCTCCATGTTGGATACAAGCGCAGGCAGGGAAAAATGGTTTTGTGATCCACAAAGACCTGTTTTATCATAAAGATCAGGTAGATTGGCCATCTATCCAATCTGTATGTCGGCTGTGTATTAGTTGTTTCACTACAGACCAAGTGTCTAATGTGACCCAAGTGGGAACAACTACTAGGTCAATGCTGGTAATTAACCATTCCAGCAGTAAACTTAAGCGTAACTGAAAGTGCATTATGTCCCATGAAGTATACGCTGTTGTGATGCTGTGTGTTTTATGTGCTTCACTGATTGCCTGCGGGACAGAATGTTTTATGATTGATGATCGTGATAGTATGTTTGGGAATGTACTAACTCCAATACCTGTTGTGTCGAGTTGTCTGTTGTTTAGTCAGCGATTCGAGGACGACAAGGTGGCGCACATTTAGTTAGATCAACGTCAACAACTTTACCAGCTGCTCGACGAGTTTGCCGACCAGTTCGACGACCTGCTAGGGAAATGCGACGCGGTGGTTTATCGAATCCAGACCACCGAGGGGTTGGTGCCAGGGCAGACGCCTCCCTACCATGTGCCAGACGCATTCAAACCGGAGGTCGACCGCCAGATCCAAGACCTGCTCGACAAAGGTCTGATACAACCGTCGAACAGTCTGATGGCGAGTCCGATCGTGTGCGTGGCAAAGAAGGACGGTGGTATGCGCATTGCCTGCGATTACCGATATCTGAACTCGTTTTCTGTCGGTGACGCTTACCCGATGCCGACCATCGACGAAGTGCTGCGCAGTATCGGCAAAGGACGATTCATCAGTGCATTCGATGCGAAGTCTGGCTACTGGCAGATCTCGCTGGCGGAAGAACACCGCTGGCTGACGGCATTCGTGACGCACGATGGTCTCTACAAGTGGCTTCGGATGCCATTCGGACTCAAGAACGCTGGTGCCACATTCGTCCGTGCTGTTTGATCGATGCTGCGACCCATTCGTGATTTTGCCGACTCCTATGTTGACGATATTGGGGTGGGCTCGCAAGATTGAGAGAGCCATTTGTATCACATACGTAAATTTTTTAACCTTGTACGCGAGTCCGGCATGACCCTGAATTTGGGCAAGTGCGAATTCGGCAAGCCCGAAGTGAAATTTGTGGGACGACAGGTTGGGTCCGGGAATCATCGACCCGATCCACAACGTTTGCAGGGCTTAGCCAGAATTAAAATGTCCCGCACCAAAAAATGCTGAGAACGTTATTGGGGGCGTTTGGCTATTACAGGTAATATATCCCACATTTCTCAGCCATTGCCATGCTCCTCACTGATCTGACGAAAGGGGTGTGCAAATGTAATCTAGAGGCTTATGATCGTTTGAAAGCCAAACTTTTATCTGCACAAGTGCTAAGAATCCCCACCACTGGGACACCATTCCATCTTCATTCCGATGCTAGTGGGATGGCCGTGAGAGCCACCTTAGGACAGCTCGATGAGCAGGGTGTAGAACATTCTTTGGCTTTTGGAAGTCAGAAACTAAGTGACGCGCAGATGAGCTGGTCCACGATCGAGCGGGAAGCCTATGCAGTGATATGGGTTTTGAATAGGTTTTGCGGTTTGATTTTTGGGTCCCGTGTGTCGATTTTCTGTGACCACAAGCCATTGCAATACATTCGGGAGTGTGCCCCCAAAAGTGCCAAACTACTCCGGTGGTCCTTGGCCTTTTAAGAGTTTGATTTGGAGTTCCACTATAAAAAGGGGTCACACAATGTAGTAGCAGATCTGTTGTCACGTCAGTGAAATCTGTGTGTATATAGCATTGTGACTGTATTTATTCTGTTGCACTATATATGTATTGCACTGTATTATTGTTTATTTGACGGATATATGTAACTAGTGAATGTCGTGGACATATATTTTACTAGTTAACTTATAGTCGATTGTAATAATTGTATGTGGATATGATTATCGTACTATTATGTGTGTATTGCATGTGTATTAAACCCTGACACATCATGGTCTCATGTTTATTGTCATATAAATTGTAATAATTGTGTATTATGTGTGTTTTAAGGAAAGAAGTAAAATGGGTTTTAAGTTGTCCCCATTTTATTTTTTTCCCCAAAAGGGGAGGTGTCAGGCCGCACTATTTCTTACTCAGATCGTTGGCCGGTATGTGTATGACACTTGTGGGAAAACGAGTCGTCGATTTATTTTGGCGTCAGGATAAGCTCGCTGTCTGTATTTTTCGCTGTTCGTGTTGTATTTATTTGTCGATTTAGATCGTCGTTTATGTTTATAGCACCTCTGCGGCTCTGCCTTGGCATGCTACGTGTGCGTCTATTAGTGCGTCTATTAGTGTGTGTATATATCACTGTCGTCGTAGGGCACAGCTAATCAGGTACCTGTACTTGTGTGTCTAGAAGTATGCCTGTAAGTAGCAGTTGTATTATTGCGACTTATACGTTACGTGACTGTATTTTCGTACCAGATTGTGAATGCTGACCAATCAGATGTTGAGTTATAGACCTAGCGCCACTTTTAGTAAAACACGAATTGAATTCTCTGGCTGCTATTGGTTAGTCCAAACATTAATTAGGTCGTTTTCTAGTGCTAGGCGCGAGTCAAAATGTTTAAAGTTAGTTGCTGTAAGGTGTTGTTCTGACGCAGACTAGAAGGTTCATGTGCGTGTTGGCATGCGTGTTTGCCGAGGTTGTATAGCCGTTGGTTTGGCTTGTGTATTAGCGATAGGGTGCTTGTGTAGTTCCTAGACGTAAAAGTGATTAGATGAGAGGCCTGTGAGGATCCCCAGAATAGCGACAGTAACGGAGTGCTTGGATAGCTTTATAGTGGCGAATAGAGGGTAGGAGACTCATGTGTAAGCTAGTAGACTTAAAACAGTTTGAGATTGAACTTTTTTTATGTGGCTTAGTTGTGTGAAATATTACTCGTGATTGCTTACATATGATTGTCGTTCTATTAAGCTTGTCCTCATTGATCATATTATATTTGGATAGCTAATGTGGTTGTGAGGTTGCTTAGTAGGGTATGAGTTCTAGGAGTAACTGAGTTCAGATAGCCATAGTCACACGCATTGCGAACGTCACCGCCTCTCATTGCCCGTATGTGAGGTTGCTTAGTGAGGCTTGAGTCCTAGGCCTATGTTACAGAAATTGGAGTCGAAAAATAAAATTTACAAAAATATTTTTTAATAAAGCAAACTATTTACAGCTAGTGCATACATATACGTGCAATGCAATATAGAACAGAATAATCACATAGATATACAGTTCGTAATGTCAAGCAGTCACAGCTGCAAATCAATAGTTCAAACAAGTTATCATACAGTACGTTCACAATAGTTCGTCAGGTGATATAATATAATTACATTAGCTGTGTATATCAAATATAAACAACGTTGACAAACTTAATAGAATGTCAAACAATAAAACAATCCAAGTGATATTTCACATACTAAGCTGCAAAAAGCAGGCTCGAATTCAAACAATCACAAGTCCACTAGCGCACGCAGAAGCCTCTTACTCCTTTATTCTCCTCTATAGGGTTTAATCGACCACTCCTATTCGAATATCGTTATAATGGGGGTCTTAAACGGCCTCCCATACAAACATTTCACGCCTAGGGGCCACAAAGCATTCTATCGTTAATCACAAATCAACAAAAAGAAGGCTATTTAACCTTGGCAAACCGTATGCCTCAAAACGCGTCTGACCCACGGGTTTGCGTTCAGATCAACATCTCACATCAAACTGGCTTCAAAACAACTAGTTTGCGCCTGTCAACTTTCGATGACTTAGTTAATGCTGGGACTACCCAATGGCAGTCAGCGATTTCAATCAGTGTCTCACATACAAAGGCGCAAATCCTAGAACTCGATCTATGATTGGATGTCATCAGCGTTTATTATAATAACACAATCACGTAACGTAGAAGTCGCCTTACCACCACTCGCTTACTTACAGGTACAATCAGCCATACACACAGTGATATCTACACATAGCATTAGCCGCACACCTACGATTCCAGGGTAGTGGTGCTACAAACAAGACTGACGACTAAATCGACAAGAAAATATAACACACACGACGAGAAACACCAGTAGCAAGCTTATTTAGACACGTAGAATGAATCGACAGTACGATTTTCTACAACTGTCACACACACACACATCTCGGCCACATCTCACTAAGACACAATGCAGCTTGACAGTGGTAATATCATATCACCTGTTAAACATTTTGAGAATGTACAGTCTGACAATTTGAATGAACTATCTGATTGCAGCTGTGACTGCTTGACTGTCAAACTGTCTAGTTGTGTGATTATCGTGTTTCATTATTCGCATTGCACGTAATTGTATTTGCACGCTGTAAATATTTTGCTATATTAAATCGAATTATCGTTACTCTTTCAATTGTTGGGTCCAGTTTTTGTAACATTAGGCCTAGGTTAACTTTACGCTAAGTTTAGCATAGGCCTAGGATCCAAACCCTACAAGGTAACCTCACAATCCCGTTGCTGAAGCGTCTGATTAGACCAACCAGCCCTGTTCAACTTCAGTAGTGCGTCAGCGTACTTATCGATCGCCTCGCCATCCAACTGCGAACGACGGTAAAACTGTCGACGTGCATTTGAAACCTCGATAAAAGAGCCAAAGTGACCCAGTAATCGGCTCCGCAGCGCAGCGAACGCTTTTGCTAAATCGGACTCATCAAGACCCTTGATCTGGAGGGCAGCTCGACCATCAAGAGCTGCTTTCAAATGCTTCAACTTGTCAAGTTCGGTTTTTTAACCGTTAACATCCTCAATAATGTCAAAATTGTCCATGAACTCCTTGGGCGACGAGGAACCATCATAGCGCTTTAACACGTCTTGACTGTACACAGCAACAACTGGTGGAGCGACTGACTAAGAGCTAAGTACGTACTACCTGGCGGATTCGAACCCGGAACTGAAAAACCAGTGACAGCGATACCAGTACTACTACCCGACGACTCGACTGCATTAGTACTTATTGTGGGTGCAGTCACAATAGTTGAAGTCACAGCAGTCGACGTTGGCAGTGTAGCAAACGCAGCAGCGGTAGCGGTTATGGGCGCTGTTGTCGCTGTGGTAACTGTAGTCGCGCCGCCTGGTTGTTGAACTGTGGCTGGCGCTATCTCCGAAGGCGGTTGAGCTGTTGGCGTAACAGCGACTTGAACTGAAAGTTGCTGCCCTGCAAAGTAGGTTTTCACACCAGGAGGACGTGGGGCCAGGGCCAGAACCTTTAGGCCAGCGGTCAACTTACTAGACGCTGGGTCAATAGTACTATCAGTAATTGCAGCAGTAGTAGTAGACGTAGTGTCCGTCAGTGACGATAGCGAAGTAGCGGTAAGTACAGTGCTAGGTAACGTCGAGGCAATGTATGAGTTATGAAAGCACCTGCTGGTGCTTGGTGAGTGTACGCATCGCCAGTTAGAAAGTTAGTTGTGTGCACTGCAGGCCTATCGTCCGAGTTAGGAACATAACCGGGTTCCTGATATCAACAATGTGCGTGACTATCTGATATCTGGGAAGCGTTCCCAGCTGTGAACCGTAGTTGCCCGCACCGAGCGATATGCGTTAGCTGTCGGGCCATCCCTAGCAGTTAGATTGAAGGCTTATGTGTGTGACTAAAGAGCAGTCGAAACTTGAGCGCTTGCCGTCAAGTGACGATCAGCGGAAGCGCTTGGCCTGCACTAGGCAGTAACTGCTGTGGCCAGTTAAGGAAAGGAGCTCCGACTAACAGCAACAGACTCTCACCTGAGTATCTTACAACTGAGTTACTTCCGCTTGATGACGTAGTGAGTGCGTGCGGGTATGTAGCATTGCGTTGTACAGGCTCTACCAAGTTACGGGCTTGCCCTGCAAAGCCTACAGTCGGTAGGTCAACAACACACTGTACTAGGCTTGTGAGGTTAATGGCAGTTCTAATAATTTTCCCTGTTATCTTTTAAACAGTGACTAATTTTGTAATGTTGTCTACTGGAGGACATGGGGAAAAAAGGTCCAGTTTAAATTAGTATGCGGGCAAAATAGCAAATGTAAATATATCAATAAAAATTACGTAAAATCGGTGGATTTTGTATATAGATATAAACGGAAAATTGTATAACCACGGCAAACCTAATTTTTGAGTGACAAGTTTGTCAGATGTGAACTTATAAAGTGCAGTTTTATGCATTTAAAGCTTTTTACAATATTGACATGATTTATTTATGGTCGTAGCTCTCGTTCAAGGAGTCTTCCATCGGTGGAGGGAAAATAATAACGTCTCAATGGAGTAACTCAAAAGTAGTTCCATGTTTTCCGCTGTATGCACTTTTGGTCGCGCTAAACCAGTCTACCGTCGACTACTTCAGTCTGGATGTCGAAGGATTTGAGTTAGAGGCAAGTAAGCTAACGCTGCAATCACGACTATAATCAGGCTTAACCATTTTTTTTTTAAAAATGAAAATTGCAATGACGCTTATAGAAAAATCAAGCAGTTATTTGGACGGTAATTACTTTAGTTGTGTATAATATAGACTTATAGTTTATGGTTTTACCTATGTTTCGGAGCCGGCATATTTAACGGTGTTATTTAAATCAGAAATCAAATTATGAAATTTTGCGTCCACGTTCTCGTTTGCGTCCGCATTGCTAGCAGCAATGATCACACCTCACACAGTAGTGCGAGTGTTGTAAGGACGACCTTCGAAGTCTATGAAAAAAGTAAAATTTGACTCTCAGCCAACCAAAGACCGCTAAACCGATTGTCACCAAATTTGTACAACGTCATTATGTCGTGGACGCCTGCCATCAAAAAAATCTGGACTCAATCCGCCCAGAGGTTCCTGCTTTTTATATATGTGAAAAATACACCCCAGTAATATCTATTTAATGTCTTTGGATCACAGCAGGTGGTCCGTTAATTCCTTACTCAGCGATTCCTTAACCCTAGCTCGTACTGTTCTCCACCCTAGTAAATGACTCACAGCCCTAGCCTACTAGGCGCTGGCACCATGCCAACCGTAACTCGTGCTGTTCTGCGACCCAAAAACCGGAAATAAATAACTCAGAACTTTAAGGGGATGTCAGACAAACGACTAAATCGGCCGATTTTATCTGCCGACAAAATCGCCGGACAAAATTCTGTCGTGTGTCATGCAAAAATCGCCCGATTTTGTCGGCCAAGATAGAGCATGTTCTATCTTCGACGATTTTTTCTGCCGACTTGTTGTATATCGGACAACAAATTTTGTTTATGTTGCCATTGTGATTGTTTACAACGGAAGATGAATATTTATTTCAGTTATTTATTGTGTTTGTTATTATTTTCGTACATTAGGTGCAGAAAAAAGTGATGCAAGTATTATTTTGCGATCTGCATTCGGCTGTTGTGCTAGCTGATTTCGTACGAAGTAGCAGACGAAAATATCGGCCGTGAGTCATGGTTCACCAATTTTGTCGGCCGATTTTGTCGTTCGTCTGACATCCCCTTTAGCCTACTAGGTGCTGTAACTTTAACCTTAAACCTAACTGTAAGTAGACGGCTTTTAAAAATAGTGCTTTTCACCAAACCGTCAACCCTAACCGGAAGCTCAGTACGCCTTGTCTGCCAGACTCGATGCGTTTTGTGACGTCATCCGGAAGTCGGCGGGCGCGGCGCGCCTGTAAGCTCGTACTCGAGTGAGTGCCTATCTTTAGTACGTCTTCCGGAAGTCGGTAGTCCAGTAGGCCCGTAGGCGGGTAAAATGACATGACGACGCCTTTTCTATACCGTTGCGATGATGTAATGTCTGTTTTAGTGCGTTTTCCGGAAGTTAACTCACGCGAACGCTGCTTCTAATAGTCTACACAGGTAAGAATTTTTTTTCTATTTTCATTACTTTGTTTCGTATCTTGTATTAATTTAAATACGACAGAACTTTTTGCCCTCTCCGCATCAATTTCAGTCTATAAGTACGAGTACGGCGCGTTAACCAATTACGCCACCAGGGCATGTTGAAATTTTTGGTTCAAGTACTAATGTTAAATTAGTTTACGTAACGATACAGTATTGATGCGGTGCAAAAAAATTTATTGTACAACACGGTATACATTTGCTAAAAATATTATGCGCCCCTCACTAACTTTATTTTTTTAATTTGTGCAACACTAGTGATGACGTCATGTTCTAAAAATAGCATCATCATCCTTATAAAGTTGCCTGTTTTTGCACGTTCAGCATTTTTCTTTCGGTATCGTCATCATGGAGACACCTAGAACGTACGCTCTTGGCATCGACAGTGATAGAGTTATAATTGTAAGTAAGGTCGACGGTCAGCTTCTAGTTACCATCAAGAACGCCGATCTTAAATGCGTAGAACTCACATCTAAGAGGTTTGTTCCATTTTAAACAAAATAAGTAAAATATTCTTATTAATTTTTTTTACTATAGCATACGTACTTACTTACTTGCATACTTAATAGTGTTCGTGCCGGCGTTACAGATGGGCGGCTCTACGCCAGATGATTCCCGACATCAACCAGAACGTTGAGGCCGTGAGACGTGGCAAACAGTCCGTCGCACTTCGTCATCACATCGGCGGTACTGTTTACGTTAGTGTCACATCCGATTACAGCTGCGTCGACATTCGCAGATTTTATTAATCCTTTGACGCCAAAAACGGTGAAATCAAGCCTAATGGGCGTGGCCTTGAAATTCGCCGAATGGTCTTACCTTTGCAGTCTTATCGACATTATTCACACAGCATTTCGGGCCCTTGCCACTGTTCTACCGTGCTACTACGAAGAGGATCACATGCGTCACGTCAACTGGCTGTCCTGCAGTAAGTGCAATCTATTCATGAATCAACAGCCCACACCTACGGCCTAAGTCTACGGCATTACCCTAACTATATAACCCATGTTTGTCACTACATGCTTCAGCGACAGTCTGTCGTACGCATACAGTTAATACAGTTATGAGTACCGAAAGACGGCAGCTTAACTAACACTGTGAGCTGCAGCACAACTTTAACCCGTTCGTCGTGCGGAAATACGACGGCAGGCACAAGAAATGCCGTGGTTGCGGTGTGACGTTCAACTTCGCTTCCAGTCCGCCCTTTGTCATCGCCCATCAGGAGCACTACGTTGTCAGCGGTCGAGTAAAAGGATCCAAACATATTTTAACATCTACAGGGCGTGTGCGAGCGGCGAAAAAAACATGTTCTATCACTGTAATGCTGCATGCATTCAACCGCGTCATCCCCACTTTTATATGGCAGGTGTGACTGTGCATCCGGCGATAAAACGCGCAAAATTTATGATGTAGCTAAGCATTACTGGACACTACCGCTGCGCGTTGCTACTCGTATGCTTGTGCTTCTTTAGCTTGCATAGGGACACCATGGTTGTATATTTCTACTCGTTGCTTTGAAGTTATTAATTGTACTTATCAATTATTATTATGTATAATCGGACACTATCGTTGTGCGTTGCTACTTGTAGTTTGCAAGTTATTAATTAACCTGTATATGCATAGCTATTTATTATAGTTTAACCTTAGCTTGTATAGTAGACACACTAATTTTATTAACATGACGTATAATGAATAAAACTTGTCATTGTTGTACAAGTCTTTTTATTTATTGTTTGTTTGTGTTTTATTTATTTATTTGTGTTTTATTTATTGTAGAGACAGATAGCAACACTTTTTTCAGCGGGTATACATTTTATTAACACTCAAATCAACTAGGCAACAGCTCAGTAAGCGATAAAGTTCGTCACATGCGGCGCTAAGTCACGAGGAGCCGAAAAGTGCTTACGATGAGCATATAACACGTGTGATATACAAACTTCTTACATCATCAGTAAGCTCGCAGCAATAAACCTATTTACAAACAGTTTATAATACACGACGTGAAGGACAAGACAAACGACCAGTTCATTAAAGTTTAACATAAATATACGCAATTTACATAAACGACAAGGTTCTTACGTCACCAGTAAGATAGCAACTGTATAGACCTATAATTTGCAAGCAGTTTACGATACACGACTGTAGCCAATTTTTCCAAAATTCAAAGTCATCCAACGCCATTCCGCCTCGGTTAACCATTTTTCGTATTTACTGTTTCCTGCTGCCGCTGCCGTTGAGAAGACCACTTTCGAATAACATTTCTAATGCGAAGTGAACTTTTCGACATACCTATTTGACCGATCGATCAACAGCAAATGATGCCGAAAAGAAATCGCCGTCTTTGATTGCGCACTTTTGAAGGCACTTCAAAATACCCTATAAAAGTACAATTTCCATATTTTTCGGAAGAAAACCGCCCAATGTCCAAGAAAGCCATCGAAAACCGATCTTTGTAGAATCTGAGCTATTTTCTATCTTTGACAAACAAATGTCGAAAAGTGACTGTCGGAAATTAAAGAATCCGAATTGCGGCCATTACCAAAATCGCCATTATTAAATCTATAATTTTTTTCCGTTATAAAGACCGTATTTTTTTAATTTTCGGTAAATTACTATTTATATCTTTTGGAACAATAATTTCACATTTATCAATTTCTACAAAATACCAAACTATATTTACCAAAAATATAAACTTACCTACCTTGCCCGGATATTTTAATAGAGTTAAAGAGCCGTCTGTGTCCATATTACCAAACACCAGGAAAAACTTGTTTGATGCAGACCACGCCCTCGAGCCGGGGGTATAAAAAGGACCGCTAGGCTTAGAACAGTCAATCGCTTCGCAGACTCAGAAGAGAGCACATCTCCTGTCTCCATTGCCGCACGGTATTATCAGCAAAAAGGCAAAAAGGCAAATTGATAAAAAGGCAAATTGGCAAAAAGGCAAATTGGCCAAAAATGGCAAATCAGCCAAAAATGGCATATTAGCCAAAACTATAACCAAACTAAAGCGGCACCCAAAAACGTTTAGGATAAAAGACAAGAGTGGGATCTGCCGATACGACATCCGCCAATAGGATAGTGAACCGCAACATAAGACTAATAAAATACCAAGTTCAACATCTACTACCGTCAACAACTACCGACATATCCGCGACCACCGGAATACAGGTAGATGG
>Ga0209671_1004019_pt1 | contig 14402 bp, 10 predicted proteins | sample WorMetHERISLAND2_2_FD_187401 | JGI IMG/M metagenome (GOLD analysis project Ga0209671, IMG submission 187401) | Marine gutless worms symbiont microbial communities from Max Planck institute for Marine Microbiology, Germany - Olavius geniculatus... | ecosystem: Host-associated > Annelida >... | reverse complement strand
CACGTGCATCCAGACTCTGGGAACGAACATGTGCTTGTCCGTTAACGAGCGCTCGTCCTATCATTAATCAGTGACCTATGGATCACACACCAAAACGTGTTTGACCAGGACCACACAGGCTGATACCAGTGGGACCTCACACGGCGGTCAGAAACACGCACGGCATGGAGCTGTGGCAATCCTGCAGAACTTCGGTCCACAAGCACTCCAGTTCTTCTTCTATCAGGAGCCTATCGGTGAGTCGCGGCAGTGCTGCCCTGCTCTGCGTGCGTCGCTGTGCGGTCGCCAAGCCCAGATTGAGCTGAAGAAGGTCCAGCCTCCACAGTTCTAGACCACCATTGTCTGGGACGGCCAGGTCTTGTCTCCAATCTGCAGGAGTGTGGAAAGTGCAGAGCTCCATAGTGGTCCTGACTTGGATCTACATGTAGGATGATCTACAAGAATGTCCTGGAAATCGACTGGGCTGGGTGGAAGAATACATTCAGAGTTCAAAAGTTTCAAAAAGACTAGTCCACCCAAATCACACATTTTTATCGAATAAACGTCAATGTGGCCAGCTTCCACAACGATAACGTTCATTCATTCCATCTAGGCGTATGGGAACTCATTTCTTTGACTGTGAAAAATGATAACCTAAATCGAACTGGTTCAACTAGAGATTGCAATCCTGGGATCCCGAATCCCGGCTGTTTTCACAATTCCCGAATCCTGGGATTGGTGGCGTCCCAATCGAAAGATTTTGGGATTACAAAAATTCGTTAAAATTGTACTTTTTTCGCATATCAAATGATAGAAATAAGAATTTTAGCAGTCAGATGAATAAAATATTGTATGAGTGCCAGAGTACTACTTCATGCTGCGTACCGTAATTTGTATTTTGACAGTCATCGTCATTCCATACAGTTCGGACATACCTTTTGTAGGGGCCTACACAACATCCTATGCATAAAACAAGTGCGAAACAGCACAGCACTGAATTAAACACCGAATTAAACCTAAATTTCAATCTGTCAGCAGCAACTCATCTGTCGGTTGATCACCTCTTGCGGAATACAGTCCAGAATATCACATTCCAGACACCTCACACGGCACCTGCCAATAACAGTGAGTGGATGGATGCGCTGCCTCGATCAGCAGCAATGGTAGATATTTTACATGCAGGCAATTTAGGCACCTCACGTCCGCACTCGGCAGGCAGAACTCAATAAATCAAACATTGACCAATAGATACTATTCAGTTGCTGCAACCTCCATTCTCCATTCGTCATTTATCTATTTACCAATGCCCCACCAACCAGTACTAATTAGTATTTTTGGGCCGATGTAAGCTTAAAGGTCCACCCTTTGTCGTGGTTGTCGTCTGTCTGTCCGTTGGGCTGTCATGGATGTACTGTGACTAAACGGTGCGAGATAAGGCTTAGGTTACTATTAATCACTAATAGAAAGTGGCATACACCATTTCAGATGAAATGAAAACCATCGACCTTGGATGACCTTCAAGGTCAGTGACAACCAGTACGGTTGGCCCCACCCTAGCGACGACTGGGCTTCTTGTTCAGACTGGCAACTTGGTGGAACTGAAAACTGATAAGCTTTGTAATCTCCAGAAAGAAGAAAGAAAAATGAAAGCAAATGCATATAGAACAGGACTTTCCGACACTCCAGTTTGTGAATGTGGCAATGACAGAGAATCTGCAGAACACTATTTGTTACACTGTACCAGATATCATAAAGATAGAGTGAATTAAGAGATGCTATTAATGTTATATTAGAATCGATGAAGGGAGAAAAACATTTGACAGAGAGATTGTTATTGGCACCTTATAATCAGTCAGAAAATGTTGTCACAGTTCAGTTGTTTTGATGGTGGAATTTACAACTGAAGATTTTTACTTCGATGTGTGAACAGAGTTTATACTGTGAGATCAACCAAAAAGTTAATCGACACATTTCGGTCATATCAGATACAAGAAGAAGTTTGTAATCTCACATCAATGATAAACTAGATCAATGTGTGCTCTATACTAGCTGACTGGCTTAAGACTTAGGTCTGTCATAACGCCGTAACAAGCATCTAAACAAAACCAAACAAAAATACACTAAATGCTTCAAAAACGAGACCATTGTTCACACAGTCACCTCAAGTTAGGCTGGGTCACCAAGAATAAACTTTTGTGAACTGCTGCCACTCAAAAAGAGTCCTAAAGACAGGGATAAAAAGATAACTAAATGAGACATTAAAAATGATTCAGTAAGTCTTGAAAGTCATGGGATGCAAGTCTAAAAATTTTTTAGTTCAGGCTAAAAATGAGTACAAAATGAATACTGATTACTCCAGAGATGTCCGTCTGGCTTTCAACTGAAACAACTGGTAAAATACTGGCACAATACACATCCTGCTGCTCAACTACAGTAATTCATCTTGGGATATTTTGGGATATTTTTTTATACATCATCAAAAGTCAAAACCAATGTATACACAGCTCTATCATCACAACTTATCAACCCTGCCATCCTCATTTGCGGCACGTATGCAGACAAAGCCTGGAGGCTAGATTTCTGGCAGATGTTTAGAGACCCACAAACTCAACTCCACTGAGAAACTCTCAACACCAGTTTGCAAACAGGTCTACAGACTAGGTACAGGGTTAACACTAAAAAAATCTAAGTGATACGAAACAACTACACCCACAATGGTCTGCGATTTAGCGATCCGCAAAATACCCATGGAAGAAAGAAAATACCCATGGTCCACAGCCATAGTCCAAGTGCTAAATTTTGGTCCGAATAATACCCATGGATCGGTCCACGGTCCATCGGTCTGCAGATTACCCGTGACCGTTTCTAGACCAGTGCAGAGTGCAGACTGCATTATAATACAATTCTGATTAGTTCGACCTACACTGTATTTATGCCAAAATACTGATCACTAGAAAATACGACCTCTACACAAATAATTCACCACAACAAACTGTCAGAGGTACAGGCAATGACAATTCCATGCTGGATCGCCTATCTTGTTGTCAGGCATGCATGTTACCTCATTACACAATTTTGCTAAAAAATAATCAGCTAAATTAAACACGTAGTACACCCTAATATGTGTGCTGATTCTACTGGACAAGACAGTCAAGACGTGCTACTGCTACAATCAAATGACTGACGTAAAGCCGGTACTGAAGTCAGTGACGACTTACCCCATGAACCAATCCATTGTATCCTTGAAATATTCTGGTAATTTCTCCAGGATTCGCCAGTACAGTTCAGCAGAAAGGTGCGGAGATCACAGCCAAGACTGACAGTAAATTACAGTCCGAAAACGGTTCAATTATCGCCCACGCAACCGTAACGACGTAAACATCGCACTTACGAACGACAACTTCTGAAAAACATCTGCCAGCAGCTGAACAAACATCAATACGTTGGCTGGTTCTCGACACTCCACTCCGCTATCACCTATCGGTAACCTGACACATTTTCGGAGACTGAGGTACAGCTCAAATAGGTCAAGTCATGTTGGTACGGTTAATCACCGGGATTGCCCTAATTCTAAAGAATGGCACATTACGAAATTCAAGAAATAAATGAAATATTACAACAAAGTGATTAATGTCAGTTTACTTAGAAAGCAAAGTTCTATTATAACCATAAACGCTATTTGCCAACAACAACATTATGAGAACTGCAAATACTGCTTTCGCCATCTAGCGAATGGACATTAAAAAATCGCCAGCCATTAACGACAAATGTTTAATAAGAACAAAAAGAATTTTATCTTTACTAATTCTAGATTTAACATGTAACATTAATTTGAACATTCTGTTAATTTACAATTAATACTATCTGCAGTATCAGTCTGTGTGCATTTCCGTGATATATTAAGCCGTTCATTGCAGCGATTAAGCATGTGCCTAGGTAGCGCAGTAGGCAGCGCGTCAGTCTCATAATCCAACTGAAAGAGTGATCTGAAGGTCGTGAGTTCGATCCTCACCCTGGGCACTGCATTTTTGGTCTGGATCTGCATCTGGATAGTTAGTCGGCAGGGACCCAGAACTGGGGCATCACACCGAATACGTGAAGACTATGGAGTACCGTGTAAAAATGATCCTAGTAAATGCTTTCTTTTTTACGCGCGAAAGCAGCTACTGCTTTCAGTGCGTCTTAGCCATCGCAATTCTGTCTGTCCGTCTGTCCATCTGTCTGTCTGTCACACGGATGGATCAGTCAAAAACTGCAAGCTAGAATCACCAAATCTTCACCATCGGCTGCCTGAAAAACTTTAGTTTCAGGAACTGTTAAGCTTTTCCATAAATTTGAAAAGGGTCACCCCGAACGAGGGCGCTAAATTAAAGGGGGTGGACAAAAATTGCGATTTTTGGCCAATACGTCGATGTATCTCAGTAACGGTGCGAGATAGGGCCTAGATTACTATTAATCACTAATAGGAAGTCGTACAGTGGCTCTCGATTGGCGCCGAATTCAATGACTTTGAATGACCTTGAACGCCAAAATAGGGGGTTTGACAGATTTTTTGTCAATTTCGGGCTGCGACACAAGTCTATATCATTCACAAGGTGGCGCCACGGAACTATCGTTATGCGATCCAGATAGAGAATTTGGTATTTGTAGGCTATATTAACTTAGCGTGAACACCCCAATTTTCAGATAAACTACTGAACCGAAACTGCTATAGGCTTTCGCGCGTCTCGTGAGCATTAGCTTAAATTTCTTGTATAACACAATATTCCGGCAAAAAACCATGCAACTACTTTTTTGCGCTAGTAGTTGAACCATATAGCCTATACGTAGAGATCTAGACTGAACGTAAAACCGCAAGGCCTATGTCGACGACGACGCTGCGTACATTTTCATTAGCCCTTAGTCGGTAACCAGCTTACACTGCAAGATCACGGATACGGATTAGGCCTACGGATTACAATTTGAGGTGTTCTACGCAGAATTGTCGCATTAACTGTGCCGTGCGTAATCCAGGCAATTTGCATTAAGCCTATTTGCCGAGTTTAAGGGAGGGGGGTGCCGTGCGCGCCTCCTCTAAATACGCCCCTGACTTGGGGAAGCAGTGTAGGTTGAGTGCGTTTTGGAAAGGTGCCAAAATTTGACCCAATGATTTACTGAAATGACGTCACTCAGGGACGTCGAGAGCCACAGCGGGGCCCGGGAAAACATTTTCGCGGGGCCCATCGGGGGAGAAAATTTTTTAATCTTTTTAAATGGCGCATTCTGGTGTACTTTATATTTTGAGCGACGGCGGGGCAAACGTCGCGGGGCCCAGAGTAATTTACCACCTCCTACCCTACTCTTCTCGACGGGCCTGACGCCACGAGTCTATTTTCAGTAATTTCGACGAAATCCACTGCTGAAATATTTACGTCATAGCCTAAAATCGCGAAAAAATCACTAAAACGAAGTTTCCGGATTTCAAGGTCGTTCATAGGTACCACCGGATAGCTCGTCTGTTGGCAGTAGATATAAGCAGCAACCAGTCTCAGACCGTTTTTACGTTAAATTAGCGGATAGCCAAATTTGAGGCCCCGATCCTCAAACTAAGGGGGTCTAAACTTGAACTGCAAAAATCTATGTGTGCTAAAAATTTCATACGCAGATTGTCTTCGTCTAACTCTAGCTAGCCCTATTTCGGCGCAATTGACTCTGGAAGTGTGCGCCGCAGCCTAACATCACAAAATGCACTAAAATCTCCCATTTTGGGGCTAAAGGTCGATCACGGTCGCTGATTCTGGTGTCATTCTATGAAAGGGGCTTATGGGACTTCCTATACGCCTACATTGGCCGTATCTCGCACCGTTTCTGAGATGTGGCGACGTATTTTGGCTCAAAATCACAAAATTTTCGTATACCCATTTCATTTAGCGCCCGCGATGGGAGTGGCCCCTTTCGAATTTCTGGAAGATCTTTACGGATCCTGAAACTACCGTTTTTGTGGCAGCTGAAGGTAAGGATCGATTTGGTCGTCCTAGCTTGCGCCGTTTTGATATAATCGCAGAGAGTATAAAGCAGCATTCACACTACGCGCGGCGCGCGGAGTGCGCACGTATCCGTCCAGCAGCGTGTAGTGCGCGCGGTATACGCGTACGCTGTCCGCTCAAATTGAACTCGACTCGATTCGGGCGGATCCGCCAAGCTGAGCGGACTGCGGACAGCCCGTATCCGTACTTAAACCTGCGTATCGGCCGCGTGTCCGAGGCGAATACGCGGCAGATAGGCCTACGCAGTGCTGTTCGGATACGTCGCGGATCCGCTTTGTGTCCGCCCCTGCGTAGCGTTTTCATACGCGCGGAGTGTGAATGCCACTTAACAGACAGACAAACAGACAGACAGACAGACATGCGCGGCGCGCACACACAGAGACGGACGGCCGCATATGCGATAGCTGAGAGACGCTCGGCATAGCTGTTGTGCAGTGTGCGTTAAAAACTGCTCCACCCACAACGAAGACGTAATAAACGTGCCAATCACGCATCAGCTCGCTTTCTCACTGGTCGTGACGCTGCGACAGTGCTATAGCTGGGCCTATATTGATGCTTCTGCGGCTGACGGATGGTTTAAATGTCGCTCCGAATGACCAGTGACCACGTGCCAGACAGATAACCACCACAGTGCACCGCTTAAATGCGACTTCACAATTAGACCTAACACAGAACTATAGGCTATATCAGAGGCTATATTACCGTCATATAGGTTAAACAAAATAGCTTGTTTGTCATTTTCGCCAATTAACTCGAAAACAATTAACGGAAATGCAGCACGTCAGCAACTCAACCGAAGCAGACCAGAATCAAGAACTCAGATCACACAGGGCAAAAATCTGGAACCCGTTTTTCGACACGTTAGACAGAACGAACTCTGGGCGCAGCATGCACGATCGTGACGACCCGCTTCATGCGAACGAAGATCGACGTCATCCTTGCGGACTTGTGGCGACGACGTCGAGTAACTGGCCCGAGGCGTCATGGTCGACAACGAAGTCTGAGATGTTGGAACATGGGACTACGACAGCGGCAACGGTGACGCCGCCACCACGACAATTCCGCTGCGGGGTCTGTGAGAAACAGTTCAAGAGATCGTCGACGTTGACCACCCATTTGCTCATCCACGGCGACATCCGCCCGTTCGCCTGCCCGTTCTGCCGCAAACGATTTCACCAGAAATCCGACATGAAGAAGCACACCTACGTCCATACCGGTAAATATACGCTCCGTGGAAAAAAAACTCGTTCTTATATATTTTTGTATACACTAATGTCCATGACTTCTGCATCTGACATAGGCCTGTATAGTTGTTGAAGTATGCTTTGACGTTTTTATTATGCAAACTACACACTTAGAAGGAACTGGCAAATTTCAAATTATTATTATCATACACGTCAAATAAGATAGTCGTTAAATTTTGTAAAGCGGCTTGATAAACGAGTTATTTGAAATTTTCAGACTTGTGATATCGGTTTGAACGGACGCGCTTATGCTACAAGGTTGTATCTGTTGTCTGTCTGTCTGTAACGCATGTATTGTGCCTAAATGGTACGTCGTAGGAGGTCCACGATGCTACTATTTGATAGGGCGATCGATGACGAGTTCCTATAGGCTGTCAGTATAGTAACCATGTCTCGAGATACCGGTGTGCTGACTGCAGCCGCGGTTTAGCCGCAATTTTCAACGCAAAGTTGCTGCCTGCATCTGACATCCACGTGCGTCTTTTTATCGTATTCTAGCGCTGATTGTAGCGTTCGATAGTAGCGCCAACATGGCGTGCATGAAACGAAGGTCACCTCTGGAAAATTGCCTTCTCTCCGCGACGCTGGCCTTCGGACATAGGCGGCACGGTCGGCTCACCATAGCGACAGCTGGGCTTTTCGTTTTTCAGAGATGAGCGTTCTGCGTGCAGGTGAAAAGCCGTACGTGTGTCGTCTGTGCAATCGGGCGTTCAGCCAATCGTCGAACCTCATCACTCACAGTCGCAAGCACCCCGGCTACGTGCCGTTCCCGTGTCACCTCTGTAGTGCCGCTGCCGGTGACGCCACGACGACAACGAGGTCCTCCTTCGGCTTCCAGACACAGACGGACCTTCGACGTCACGTGGAGACAGTCCACGGGCTGAGATCAGGTCCCGTTGCGTCCTCACGAACACGAACAGTCCACGTGTGACGTAACGTAGCGTCGTCACCGCGTTCTGTTCGCGCGTGTCTCATATTTCATTTTCTTCTTTTTCTTCTCCACGATGTTGAGCGTCTTGCTTTAGCTCTGATCAGTCATTTCGACGGGCCTAAATGCCGCTTTTTAGTGGTATATAGGCTTGATGTTTTGCGTCCAGTGTTTGTTGCAATGTAAAGTAGGCTAAACGCAATGCACGTAGCCTACCGTAGGCTACATAGTCGCACAATGATTGATCCGAGCTAGATTCTACACTGTGTTCTAAAAAACGGTCCACTTTGTCATTTTCCATATCTTCGCCAAAAACATTTTTACTAATTTTCATACAAAAATTAAATTATGTTTAGTGTTACATACATTTCTGATATTGCCGTAAATACTAATTTTCAATGCACTGCGATATACCCGTGATGTAATGTGCCATTTAGCAGTGGAGACAAAGCTCTGATAGGAAACTTGTACTGGTTCAAAAAATACAGTTTTTGGAGAATACTGGCAAAATTTTTGAAGATGAACTGCAACGGCAAAACGAGTGCGAATGTTATTAAGAGAGATTTGGGAAATATGCAGCACCGACCAAAGGCATGAAACCAGCAGACTGAAGCATACGCGTATAGGCCTACTAAAGAGAACATAATCACTATGGATGAAATGGTATGCTTGCTAAACCACAAAGGCCAAAAACAAACATATCGTTCAATACGCCAGATATCCAAAAAACAGATCTAACAAAGTCTAGCATCGCACAGATCATTCACTGCATTTTTGGATTTTGTTTATCAACACGTTTGCTGTCTATGATTGCTAGTTTTGTTTTGCATTTATATTTCACAAGGTAGTGAAGCAACATAGTTAACGCGTGGTGGGATATTTAATAATCACTTTATTGCTAATTGTCCACAGAATGTACGAGTGAAAAAAAAATTGAAAATCGGTTAATATTTGGCGAAGATATAGACCATCACAAAGTGGGACGTTTTTGGTACACACTGTAGAGTTGAGTCAAAGCCGAAGACAGGCCTATTCGAGTGAGTCCAAAAAATTTGCACTCTCTAGGCCTATCTAGCTCATTATCGATGTTATTGGTAGGCTATTCATAATTTTCGTGTAGGCTGCACTAAGACATTCCTTGAGAAAATAACGTATTCGAATAGACTACAAGTAGGCCTACATTGATTTGCGTTGTTTCTGGTTATTTGTTCTGCCAAGGTTCCGGTTTTGTTTAGCGGCGTAAGCTTACGCTTTTATATAGGCCTAAATAGGCTATATGCGGAGTTTTCGCGCGGTTTCATCCTAAATTTTCTCAAGCGTAGGCCTATAGCCTTCTCTGAAAAAAGTCGGCCAAAGGATTCGATCACCGGGAGTTTTTCTAAACGAATTTTTTTACTGAAATTTATACCATTAATTTTTCATCGAAAAATGCGCCAAAATGCGTTTGCTTTTACAGCTCTTTCGCAAACCGTCTATATGCTGGATAATTGGAGGAGCATTAGCGAGCAAAACAAAAAATTGAGCTAATGCTCACGAGACGCGCGAAAGCTTATAACAGATCCTGTTCGCAAATTGCCGTAGTCTCTCCAGCCATTTCGTCGAAATTCACTCTTGAAGTGCGCGGTGCAGCCGAAAATTGCAAAAACCCAATGAAACCTTTTACTTTTGGAGTTCAGGGTCTTTCAAAGTCATAGACGTTGATACGACTAAGAAGCTCGTCAATAAGGGCTTGTTGTGATAGGCAGCACGTGCCTATTTGCAACCGTTTTCACGGTAGACTTGCCAACAACGGTAAAATAACGACTTTTATGAAGTACCTCTCTTTGATGTTCTATGCGCAGGTTGAGGGAAAACGAGACCTGGACCGTTGAAATCTACGTTGAATGCTGAAAATTTCATACGCAGCTTGTCTTGGTCTATCTGTAGTGAATTCGGCAAAATTCGCTCTTGAGATGTGTCTCACAGCCCGAAATCGCCAAAACTCCATAAAACTCCTATTTTGGCGTTCAAGGTCATGTAAGGTCATTGAATTCGGTGCCAATCGAGAGCCAGTGTACAACTTCTTATCCACCCGTGTGTAGGACAGACAGACAGACGGACGACGGACAGAATTGCGATGGCTAAGTCGCGCTAAAGCAGTAGCTGCTTTCGCGCACAAAAAAAGACAAAATTAAGAAATGCAAGGAGAGATCAACGCATCCCTCCGCACTTTATTATTTTTTTATATTTCAGCGTGATGAAATCTGGAATGACAGCCGGACTCGGAGTTTGAAGGACTGCAAATCCTCGCGGCACTTTTGGCGAGTTGAGTGTGAAGCTGTCACAGTTAAAGCTATGTTAGTGTTAAGTGGCCGCTGTCTGTACAACGGCAGAAGATTCAAGACAGGCCCTCAGAGTATCATCGCGGGGTCACGTATTATTGTCGGACTGCTTCCTGCTGCGTCCAGATTACGGATTAACTGTTGCACTGACGTGGCGCCGGCGCGCTAAATCTTGTGCGTCGCATTCAACGGCTTGTCCGCCGCGCCTCGTTAACTTCTCGAGTCGACGACGATTTGAGGTCAGCAGCGAGCGACAGAACAACTGGACGGCGAAGCAATCACGCCCCACGGAGTGCGACCGAATGATATCTGTGACACAATGAAGGCAGATCCGCGCCAGCACCGTATAAATCTGCATTTGTATTGTCAATGTCGTGCGACCAAGAAGGCCACGAAGGCATGGAAGGCATCGTCTGAGCTGTAGCCGGCATAGCGCGGTCACGCCGACTGCTGAACGGGTTCATGACGCCGCAACTGACACGCACGGCGAATAAAATCTGCCACCTAGAAAGGAACGTCGCAACGATTGCTGCCAAGTAGGTTAGGCCTATAGGCTACACGCTTAAATTTCACAACACAGCAGTAAGAATTTTACATCTTCAACACTTCTTGCAATATTTATGCGACTTCGACGTCCTGAAATGCCAGATGCGCAAACGGACATTTAATTGAAACTACAACCAATCTTTGGACCTAGGCCTACAATCAATCAATCAATCAATCAATCAAAAAAATAACCACTTACAAAAGTGACCAGTGGTGTACAACACACCTAAAAACTAAAATAAAACCTAAGGATAATGTACAAAAAGTCAAAAACTAGCCTACTCAGAGATAAAAAGCTCGCTGAAACAGTAAAGTTTTTAAGTTTCGTTTGAATGACGCAGTGTCAGGTAGTTCTTGAAGTGACGGTGGCAGAATGTTCCACGCAGCTGGTGCAGCGTAGGAAAACGCTCGTTGTCCGAACTACAAATTTTACAATGTTTACCTTCCCTATAAATACAGAAGGAATGCTAATTTGAATAGGCCTAAGCATAAAGGCTGATTTCGCTATATACTGAGAGCGTTTAGATTCGTGCAAATCTTTACAAGAGTGAATGCACGTCTTGGTGACAAATTACGCACTTCTGCTACTGCTAATTTAACACAGAACGTCAGTTTATCATCTCTCGCTCAGTCAGGACACTCTAAACTTAAGTTACACTGCACAAACTTACAAAGATAACGTGATTATTTAATCCAATCATTATTTTTTTATCAAGTTAACAATTCACTGTCGCACCATGTTTGTTAGCAGATCCAGAATATTTTGGTGACTGGCTATCAAAACATCACTGGCGTAACTTTGCTAAAATGTTACGCGCTGCTGCACACAACAGTGTTTCATTAATAATAGAGGAAAGTTTATTTATAGGCCTAATTGATTTGTTTGACTATTTATCTGAAATTATGCTAGCAGCCTGGAACTCTCCTCAACCACCCTGAATACGCCAATGCATTTAGGCGACCGCGTTTCTACAGCTCAGTATAGAGAAGGGAATATAATTTTTTTCGAACACACTATTAATCCATGGCAAAGAGCCAGAAAATGAATGAAAGCAGCGGTGTCCTCTCTCAGTGATACATACACTGAAAAAAATTGTTTTCGTCAGAACTTCATCAAATTTCCACCAACTTCAATAATTTTTGGCATAAAGACGGCCAAGACAACAGAATTATGTAAGTTGCACTCATTTACCACCTCACCTAATTTATGTCAACGCACTACCATGTGAAACATAGATGTTCCAAATTGTTACATTACGTGGTGGTTTTGTATCGGATTGCTTACCTTGGCATCAATTCGACAGAGGGTGCCATGTGGGTTAAAAATTTTGTGGTATTAAATATTTTATGGTAAAAACAGCAGACAACAAAATAGCTGACTGGTGAGCTTAAAACACGTCTAATCGATAACTAAATGTCGTTTGATCAGTCGATCATTGATTCCTTTATCTGGAAAATACCTTAGCATTATGCAACCATTGGGAACATCTATGTTTCACACGGTCCTGCATTGACATAAATTAGATGAGGTGGAAAATGAGTGCACCTTGCATAATTTCATTGTCTTGGCCATCTTCTTGCCACAAATTATCAAATTTAGTGAAAATTTGACAAAGTTATGACAAAAACAATTTAGACTTTTTTTCTGAGACAACGGTGTACAAACTAACACAAATACATCACAATTATTTTTATTATGTACTGCCCATATTATCTGCTATACTGACTCACATGTAAAGAAAAATTCCCACAAAAGATGACAAACTTTATGCCATCTCCACATTACATACACCGTGTCTCAAAAAAGCAGTCAAAATTGTTTTTGGTATAACTTTGTCAAATTTCCACCAATTTTGATAATTTTGGCATAAAGATGGCCAAGACAATATTATTACGTATGGTGCACTCATTTACCACCTCCAAACTGTTACCATTACGTGGCAACTATTTGTATTAGATGGCTCACCTTTGCATCATCAATTCGGCAGAGGGTGCAATGTGGTTTAATAACTTTGACGTATTACATATTTTATGCTGAAAACAACAGACAAAAAATAGCTGGCTGATGAGCTTAAAACACGTCTAGTTGATGAGTGAATGCATTTGATCAGTCGATCCTTGATTCTGTTATCATCCATTAGCGTTGCATCTAAGCCACTGCGTCTTTGTACGCAAAGCACACTTCGGCATAAATTCTAATTTTCAAGCGAGTTGTTATACAAACTTATAATTCTGTTGAATAATTCACATTTTAACTGTATTTTGTGTCTAATTAACTCGTTACAGCATTTACATAAAACAAAAAACTCAGCATTATGCAACAATTTGGAGCAACTATGTTTCACATGGTAGTGCATTGATATAAATTAGGTGAGGTGAAAAATGAGTGCACCTTACATAATTTCGTCGTCTTAACCATCAACATGCCAAAAATTATTAAACTTAGTAAAAATTTGACAAAGTTATGACAAAAACAATTTAGACCGTTTTCTTCTGAGACAAGGTGTACATATGCATGTAACATATGTAATGCTGTCACCGCACACATAAACTAGCAACTTTTCCGCCTAGTGCAAACATGTTATGCGGCTGTCCGCACAAAGGAGATGCCACAAGCTTGTGTGTGTATTAACCTAATTCTAACCAAGACCTCTGATCTTTTGAACCAAAAAAAGGGCAGGCCATTTACTTTCTACCCACGGAACGTTCATGGTCACACCAAATTTGGATTTTCTACACTTTTTGCTGTTTGAATTTAAAGTATGTCCACACTAGATAACCAGAAGGGCATAACCTGTAACGCAGTAGCCTCGTCTGATAGTAAAAATAAACAGAAAATAATTTGTAATCCTGTCACATCAACACTAGACTCTCGGCCACTACAGCAAACGGTGTACACGATGACTAGTACATATTCACTACAATATATACCGGGTGGACAAAAAACAAATACCAACAGGTGTCACACTTCAACACTTGATCAGTTTAAAAATTCTTTCATTAGCACACAAAGCAGCAAATTAAGACGATCATTGAAGATCAAAGCACGACATCACACTAGATGTAAATCAACAGCATTAGAAACTGACATTAAATTTCACAATTTCCTTGGGAACAGAGACATTAACAATGGTCCTGCAGAATAAACTGTTTTCTGTCGCAGAAAACAAAAATTAGCAATGCACTATGTTCTTTATTGCTTGTAAAGGGCTTAACACCACTTAAATATTTGGCATTTGGCTAATCTATCCTTCTCTGAAGGCAGATTCCCTGATAAATTTAAACAAGCTTCAGTCACACCATTGCTTAAGGGTCGTTCTCTTGATAAGTCCGTTCCATCCAACTACAGGCCAATTTC
>Ga0209671_1004018_pt1 | contig 14402 bp, 5 predicted proteins | sample WorMetHERISLAND2_2_FD_187401 | JGI IMG/M metagenome (GOLD analysis project Ga0209671, IMG submission 187401) | Marine gutless worms symbiont microbial communities from Max Planck institute for Marine Microbiology, Germany - Olavius geniculatus... | ecosystem: Host-associated > Annelida >... | reverse complement strand
TCGACAGCCAGTATACGATTTGCTATTAGTGATTAATAGTAACCTAGGCCTTATCTCGCACCGTTACTGAGATACAGCGAGTTATAGGCCAAAAATCGCAAATTTTGACCACCACCCTCTCATCTGTAAATCTAAAATTCGGGGTGACCCCCTTCGAATTTATGAAAAAGCTTTACGGTTCCTGAAACTAGAGTCTTCCAGGCAGCCGACGGTGAAGATTTGGAGATCCTAGCTTGGATCGTTTTTGCCTGATCCACCCGTGTGACAGACAGACGGACAGACGGACAGAATTGCGATGGCTAAGACGCGCTGAAAGCATGGCTGCTTTCGCGCGTAAAAACCTACCATTTGTGAAGAATAAAGACCGGAATGTACTAAATGTTATGCATCATATCTGTAATTTTGTACGTTTATGTTTTAACAACAACAAAAACACGACATTAAAAAAGCACAAAAAACATTAAAAAATTAAAAACATAAAAACATGTTTTTTAAACTTTTATTTAAAAAACACTTAAAAACCTCTTTTTTACATCTATGTAATTAAGTAAATGGATTTCTCGCTATCTTAGGTCGTTGTCACTCACATGTAAAACGTTTTTCCAAGCGTGAAAAACAGCAGAAATATAACTTCAACATTGCTGGATTTTGGCACTTGACTGCCCAAATAACAGTATAGATACCGATATTAGACAGAAGCCCCACTCTTCCATGAAAAGTGAAAATTTAGGTAAGTGAAACACGAAGTCAGCATTTGTATTGCAACTTGTGGCCAAACCGACATGGAAGATAATTCTGAAAGGCAGCATGCAACGACATTGCTCAGTGAAACATGCAGGACTCGGGCCTTGTTGTAACTTCTTTTATTATTAATCGTGACTGCAAAAACTAACGATTAATAAAATGATTAATTGTCCGTCCAAAAACTGTTGAAATATTTTTTTTCTCGATCAAAACTTCAAACAATCTGCGCATAGTGTTAGTTTTACAGTTTGCACCATGTAAGCCCTAACGACGAGACTACTAATTCGATTATACAGACGGCATTGCTATCACTTTTTTCGACTTTGCTTTAGTTGATAAAAGATAACAACTATATCAGCAGGCCTAGTTGAATTCTACAGTTTTTGTGGTTTTTGTGACTACAAACCTTGCGGATCTGGCAGTGGGTTCTTCTCGACAGTATTCGTCTTCTTGAGCTTGTCCTTGTCAAACTTTTCGATCGACTCGCGTTTGCACAGCTCCGCTTTCTCCTGCTGCACCGCTACAACGCCGCAGACGAATCGTTACCATACCAAATGGTTAACTCAGCCTACCATTCCGCCTGAATAGGTAAATCGAGCACCGGCCTGTCCGGCTAGGGTTAAAACGGGGCGCGTTCACCCGTGTCAGTCAGGTGGCAAGAATTCTGTGTGATCCCATATGGCAGGTGACGCTTCGAAGCTCTGCGATGGGTTATCCATAAAAAGTTATACAGTAACTTCAACTTTTAACTTCATAAACAAACTATAGACACAACGATGTCTCAGTCTGTGGCGTCGGCAAGAACAACATTCGCTAAATCGGCTAATCAGGGTTATAAAAACAAGAAATCTGAGCTAATGCTCATGAGATGCGCGAGAGTTTATGGCAGTTACTGTTTGCATGTAATCTTAGTCTATCTTCATCCACTTCGTCGCAATTCACTCTTTTGCAGCCAAAAATCGCCCAAAAATCACACAAAATCAATATTTTTAGGGTTCAAGGTCATTCAAGGTCATTGATGTTGACATTTCTAAGAAGCTCGTCGTCAGTGCTTGTTATGATAAGCAGCATTTCTGTGCCTATCTGCAACCATTTACACGCCAACAGGCCAACAGCGGATAAATAACCACTTTTTAGAAAGGTAACCCTCTTTGACACCCGCGTGCTCAGGCCTCCTTAAATATAAAAGGTCCGGACTTGGACCGCTAATATCTACAGTCCATGCTGAAAATTTCATACGCAGGTTAATTGTCTTGGTCTATCTCCAGCCATTTCGGCAGCACAATTCACCCTTGAAATGCGTGTCGCAGCCCAAAATCGCGAAAAATTCACTAAAACCCCCGATTTTGGGGGTTCAAGGTCATTCAAGGTCATCGATGTTAACATTTCTAAGAAGCTCGTCGCCAGTGCTTGTTATGATAAGCAGCATTCTGTGCTTATTTGCAACCATTTTCACATTGGAAGAGCCAATAGCGGCAGAATAACGCCTTTTTAAGGGGGGGGGTGCCCCTGTTTTCCCCCTCGTTCGTGGGGACCCCCTTCACCCAGGGGCATGAAATTTTGTCACAACTCTAGGCTATCATATGGTGAAACCCCTAACTCTCTATCTCAACTAGGCTTAAATTGGTACCGTGACGGGCAGACGGACAGACAAGACAGAATTACCGTAGCTAATACGCGCTATAGCCTTTGCCCTCCTCTTGCTACCATTGTCTTGCGTCAGTATTCAGTATTTAAATGACGACTATTGAGGCAATTAAGGTATAGTGTCCCGTGTTTTGAAGCGTAACCATACCCCAAAAATACAACCATTGTTAAATTAGTGCTATTTTGATCACACCGCCCCTACTCTCATCAAAATAAAATTTGAATGCGTCTGTCACACGAACTTCTAAAGTGCCACGAGATTCAGAAGCCTGGCGTGAACTTGTGGTCGCCTGTGTTGATAGACCAAATGCACGACTTGAGAGAGCCGGGGGCAGAGGATAAAGAAGACTGTCCACAGAAACTATAGCTGTTTCGCTTTCAGTTGTAAAAGCCACACGCTGGATCTTGGAGTTGACTCTGCTAAGCCCAATGATGAGCGCCAGGCCATTAATGCAGCAATCTAGAAAGCGTGACGGTCGTGTGAGACTGAGTCTATGAGACGCGTGTTGAATAAACAGCCAGGCAGGTAGCCTGTGTGTGTTCAGCGGGGCGTGAGATGATTTCATGACACGGAGCCTAGACCTGTGTACATGGCACCGTATACAAACCAGCCAAGGACATGTTTCTGTACGCTTGTGAATGACACGCTACCTGGTCCAAATATACAACTGCCTTGTTTACTTAACCTGAGAAAATTAAGCCTTCGACTTCGGATTTTAATTCCGATGCCTTAGCTATCCTAACGTAGAAGCGTCCGTCCGTCTGTCTGTGTGAGCGTGTCCGTCAGACAATGCTGCCTCATCAAAAACAAGCTAGGATCACGAAATCTTCACTGTCGGCTGCGTGAAAGACCTTAAGTTTCAAGATCCGTAAAGCTCTTCCAGAAATTCGAAAGAGGTCATCCCGATCAAGGGCGCTAAATAAGAGGGAGAAAAAAAGTTGACGATTTTCAGTCAATAAACCGCTTCATCTGATCTCAGAAACAGTGCGAGATAAAGTCAAAGTTACCGCATAAATGATGCGTCTTACGGAGCTCGCGACGGAAATTTGAAAGAGATCTACTCATATTATTATTAGCAGCAGCAATGTAGCCTAGAGCGTCTATACTTTCAGGCGGTTGAAGGTTCATGCGGATATTCGTGAGCGTTCCGTGACAAGGGAGCCTCAAACAAACAGTGGGGTAGTCGGAACCGGCGATTTTTTGGTAATTTCGGTCGCTATTAGAGTTGAAGCCAATAAGATAAGATGCCTTATCGGCTTTCAAGTGACTTTAAAATGCTTGACCTTCAACAATAATTATTTTGAAATGCTATTTTATGCTAAAATCTGTTTTCATCGTCGGTTTGACTAACCATACCACGAAGGCGTATAATACTAACTCTCGGAGCTTGGCAGAGGGTTCTTCTCGCTCGTCTGAGCGTGCTTGAGTTTGCCGTAATCGAAGTTCTGGATGCCGCTCTCAATCTCCGCCGGGACTTTGGGATGCTCGCTGGCCATTGCTTCAATCGATCGGGCGATGGGCAAGTGATGGATGTACAGGTATGACGAAATGCTGAGACGAAGGGACGATCTCTGCTATATAGGACGACTGCTGCTCGGAACTACGGCTGATCACTGCACGTCAACGAATCACCGAAACACCTGCATTTATCACACATAAACCAACTCAATTATTGCTCAGTCATGTGCATGCTAGTAGCAAACATGTATAGTTCCTACTACTTCATCGATGAAAAAAATCGAGAAACAGAGTTAACAAACCAGTTCGTCAAACAAAAACACAAACAATCATAATCAAATCACATAAGCAACTCAGTGACTCACAGACCAGTTATGGCAAGTAGAAGCGCGAGATAACAAAAAGTAACCAAAAACTTGAACTAAAATACACTGTAAAAACTGAATTCAAACAAAACGGTGAACAAGAACGATCCGATAACAGTAAAAAAATGCGTGAAGTCAGTCTGGACCGGTAACAATAAAACAGGTACACTAATATATGCAAGTGTATAACACAGACCTGGTATACTATGCGTCCTAACGCACCTAACGCCTTCAAGTCTATACCTATGCACATTATCAACATGACACTGCATTAATGCGACATTACTCACCCATACATAAATCAGCCTTTTTCTAATAACTTCGACATACGTAAACCGATTTTTACAGGGAGTCATCAATCACAACTATTTGTGCAGATCCCTGTACTAGCTAGATGTCGGCATATCCGTCTGTCTGTCTGTCACGTTCTGTATCGCGTCAAGGAGACACAAGTTAGCCTAGTACCAATATCACCAATATTCGCTCTTCCAAATCTTAAAGCCAACACTTATACCGGTAACTAATGCGTGATACATATAGGCCCTCTTAGGCTGCCCATTGACTCCAAAATGCGTGGCCTTGGGTGACCTTAAATGTCCTTGAATGTAATGTTTTGTTATGGTCATCACGTAAACCACTGCAATGCGCTGCGTCGTCTAAGCGACATGACATTCTACACTACTGCTGTGAGTGCTAACGCCCACTTCAGAGTTCCGACCCTTTACGCCTAGAACGACCGGAAGCCAATGTTATCCAGTCAACCAGACTGTCTAGCATGCAGTCCTAATGGTAGTACCTGCATGGACTCCTGTGCGCACAGCTAGGATACAAGGACCCGGTGCCGGCGGGGTCGAGCAAAAGCCCAAATTTCACTTACTTCGATTTTTTGTGCAACATGCTCATACAACGCGTTGTACTGTTTGACCTTGACTTAATGCCGTGGCGACAAAAAACGTAGTCGACGCGCGCTGGCAGCCCAACTTCTGTACATTGTACAGCAAAACTATAGCTGGTTCCTAAATAGTCTGAAAGTATGTCTACCAAAATCAAAACAGTGTCATCTCCGAGCAGTCTTCTTGGATGTTGTTCATCCACTTTTTAGCTCTTCATTCTTCATCTCGGTCAAGTTCTTTCGATTTGCCCATACTTGTTATATGAATTTCTTTCCGACAAGTCTCGAAGTAGTGGAGTTTGGACATGAACGATAACCCGGCATCTGGCTTTTGTCAGACAGAGAGCCAGACTGACTCAGACTGGGTCAGTCACCTCAAGTTCTCCCTGAGACGACAGGCTTGACGTGACAACGCCCCCGGCCAACTAATCTGTGCAATAATAGGCCTCGCTGTAGAATACTATGCAGTATACTAAACTCTGGTTTGATTCATTAAAATGTTCGAACGTCAAACATGCTTTCGATGGAGAACGACCGACGTACACTGTACACACAAGAAAGGTTCGTCAGCCACGCTTCCACGACAAATTCGATCGCGCGCTGACAATTTCATGCCTATTGCCTAAGCTCAAAACAACTAATGGGATAGCTACTTGTTGATTATTATTTTAACTACCCGGGTATGTCACACCGTACCGTACACTGAACAAGTGGCGTCGGCCCCTCGCCCGCCAATAAGATGGACATCACTTCCCACGACACATACTCTAGCTGCATGTGCAGTTTCAACTTAAAATCTTCCTGCAATATCATTTCAATTCAGTGAGACAGAAACCTGTCCAATTAGCACACTCTTGATGGATACGACACACATCTAGGTTCAGTGCAGCCAAATCACACGCGATCGTCAAAAGCCAAGAATACTCGTTAAGTTCGCAGCCGATTTCAAGCGTATCAATACACTCGTCTCTCCCTGGTGCGCTGCACCCCGCCTCGTCATCGCTTTTTTTACGCGTACAATCAATTTAACCGTCATACTTAGGTGCACACTGCACAGCATGCAGCGGCACTTATAGCATGAACTGGCGACATTAAGCCGCCGTTCTGCTGCTCGTTGTATTTTGCACGCAGGTCTACGGATCACTGAAGATCAGACGCGAGTCGCGACTTAGAGCAACTCAAATACAGTGAGAAAAAATTACCACGCAATGCATTGCAGCTAGACGAACCCGATTTACCATCCCCCTCTCTGTGCACTCAATGGCTTCTCTCGAGTAAAGACAGGCAAATAAAACCCCCAAACTGGCATCTCAGTGCGCCAGCGGCTTTAACAGGGTGTATCGGTGATCGACAGATGAACAGTGCTCGAACACGCCGGTCAACCGTTCATCTACTTGGAGCGTTGGAACGCTCTTCCTGACTCTCTCAAAAGCAGCGCGCACACACTGTCTACTTTTAGACGCCAAAACATTTCTACTTCTCGTTCTACTAGCACACGAGCGCGTTCAAGCTTACTTAGGGGCCTACAGTTAATGCCATTTATATAAATTACTTACTTACTTACGGACAGACGGACAGAAAAACAGACTCACAGTGGGGTCTATCGACAGTCTTTCCGACATCTCTGTTTAGCAGGTGTACACTTCGAACCGGATGCAGCACCGTTTGACAGCAGAAAGTGGTAGATCCTATACGCATGGTGGGAAAGAGCGCCTATCAGTCAGCAGCTCTCTGCACGGTATAGGATGCCAGCAACGACGAGACAGCCAGTGTGTGGTACAGTGCTGACTGCTGAGACACAAGCATGTACACACTGCCCGCCTGACCCATGATAACGGATGCAGACATGCACATTCAGCCAGCAAGCAGACTCAGTAGTCAGTAGCCTACCACAGGGCCTACTACAGGCATCCACGGCTAGACATAGTTGACTGCATGGACACACTGTGGAGCGAACTTCCGTCAACGTGCACGATACAGTCCAGGATATAGCGTACTAGTCAAGTGACGAAACACGGGATGGGAGAGACATAAGCAAGTTCCCAGTGCATAGGCCTACCGTACAGAGAAACGTCCTGGACCCATTCGAGGGCAATCGACGCCAATTAATCAAACAATCTGTAGTATTTTATGCATCGCCTCTTAAACGAAGTTTTCGCAGGCGCCAGTTACGATTAGGCACGACTAAAAGCCACGTCTTAACGAGTGATTTGAAACGCTGTGCACACGTAAAATCGTTCCAGACGATTGGTTGCTGCTGATGAGCAGAAAGCTGCAGACGGAACCGAGTGGTAAAGGTCTAACTAAGCAAGGGATGACCACCCACGTCACCGTCAGTTCGTCATCTCAAACCTTAGTCATTATGAACAAAAAACCGACGTGTGGGCTATTTCAGCGTGTATTATCACACAACTTGTGTGCCATAAAACTCATTCTGTGCAACACTAAATCACGACTTGTGGATCTTTCAACCATAGACATGACAGATCGCAAAAATAATTATTTTTATCACCAGAACGTGCTCTTTGAAGCTCAAATGCATCCATTTCTAGGCAACTATATTCGGATTTCGGACCTCCCATGTTCATGCACTAACGCAACTTAAAACTAGCAACGAACTGACCAATAAACGCGTAACTGCTCATATGACTACGCACAAGATAAAAGCTTTGTGTGCTTACGTGTCAAAAGTAACGAAAAGAATATCTCGATCGTTTGTATGTCTCGCGCACCGTTTAAGCCAAACTTCCACCAGCGGCAGACGTCAGTAGCCTATGACCGTAGTACGACTACGAAAGACACGCTCCCGCTCACGGCTCACTAGCCAAAACTCACTCCCAGCCATCTAGCCGCATTCTAGCGGTGTCTGATTAGGCCTACCGCTACTGCTGACTATAGAGTGCGTCCGTAATAGAACTAGACCTACCAATTATTATTTCGACGATATCTCGACTTAATGTCGAAGTTTTCTGCATATCGCGACTCGCGAGTACGAGTGAGCTTCTTTTAAGTCGTTCATGTCTGAAATTATCATTATTATTACCATTGTTTAAATCGATCTGTAGACTGGTCAGCAACACTTAGCCTGTTTCTAGTGTTCAGTTCGTTGGCACGTAGCAATGATCAAATCAAAGATCAGATACAGAAAGAATTGATTTTCTTCATAAACGAATATGCTGTATAGGATAATACTGCTTTGATAAATAATTTTCAATAAAAGAATTGTGCGCAATAAAGCTGGCGCATTCTCACTTTCTTCAGTATTTCAGCTTTTTGATACAACAATGGTTGCAGTAGTTGTCAAAAAACGCACTATGAATGACACATGCATTTTGCCTAGGCTACATGTTACGATGGTTGCATTGCAAACATTGTAAAACAATTTATTACATTTTTTGGGTGGCTTGGATAGGCTTACCTACTTATAACATAATATTATTTGCACTGTATCGATGCCGCGATATTTTGCTAATTTTTTATCGCATAAATATCGTACCGAAGTTGAAATTCAATTATTGACCCACCCCTATTGCTGGCTTCGATATGGGACGGCCACTGCCAGGCCATCGACGCCCCGGCCGCGCTATGCACGCGACACGCCAGTGAGGTGCATAGCTTGCATGCCAACGACACCGTTCGACGACTGTGGTCTTCGCGCTGTTGAATACAGAATACAATACGGTGCAATCGCATCTAATTTAACTTTTTTGCTGTCTTGCATGGAAATACTCAAAGTAGGCCTAGGTCTAGTGAAAGTAGTGTACGTTCATGATTGTTTTCACGCGCGAGAGCTAGCTAGCTATAGCGCGTATTAGCTACGGTAATTCTATCTGTCCGTCTGTCGTCACGTCCCGGTACCGTTCCAAGACCACGTGAGATAAAGACTTCGGGTTTTCACCATATGATAGCTTATGGTCTCTAGTATTTCGCGACAAAATTTCATGCCCCTGGGTAAAAGGGGTCCCCACGAACGAGGGGGCGAAACAGGGGCACCCCCTTAAAAAGGCGTTATTCTGCCGCTGTTGGCTCTTCAAACGTGAAAATGGTTGCAAACAGGCACAGACATGCTGCTTATCATTACAAGCACTGGCGACGAGCTTCTTAGAAATGTCAACATCGATGACCTTAAATGATGACCTTGAATGACCTTAAACCCCCAAAATAGGGGGTTTTAGTGAATTTTTCGCGATTTTGGGCTGCGACACGCATTTCAAGGGTGAATTGCGCCGAAATGGCTGGAGATAGACCAAGACAACCTGCGTATGAAATTTTCAGCATGGAATTTACGTAGATATTAGCGGTCCAAGTCCGGATCTTCTATATTCAAGGAGGCCTGAGCACGCGGGTGTCAAAAAAGGTTACCCCTTTAAAAAGTGGTTATTTATCTGCTGTTGGCTTGTTTAGCGTGTAAATAGTTACAGATAGGCACAGACATGCTGCATATCGTAACAAGCACTGACGACGAGCTTCTTAGAAATGTCAACATCGATGACCTTGAATGACCTTGAACGCTAAAAATATTGATTTTGTGTGATTTTTTGGCGATTTTTAACTGTAAAGGAGTGAATTGCGACGAAATGGATGAAGATAGACTAAGATTACCTGCGAACAGGAACTGCCATAAGCTCTCGCGCGTCTCATGAGCATTACCTCAGATGTCTTGTTTTGCATGCAGTCAAAATCAACTGCAGGCGACTCAGTGCTGTACAGTATCGTGCAATTTAAACGCGACGCCAGTTTGCAACATGTGTTTGCTTCGCTTGCCATAGATTTCATGTTCTGTTCACCCATCTCATCGCGGCCAATGACAGAACCGTTTGCCAATCACTTTTGTCACCTGTTTATTGGCTGGTGGTCAATTTATTGGCGTGTGACAACGAGTATATTACATACGTAGGTGCTAATGTATAGTATGCGTGACCTTGTAGGCCTGTGATACGAGTACATACACGTTCGTGAGCTAACTGGCTTCAGCAAGTTCAGCTATTTTGTTTAACTGCATCGTAAGAGGCGATATAGCAACCGGGCGCGAAATGGCGAATAATCCATGAGCCATCAAATGTCATTTCTTAGTTAACATCCGTCAAACGCATGCCCATGCCGTTTTGTGCAAGACAGAACGAAATTAAATTGATGTCAAAAGTTCAAAACTACTACGACTATAGAAAATACCACAGTTTGACTTTAAACTGTTCTAAATGACCAACGTTGCTCAATGATCCTCAACCAGGCGGGGAGGGCAATTAGAGGCAACTGTATTATAGGTCCGTCTGTTTGTCCGTCATCACATTCTGGCACTCTGCTGGCGTCGTTAAAGATAGACGGAATGAGATGTCATATGACATGTTCTACACTTGTGTGACCATAGTGGCACTTTAGGCTATTAAATCTGGATCCGCTTTCAGAGAACCCCACATGCAGTCGAAACAGCAAAGTTTTACTGTTATCAGCATCGCCGACTCATGTGAAGTCTACTTCCCCCAAAATATGTCCTCAGAGATACCGCCTGGAGTCACTCTGCTTTCGACCTTGTTTTTTTTGTTTTTGTAGTAGAAATTGCTGACCAGTAGGTCTGACATTTCGCTGGGCTGTACGGTGATGACGTGCTATAGCGCTGCTGAAAAAAAATCAAATCTCGTAAAAAATGATGGGCTTTATGTGGGTCAACACGAGCAGCTGCAGACCAGCGACTCGATCACTGACCTACGCCGCTCTGTGCAACGCCGGCATTGTTGTAGTGCTAATGGCTTCACGTTATGTACAATAAAATACAATACAGTAAACCTAAAATAAACAATAGGCCTTAAAATGTATTGCACTGCACTTTTTAAACTATAGCTAGTGCAATTATGCGAACACCTGCAACAAAAAACAGGTTGTCGGCAAGTTTGTAGCGCTAGTTTCTGCTTTGTGATAAACTCATTGTCATGTGAGCGGCGTCGTCGGCGACTGCTTCCACTTGTGTTATTGCGGGTTTTATTGTAGTTTTATTGCGCATTTGCTAACCCCATAACTCATCGCCTAGCTGCCATTGACTCGTGTGCGTTGTTCTTCGATCATTTTTACGATAAACTTGCCTTGGCGAGCCAGCTGGCTCGACGTGTGTTTGATGTGTGCTTGATGAGTGCTCGACGAGCGTTTTTCGAGCCAGCTTCATGGTGTTAACAGGAAGGCACAGGATATTCATACGGCAGCCGTATGAATAGCCACTAGGCTATTCATACTAGGCAGTCGGATGAACAACCGGTCCTACGAGGGCTGGCTGTTCATTTGGTCGCCGATTTGCTTGGCCTTAGCCGGTAGGCTACGTAGTACGTACAGTCACCGAATGATGTTCATAGGTTGCTGCTAAGACCGTACATGTCCGTGCGGACGGCGAATGCCACTTTTTGTCTCGCTACAGCTATGCTATATGGCGTTTATGTCACGATGTAGGGCCTATCGTCTGTCCGTTTTTCGCCGTCGTCTGTCTGTCTGTCTGTAACGGATGTATTATGGCTAAACGGTTGGTAGGTCTTAGGTGAAAATTTTTTACACGAGTACTTGTATATCCCTGTGTCTTAAACATGCAAAATTTTAGCGATTTAGTTCAAGGGAAACATTTTCAAATTCGGGGTTGAATGGAGGGGTAGGAAAATATGCGTTTTTAACGGAAAACTGGCTATATCTCAGAAACGGCGAGAGATACGGTCATGGTTACTGTTAATCACTAATAGGAAGTAATATACGCCCTTTCAAATGAAATGAAAATCATCGATCTTGCATGGATGACCTTGAAGGTCAGTACTGCAACAGGAACAGTATTGGTTGTAGCGCACCTTCCCTAGCGTCAGCTTGGCTATCTTTTTTTCAAATCTGTTGCCGCACTACCTTGCGAAACTTAATTAAGCGTACTCAACTGCAAGTGCCTGAAATAAAACATGATGACGATGATTATATTGACAATGGTTCATTGATCTCCCTCTAGGCTTTACACAGCAGCGAATTGATGTCGTGTCACTGCAGTGCATGGAGCACGTGCCCCTCGACTTTCAACTGATCGACACTGTATTTTTGTGTGTCACTCTTAAATTATTTTTAGTTAGTTTCGTGCATTCATCGCGTCAAATTCTGGCGACGCCAGAGCGGCCAGGCTGAGACAACCGGCGATCGTTCCACGTGTAATCACGGCGAAATCATCCGTGCATGTTTTAGACGCATTTACGTGTAAAATAAAACGCAGAACATTTGCACGATATTTTTGCTACATAACCTATGTCTTTGACTCTTTGGTTTTTAGTAGAACTGTCGACGCGTTGATGTTAATGCGTAAATTTTTTAACGCATGCGTTAACGCGTCAATAACGCATTATTAATATTGCTAATAATTGTAGGTAAACTACATCGAGAGGGTGAGTGGAATGAAACCCACGAAAGTGTCGCAGAACCGTGACAGTAGTGGTGAAACAGCAGCAAAACAATTTTTATTACTTGAATATTATTCGATCGTCAAATAAACGTAGTTAAATGGAATATTGGGACTCCTGCTTCACAAAATTAAGTAAATTTATGTATGTGCGTTAATTTTTTAACACATCAACGCGTTAAGTTAACTTGACATTACATATAGGCTACCACATGTCACATGTTTACACAGAAGGTTTTGTACCGCTAAGTAGGCCTACTAATGCAAGGCCGTGTGTGAAAATAAATGATTATGATTATGGCACGCATAAAAACGATATTGGGCAAACAGAATGTAATTGCCGTAACAAAAAAAAATCCTAGTTCATTGAAAGAGGGTAAAACATTGAACAGACGCCGTATTGCACACCACGTGAAGTAGTAGGACCTATATCCTATCCTAGACCGATATTACAGTCTACCAAACAGTTAAATGTAGCCTAGGAATATTCATCATGTCAGTTTTATGTATGCGTTTTCGTTACACTTGGTCAGCTGGTAAGTGCTCCAAGCAATGTCAACACGAGCCTACATCTGCATGAAAACAACTTTTACCGTCACGCTAGTTCCACACAAGGCCTAAAGATTGAGTGGTGTTCGCCCGATACAATGTCACGATATCATGTGTAGTTAAGTAAAATTTGGATGCCTATTCCAACGTTGTCACTGATGTTTCTAGTGAAAGAATTGTAACAAACTGGCAAATATTTTATGAATTTGTACAAATAATATAGAAACTTAGGCCATTATGTTTTATGGGTCACCTAATAGTTACACGCATGGTGATGAAAGCTAAGGGAAAGCAAGGTTGGTTGAGACACGGGGTTGAATGAGACACCGCCGCGTCAAAAATGTTTCTGTGTTTTATCTATGATAAGTTTCTATCTACAAAATATGATAATTAATCAAAAAATAATCGCAATACGTCAATATCTGTGAAGATGTTCTAGTTTTTTACGAATGTTTGTTTTGGAGGCGCAAAATTTAATTTTAGATAACCGTTTAACTCCGTCTTCTATGGTAATATTCGTTGTCGTTTCTGAGTTACATTTTGAGAGATCGATATACTCGGCATCCAAAAGCGTGAGCACAATCAATTTATGAGCGATAATACAAGTGCTACGAGTCGCGAAGCTGTGTCACCCTTGTCGGGGTTGGTTGAGACACTTTCAGTCCAAAGATCACGCCACGACGCCACTGATTATATCACCGAACACTTCGGCATCTGACCTTTCTAGTTCATTTGAGCTAATTCAGACACTGTCCGATTATTGGCAATTTCTAATATAAACTCTCGATTTATGAAGCCTTAATTTCAACATAATTTTAATGTCTTAACCACGACTGCCGTTGTCTCAACCAGTACAGACTCGGGTTTGGTTGAGATATTATAGGGTACTTGTTATTTTTCGTATTTTTTTCACAAAACAAAACATAATTTAGTTACTGTGACTTATTACTTCTGTTGCTAAATAAATGCAGTAATAACAGAAACTTAATAAGTCATACTAAACGCAGTAAATTTTCAGATATGATCTTTGGACTGAAAGTGTCTCAACCAACTCCGGTCTCGCCTATAGTGCGCATGCATCGGACTAAGCTAAAGTCACACATTATTAAAGCGTGATGCAGGAATCACATTGGCTTCGCCCAAAACACCGGATTTTTTGTTGTTGGAGTGTCAATATTTTAATGGGAGTCACGGGTGTGTAGCCCCCTCCGCAGGGGGAGGGTAATTCTTGGGTGATAGCCGTATTTTCTGTCATCGGCGATATACAATGTACTATAGCAGAGACCGTCTCTGGACACTGCTGACACCTGACGAATGGCAATATAGACCTATAATTTATAC
>Ga0209671_1004016_pt1 | contig 14403 bp, 11 predicted proteins | sample WorMetHERISLAND2_2_FD_187401 | JGI IMG/M metagenome (GOLD analysis project Ga0209671, IMG submission 187401) | Marine gutless worms symbiont microbial communities from Max Planck institute for Marine Microbiology, Germany - Olavius geniculatus... | ecosystem: Host-associated > Annelida >... | reverse complement strand
TGCTTCAGTTCATCCACATCTTTCCCCGTTTTATGAAATATCATAAGCCCGTAACACACTACGATATTGAGTACCTATTGACGATTTTCTCAGCTAATCATTATTATTATTAGGCACAGTTTGTTGTAGTTATTTCAAAACGTAATAGGGGTCCGGTTTTTTTGAGACACAGTGTAGATGTGCAACTTGGCACCATGGTCTAACTGTTGCTGAGTCCCAAAAATTGGAATCTTTGCAGAAAGGGCCCTCAGAATCATCCATCCCATTGCATATGATATGCCATATAATTCTGCATGTGCATACGCTGGGGTAGAACCCCTTTCTGTACGAAGATACGATTTGGAGAGAAAATTTTTTTTCACACAGTTACAAATGCTGACAGTTGTTTACACAACCTTCTTCCCCAACGAAGAAACTCAGATACTATTTCTCGACTCCGATGACATACCACCTATCTCATACCATGGACGAGAACTAACAAATGTCGGTCTTTTACGCACTATGCCTTTGTTATACACATTTGTATAACATTGTGTGCTTTGTTTTGGTGTATCTCGAAATATATGTGGATGTGAACTGGACTGAAATGAGCGTTTTGCGTGGACTGTTTCTTATTTTGTATATTATGTGTAATGTCATGTTATGCTCTATTAGCTATATGTACTTGCTACTGTTACGTGTATGTTTGTATATCTTTTAGCCATCGGCTATCGTTTTTATTAAACCTGAGTTGAGTTGAGTTGAAGCCCCATACTCTGCAGTGCCTTTGTGAAACAGCATAGCTTACAGCTGGCTTCATTATGTTTATCATGCATTATATTATATTATCAGCAATTCAGAACAGCAATTACCGCTTCAATTTCATCCTCTTCTTCATCAACAGTTGACACCGTCACCGAGCTGAATTTGCCCATGTTCTTGGTGTGCTTTGTCACCATCACCTACATAATTACCAGCACATAATTGCCATTCCAATTCACACATTAAAGTGAATACTGTTACAACTATGCTGGCAAAAACAAACTGGCAACAGGTAATGTCTTTAGTTCAAAAGACAGCATACACACTGTTCTCTCATATTAACTCCAGGGAATTAATTGCACTGAACTATTGTAGGCCTAATCCACCAAATATGGCCAAGATATATCAGCTGTGATAGACCATACCAGTAATTATGCATGTTTTATACGTTCAAACTATTTTTATACCACTACGTTTAAGTTTCTAACACATAAATTGTTTGCACTAATTAGCTGGATATACAAACATTCTAACTATCTGGCGCACAATAGCATCAACATGGTCAAAAACAGTGAATAAACCTACATTCACAATGTGTTTAATCACCTTGTTTTGAATTTCAGGTTTTGTACAACGCTGAAGTGTTTGTTCACTATTTGTCTCTTGCATGACACCACAATTAACATACTGGTAAGCAACGTATAAAAGTGGATGAAAAAACATAACTGACATATCTCAATGTTCTAATGTTATTTGCTGGGGGAGTCAACTGCAGCCATAACTACTTCAATCTCTACAGCAATCATTTCAACTAAAGAGTATACATTACAAACAATGAAAACAAAATGTAAAGAAATTCTGACAGTTAAATGACACTGCAAGAAATAGGCTGCAAAGACGTGCCTTCTTAGGTGCAGGAGCAATTTGTGCGTAAATATCAGCTTTGGCCGGTCCGTCACCAGCTTTCACCAATGCATTTGCAACAATGAATGTGATCTGATTGTCATCTCGATGCCGATAATACAGCCACAGTCCACACCTACAAATAACACATGACAAGCTACGACAAACACGCCATAGGCCACAGCATGATAAAATTAGACCAAAAACATCACGTTCCAAAATCAACTATGCTCTCAGCTCATTCATGAAGAATTAAGCTGAAAAAAATGAAGAAAGCTGGCTTTAAGAAAATATGGTGCATCTAGCTGTACAGTGTGCATGAGTGACAAAATAACAATTATCAATCTTCCACATGAAAAAATGTTGGGTGACACTGATTAAGCTGTACTTGGTTCTCTTTCTGACAGCTGCAGTCTCAGCAGCACTGGCACTGGTGATGACACTCTGCTACAGATAGACATTCCTCAGAGTGTCAAACACTGTATTTATTATCTGTTCCATTGCTATAGCATAGCATGGAACAGATTATAAAATCACTTATGTCACACTGTCATTCTGTCTGTAAACGCTCCTACGGCCGCAATTTTGATTCTTTTTTGCACAGTGATTCGGGGCCCGAAAAGTAAGATCGAGTTTGTTTGGGATAAAAATCTGACAACTCCTTCCCCTATTTTACACCAATTTTTTAAAAATATGCATTGCGGCCTATTGAGACTTCAAAGTGGTTTAACTCAGTCCCCGTAAAAGATAACTGCACGCTGTGTTTACCTACCCTACCCGCCTATTTTCGGGGCCAGGCAATCTAACGGTGTTATTTAAATTTACCCCCTATTGACCCGTTGCCATAGCAACCATTCAAAAGTTGCCAAATTTTGCATTACAGCCAATAAAGATTTCAAAGCGGTATAACTCGGTCCCCGTAAAAGATAATTGTGCACTGTTTGCACCTACCCCCATATTTTCGGGTCCGGCTATCCAATGGTGTCATTTAAATTTCTCCACTGCCGACTGCTGTTGCCATGGTAATGATATTTGGGACAAAATTGACTACAACTTGGCCCCCGTGAAAGATAATTGCTCCCTGTTTGCACCTACCCCCTATTTTCGAGCCCGTGCTATCCAATGGTGTCATTTAAATTTCTCCCTGCTGACCCTGTTGCTATAGCAATGTATTTTGGGACAAAATTGACTATAACTCGACTCCCGCAAAAGATAAGTGCACACTGTTTTCACCTACCCCCTATTTTCAGGCCCGGGCTATACAATGCTATTATGTAAATTTCTCCCCTGAAGACTCCTGTTGTCATGGCAACCAACTGTTTTTATTCAAAGACAAAATTGGCTGCAGGCTCACAAGAGCGTCAAATGCTAAAATGCAGCTGCTAGGCTATATATCGTGGCAATGGGACAGATACCTCGTTCCACAGAACGTATTTTTAGGTTATTTATTTATTCATTTCTGTGCTCCTATTTTATATAATGGTTGTGATCCACATTGCCGACCATTGCCTGTTTTGAATTTGTATTTCTTCAGCTACAACTGGTAAAAGTTTTGTGTAAACTGATCATCACTTAAGTGAATAATGAATGAAAGAAAAGGGGTGCTATGTACTATGATAACCTACAATGGTCAAACAAAAAACCTTCAAAATTTAGCTGATAATCATAATTCATTACATGACACATTGACACTATTCATAGAATAAAACTAGCAGTAATTTCTACAAAATGCATTTACATGCATATGCTCTATCAAGCAGACCTACAGACTAAGCAAAAGCAGTAGAATTAACACAGCATGCGTCAACTCACTTTTTGCATTTGAACCTGAATTGCTTTTCAATGCCTTCATCCCTGAAAAACACAGTCTGTAAGTGAGATGGCAACTGACAAATAATAAACAAGCAAGTATGCTAGATAAAGACATTGCAATGCTTACAAACATCTATCAGCAAAAAATATGATGCAAAAAAAATCCACCAACTATTACTAAATCACATGAAATCATTGAATACCTTTTGAGATATACAGTTTCATCAGGTTCACAAGTAATCTTGTGTGCATGGCGGGCAGAATCAATGACACGGGAATTATCCCTTGACCTCAGTGGCAGCTTGTCAATAGGACAATCTGAGAGATAAAACAAACATTCAATTAACTTATAAATGACATTAATATAGGCTTAGCAAAAGCACTTCAACTGTGCTTCATACTTCTACAAAGAAATCAATCAACTAGAGTAAAAAATGTGAGAACAACGTAAAATAAGAAATTTGAGCTAATGCTCACGAGACGTGCGAAAGCCTATAGCAGTTCCGGTTCAGTAGTTAAGCTAAAAATTGGGGTGTTCACGCTAAGTTAATATACAAATACCAAATTCTCTATCTGGATCTCATAACGATAAAAGGTAAAAAGTTAAAGGTGTCAATTTGTATAGCGCATCTCGCGTACAATGCCTCTAATGCGCTTTTCATCACTAACCCAAGCCGCCAGCCGCACGGCCACCACGTGCAGCCTGCAGACACAGGCTAACGGCCGGCTAGGGGTGTAGGGGTCAGCCATACCTAATATGAGAGTCATCTGGCCGCATATACAATAGTATACATTAAGCGGTTTCTCTCCCTGATACTCCTCTTTATCTTTAACATCCGTACAAACTACACTTCTTGACACTACTTTGGGCATTATAGTATTTTTCGATAAATACAATTACAACATGAACATTCAAAGAATATCTATACGCAACAGAATTAAATAACATATTAGTGATGGACCAATAACGTTTTTAACTCGTAAACAATAGAATGCAACCAGGGTACCCGAAAACCCGGCCATTTTCAAACCCGTAAACCCGGGTTTGAGAGCGGGCAAAAACCCGGGTTTATGGGTTGGGTGTCAATCAGTAAGCATATGCTGTATAAAATTGCTAATGATATACTTTTTAATTAGCTGTAAGCTTGGTTTGGCTCTTTGGTGCGACAGTGCGAGTCGTCGTCTGTCTGTCTCTAACGGATGTACTGTGGCTGGCTAACTGCAGTAGGTCTTAGGAAAAAGTTTTGACGGATAATTACCACTGTCAAAAGTAACCACAGGCATGCAAAATTGAGCGATGCAGTACAAGGGAAACATTTTCGAATTTGGGGTTGAATGGAGATAAGAAAAGTGTGCTAATTTTAAATGAAAACTGGCCGTATCTCGTATACAGGATGGGCCGTGGGCCAAAAAAGTAAGCTATTGTACTTTTTCTATATTTTCGCTAAATATTGACCAATTTTCACAATTTTTTCACCAGTAGACTCTGAAGAAATTTGTTACTCAGTGGCATGCAAATCACATTTATTATGTTGCTGCACTACCTTGTAAAATATAAATATCCAAAAACGTACTATATCCACAGATGGTAATAAGGTCGAGTGGTGAATTTTTAAAGTATTTAAGTAAAATGTCAAATATAAGTTATAATAAGTGTCAAAAAGTTTCACGTTTAGCTACGGAGTAAGTTTTCATCTTTCAAAAACTTGTAGGGCCGCACAATTGAGATACATCGGTTTGTATGCTCATGCAGTTAACTGAGCAAAAATTGCAGCCATCAACCAGAATTAGTGTACATTGAAAATTAGTGCACAGCAAAATCGTTCAAAGCATTTGAAAAAATGTTTAACATGTTCTCGAATGTTTCTGACATTTACTGTAACTTATATTCTAACAGTTAAGCTAAATAGTTCAAAAATTTACCACTAGACCTTCTGTCCATCTGCAGATGTTGTATGTTTTTCGATATTTATATTTCACAAGGTAGTGTAGAGACATAATAAGTGAGGTGTGCATGCCCCTGAGTAGCAAATTTCTAACAGAGTCCACTCGTGAAAAAATTGATCAATATTTAGCGAAGATATAAAAAAGTGCAATAGCTTACTTTTTTGGCCCACCCTATAGGCTATTCATTGCAAGGTTTCAACCTATTAGTAATATTAGAGACTATAACTTTACTATACCTGGCAGCGGCAATATGCTTATATAAAGCTTGTATATTTTTTTAAAACTCACTTCCAGTTACTTTCCGTACATCTAACCGCTTACAAAATCCACGGCTCGCGACTCGCGAGTCTGCCTCTGACATTTGACCACCAACTGTGAGCCTACACTACCACAACTACCGACCGTTCGCCGGGTACCTGACCTACAAACCCGGATACACGGGTTTAGAGGCCGCCAAACCCGTAAACCTGAGTTTGAAAAATACCCGCCCCCGGGTTTGCATTCCCTAAACAAGCTGAGCAAAGTTGGAAAAATCAACTCACTAACTTTATTACCAATCTTCTAAACGTTTCTCAAATTATAAAATTGTTAATCCACAAATAACCACAAGCTAAACAACACTGAAATGAGCTTTGAGAGTGGCATCATGTATAATACGATACCAGTATTTGCACTTCCTCAACAACCAGGTTGGAAAAAACTTAGGTTTTTAATGAAAAATCTTTATGTTATAGTGTTTTAATCACGATTAAAATAAAATATCATATTATATTTTACAACAAACAAAAAAAAACCAAAAAAATATAAAATTGAACTTTAGAGGTTTTTAAAGCTTTTTTTAAACTTTAAAAAATCTAGGTTTTTCCGACCAATTTTTCAGCACTGCTCCACACTCATGAAAAAGACGTTACACTATAGAAATAGTGATGGCATCAAGGTCGTCATTGAAAATTTTCTCTGCAAAGTTTGTAAAATGTTGCCGCGCAGCGGAAAGCTGAGGCAACATTTTGTGAACTGTGGAGAAAAAATTTTCAGTGATGAATTATGACTCCAGTCAGTACTTGTTTAGTTATACCTCAAAACCAAAACACTTAAACAAAAATCATTTGATGACTTCACTGTTGCCCGGTTATGCAGGCAACAGTTCACTTACTTGATGACCGTGTGAACTGTTGCCCACTCACGCGGGAAACAGTGCACATTTGTCAACATTACGTGACGCTTACAGGTATTTTGCATTGAGATATAACAATTCTCCTTGTTATGCACCATACTTTCCATAAGTTACACACAGGTAAAGCTGTTTACTCATCAAGACTTAAACCATTCAGCAACACAATAAAATTTCTGCTTCTCTATTATCTAAACTGACTTGATCTTGTAAATGACACTATGTCTCGTGCTTATCCTGCATGATATACTAACTTTTCATAAGCGTAAAACGTTTATATCTTATAGGAAGCAATGATGTCCATTTAATTACAAATAACGAAAGTTGAAAAAACTCAACTATACTAAGTGTTTCACAGTCACACTCAACACATTGTATGTACACCGTGTCTCAAAAAACAGCCAAAATTGCTTTTGTTATAACTTTGTCAAACTTCCACCAAATGTGATAATTTTTGGCACAAATAGGTCCAAGACAATAGAATTATGTAAAATGCACTTATTCTCCACCTCACCTAATATACGTTGGTGTATTACCATGTGAAACATAGATGTTCCAAATTGCTGCACAATGCTGAAAATTTGTTCTCCACAGTTCACAAAATGTTGCCTCAGCCTTCTGCTGCGCAGCAGTAAACATTGTAACGACTTAATTAAGCATACAACACACTAAAATGTAAATATTTAGCAGAACTATAAGTATGCATGACAGCTTGTTTGCAAATTCTCAGAGTTTACACCAAAAGTGTGCTCTGCATACATGGACATAATGGCTTAGATGCAATACCACTGGCTGATAGCAAAATCAACAATCGACTAATCAAACAGCATCCTCTCATCGATTAGATGTATTTTAAGCTCACCAGTCAGCTATTTTGTTGTCTGCTATTTTTACTGTAAAATATTTAATAGCAAAACATTATTAAATCACGCGGCAGTCTCCATCAAATGGATGATCCAAAGATGAGCAATCTGATACAAATAATCGCCATGTAATGTACCAATTTGGAGCATTTGCATTCCACACGGTAGTGCATTGACATAAATTAGGAGATGTGGAAAATAAGTGCACCTTACACAATTCTATTGTCTTGGCCCTCTTTGTGCCAAAAATTATCAAATATGGTGGAAGTTTGACTGACAAAGTTAAAAAAAACAATTTTTACTGTTTTTTTGAGACACGGTGTATAAAGATATACTGCAGCTCATTGCTATCAGAACTTAAGAACAAGATCAATATATGGTTTAAATTCAGCACAAACGTTGACAGAAAGATATTTTACTACCAGTTCCAACGGCTATACTTCACAATTCATTCAAGTATTACACATTTGCTGTGCTATTCATTACAAACCGTGCATTGAAAGTAAGAGACCAGGTATAGGGCAAAAACAGTGCAAAAAGCAGTCAGTATAAAATAAATGGGAGACCACAGTAATCCATGGACTTGGATTTTTCTGCAGATAGCTACAGAATTTCTGACTGAAGACTGTCCACTCAATTTCGCAGACAGTGGTGGCCACTAGTGCAGTAAAATAGACGGGTCATTTCAAAGTCAGAATCCTGAAGCAGATGAGTCAACCAGTTGCGGACACAGCGAAGGGCCACCTGACCTCAATGATCTGACTGACTTACATTATACCTGGTGAGTGGGACGATACCTCCTTCCTTTCCCTCTCCTCCCTCTTTTTCTCTCTCTTCCTTTCTCTCCCCTTCCCGCATTTTAAACAATACAATACAATACAGTAGCTGAAGCAAGCCTTATTTAATGCCAATTTGTACCATTACATACACGAATAAAGCACAGGACCCCATAGGCTACAAAATTCATTCAGGCATGGAGTCCACCTGCTAACAATAAGAGTTTAGAAAACAAGCTCGAAGTGTTGATCAGGATTCTGCTGTTGCACTATGGCCGCAGGTGACAGTTCGGCGTGAGGGCCAGGATAACAGCCTTGTGCAGCAGGTGCCACACATTTAAATGTGAAATTTAAATTATGAAAGAAAAAAGGGCCTATTTTATGAAATGCCGTGTATATGGTTTTCACTTCATTTCATCTAATACCATCTTACACATTATTACACTTAGTCAGTTTAACATTCTATAATTGCTTCATTTCCGTTTGGAGCAAGTGCAAAATATGAACATATATTTAATATTAATACCGCCAGAAATTAAACAGAAACAAAAACAAAATGTCAGAAAACACGCTCGAAGTGTTGATCGGGATTCTGTTGTTGCACGAGACCACCAGTGACTGACCTGGCCGCCGCAGACGGTCCGGCGTGAGGACCCGGGTGACGGCCCTGCGCAGCAGGTGCCACTTGCTGGCCACGCCGAGGCGGCGCCAAAAACTCAAACATCGACGATGTGTGCTGCGACAGCATTTTGCCAAGATCGGCCGGCATCGGCTCAGTCCAAAAAAAGTCGTGGTTCAATGCATTGTCGGCATCTAGCCGTTGACGTGGATCAAGTGACAAGAGCCGGTCAAGCAGATCGAGCGCATACTGGTCACGCACGTACGGCTTCAACCGCTCGCGAACTTTCCGCTTCTGACCCTTTGGCAGCTCCATCTTGTTGAATAGTTCCAGAGAGTCAACTGATGGCCAGGCTTCAGTGGAAATTGAACCACAAAGCTGTGAGATGAGCGTTAGCTGATGCTGCTCTGAGCTGCCCTGCAGTATTGGAGTACGTGTCCACATCTCCGCCATAATGCACCCGGCACCCCACATGTCTATCGGTGGCCCGTAATTACGCTCACCGAGTAGCAGCTCTGGCGGCCGATACCATAGTGTGACAACGCGATTTGTGTAACGATTCGGTGCAGCCGATCGACTCATGCTGAAAGCACGAGCCAAACCAAAGTCAGCAAGTTTCAGCATTCCCGTCTTCGTGATGAGAATGTTGGCGGCCTTCATGTCGCGGTGGAGTATTTTGTTGTAGTGGATGAAATATAGACCATTCAGCAACTGCTGCATTACCTTCTTGATTTCTCCCAAAGAAAACTTGACATTAGCATTACTCAGCAGACCAGCAAGATCATGTTCACAGAAGTCAAAAACCAGGTAAAATGTACTTTTGTATCGATTGTATGGAGTTGCTACACATACACAAAAGTTATACACACAAACTAAACATTAACTAAAACCAACATCAGAACAGTGACTAAATAGCAGTTAAGCAGCCAGAATTACATAGATTTTTTAAAACAAGCTTGTGCACAAAACTAACAAAGTTGCTATTCACATACCAGATTAGGGCACATTACATATTTTGTAGGGCTGTACAAAATAGCAGATGTACCATTCGGCCAAATAAGAATAATTTGTTATATTATTTCGCCAAATACGAACAGTTGATGCAAGTTCAAACACATTGCACAATGCCCTGGTTTCATCACAGTGCAGTGACAAATTTCTGAATCGAACATTTTGCTTCCATCAAGTTCCATGTTAAATGAATGATACTAATAAAGATTACTGACACTTAAAAAACATGACAGTGATTCTTGACAGACTGCTGACTCAATGGTTAAGAAAATACCATAAAGCATCGCATGTGGGCATTATACTGCTGAGACAGCTTTTCGGACAGCGGCTCTCTTTGAAACTAAATTATTCGTATTTGGTTTACTTATGGTACTACTATTTGGCTGAATATGAATAACTATTCGGCCTACTATTCGAACCGAATACAATACGAATCGAATATTTGGTACAGCCCTAGTATTTTGCGGTTGAATAAAGCTACAAGTCAAAAACAAATGAGCATGGAAAAAAATGAAATTGTTAAGAACGTTTGCAAGAGCAAGAATAACTAATGTGCAAATTTTCAGTTCAAACTGCTGAAAATCATAATCATCAGATGTCAAAAACCTAACTAAAATCATGTATATTTCTTGCCATCCAGTCTGCATGTTGCACACAGAAAACATGCACAGTGCACAGTGCACATTAACCACAGACATCAAGTGCTGTGATGTCCATTATTGGCTATACATTATGTGCTTGATGCTTATGATGAAAAATTCAAAATTTAAGATAAAAACATGACATTTGCACATTATATGTTAGTACTAAACACCGAATTCTTTCTTGTTCACGTGTGCATATAACTATTTGTAATCATCAATACAAATATAAAATGGTGTTCAACACGGTAAATGATAACCCCAAAAACACATTATAATGCTTATTACAAGTTATTAAGATTCAATAAAATGAATTATTAATATAACTATTAACTACCCCCACCTTTTGTCCGACAAATTTCTATCAAGTTGACAACATTTTCATGCTTCAAAAGTTGCAGAATTCTGATTTCTCGTAGTGCAGTTATTGGAAACTGAACACACAACAAAAATAAAATGTCTAACATACATTATATTTTATAGTGCACAAAGCAACCAGCCCAGCAGTTAAATGGCTCAAAGTAAAGATTTAACACAAAAGCCCAGCTGTCACAAGGGCAGGCCAACTGTACTGAGAGACTAACGATTATGTCTGAAAACCAGAGCCCGACTTCTAGTTGCAGAAAGAAACAAATATCCTGAAGTAACCACAGTTCCATGGATGCTACATTAGCTGCAATCAACACCAGTACAACAGATGTTACATGTGGCTATTTCGTCAGGCATTAATAATATATCATATTAGTTATGAACAAATTACAGCTGGTTTAAGAAAATGGGGGCTTGCAGGTGGTCCAACTTGGTAGAGTACCCTGTAACAAAGGTGGCTGTGGGCAACCCTATTTACTTGTTCAGACATTTTTGCAGTAATATGTACCGTTTAGCCACAATAGATATGTAACAAACAACAGACAGATGGAGATGACAGCTTATGGCACAAGCACAAACATCAGTACCATTGGCCAAAAATTGTGGAAATTGTTCAATGTGCCATATACACGATAATAGCCCTCATGAATTCTATCATGTAACAAACATGAACACAAAATGTTTTTACACAGTTACACAAAAGTCTAAACAAACAAACACATATGTTGTATATACTATATGTGCAATAAACATACATTGTATAGTGCATACTATGGCTTTGTGGCTTGCTTAACCAGGCTGATTTACCAGAATTACTACAGCGTAGACAATAAATGAAAAGCTAACTTACTATCAATTCTGAATTGTTGGTGAAGAACTTACTGCAACCTTTTTCATCAGCAAGTCAATATGTCAAAGCAATGAAGAGACAAGAACTTAACTACACAATAGTTAGATTGAATACAGTTCAACACAGGGATGTGGTCTCGGTCGAGACGTCTTGGACTTGAGACGGTCTCACGTCTCGTCTTGGTCTTGTATCAAACAAAATCCTCAACGTCTGGGTCTTGGTCTCGAACCGATGTGTCTCGGGTCTCGTCTTGGTCTCGAAGCAATATGTCTCGATCTCGGCCCAGTAGGAATGATCTCGGGTCTCGGGCCATTGCATCTCGTTGAGACGTTTTGTGCAGGTGAGCGGCGTGCATACTGTAGCTGCAGTTAGAGTGATACTAACCAGCATGTTGAAACATAGAATACGTAGAGAGATTCACCTACCTGGGAAGTGTGCTATCTAGCGATGGAGATGTTAAAGCAGATATCAACACTCGACTGGCAAAAAAAGCAGCAGTCTTCCGATGACTTGACAACGTGTGGCGATCCAGCACGCTTAGCCTCAAGATTAAACTGGACCTCTACACCTCCCTCATTGTCTCTACAGCCATATACGCCAGCGAGACTTGGAAGAGTACAGCTAGAATGTCAGCAGCTGAATGTCTTTCACCAGCGCAACTTACGAAAGATTCTAGGCATTATATGGAAGGACCACGTGACTAACATGGAGGTGCTAAGCCGGACTGGGCAGCGAAGATTACAGGACAGAGCAGAGAGAGAAGATTACAGAGCAGAGAGAGAACTTCGGATGGCAGGCCATATCATCAGGATGCCACCTGGACAACCAGCCAATCATGCCATGTCATGGACCCCTCGTGGCAGTGGCAGACAATGAGGTCGTCCAACAAGACTTGGCGGTCTACAATAAAGAAGACCTGGTGGACCAAGGAGTCGATTGGAACAGCGTCCGGGCTGTGGCTACAAACAGAAGCAGATGGCGAACTCAGATGGCATACGGTCTTTCATTACCCCGTCAAGGACCAGAGGATCTAAAGTAACCAGCATGATATTTGTGGCTTAGAAATATTCGTTTACAGTGTTTCACTCTTTCATTTACTTATTTATCATAAAGCAGAATTAAGCCTATGTCATGTCAGTCTTTTTTCGTCAGTGACCTAGTTGCAATGAAGATAAAGTTAAATAATCCATAGAATTTTTTTCATTGTCATGTGTTTCACCATACATCACAGAAAACATCTCAACGAGGTGTTGAAGCTCCCAAGACACCCAAGATTCTCGGGAGCTTCAAGGTCTCGGCCAGCGTCTTGGAAGCTGCAACGTCTTGTCTCGGTCTTGGCTCAGAAAATCTCGTGCACATCCCTGGCTCAACAAACATGCTAAAAAGAGTGCACTGTACCAAACTGGTGCTTACCCCTTCCTTCTCATTCTCCATAAGTACTTTCTTTAATGCTACGAGCTTCTTTGTCTTCTTACAGCGTGCCTTAAACACTTCGCTGCCAACAAAACAATACACATGAATGTCACATATGTTGCAATGTCTTTTGTTCTGTACTGCACAGTGATTTGACTATCATTTAGTGTAACAGCGATTGAGATATACCCAGGGCTTGAAGTGAGAAAAAATAAGTGCCAGTATGGTAGCTTTGCCTTCCTTTCCTTCCTGCCCTCAAGCTAGTGCTATTTTGGCCAAGATCGATGCAAATATCAGCGCCACATCATCCACATGTTACACACAAGCTGTTAAATTTAAGTCATACATTCCTGTAGCACTAACTGCCGAATCGGCTGAATCGGCACCGATGGAGCATACTAATTATTGTATACTAATTAATGTATATTGTCAAAACGGTGTTAAAACGATGCGAGATAGAACCATAGTCGCTACAGAAGTCGAATAGGAAACCATACCATGAGGTTACTGTGTAATGTATAACAGTATGCTCCATCGGCGCCGATTCAACCGATTCCGCAATTAGTGCTACCCATACATTCTACAAAAAACTTTCGCTTGAGCTATGCTCTAATATAATACTAAATAAGCCTGATTTAAATACGTTATAGCATCGTGGCATGGTTCATAGACCTTCTATATATATCTACCACTAAGATTATTGATACTGGAATCGGTATAGGCTACTTGATTACTTGACAGTACTCGAGCGCCGATTGCTACAGTATCTTGACGGCACCGTAGCCACTTCGCATTCATAATCTTCACTCGTCCCCTAAAACGAACGTTGAGATGCTCAATGTTAATGTTGTTATTTACCCAAATGTTCCTTGGCCAATTTTCGCCAACTTCTCGTAGGTCACTGTTGCATCACGACAGTATGGAAAATCAAAGTCCTCCAGTTTGCTCATTTTATGAGCATGCTTCAAGGAATCGTCTGCCGAAGTACCAGTGGCCATGTGTCTAATATTTTATAGTTTTTCGACTTATAGTAGCACACTGCGAAGTCACAAAAAAAATTAAAAATGACAAAAAACAGTCATTAAGTCAACAACAAAACATATCGAAGAATATTTAATAAACAACAATAACAACAATTTACGTGCCACTATGAAGATGGGCAAAATGCTAGTTTTGAACTAAATATTCATCGATACGAAAATTATGCCAAGTTAATGCTATTTTAAGCATAACTTTCAAATTTAACATTTTATTGTTAAATTTGCAAAATAATACCAAATATGGCAT
>Ga0209671_1004014_pt1 | contig 14404 bp, 12 predicted proteins | sample WorMetHERISLAND2_2_FD_187401 | JGI IMG/M metagenome (GOLD analysis project Ga0209671, IMG submission 187401) | Marine gutless worms symbiont microbial communities from Max Planck institute for Marine Microbiology, Germany - Olavius geniculatus... | ecosystem: Host-associated > Annelida >... | reverse complement strand
ATAAACATCAAACATATAAGTAAATGGTAACTCATTACAATAAAACTGCAAACATTTAACTGACTCGAAACGTTTAAATCCAAAGATACGCCGGAAGCAATCATTCCAGCACACCGCTGTGACTGTTTGTTAGAAGTTTGCAATTTCATGGCTTATTGGCATTTTTTGTCACCATAATATGGTGCTGTGCATAATAAATACACTTGACTCGCATTGCTGTCAAACTGGAACCAGAATTGTAAAATTAAAATTTTAGTTATGTAATATGTATGTCGAGAGTTATCAGAGAAGGCTACATACACGGTGTCTCAAAAAATCGGACACCTGCTACATGTTCAAATAACTCTAACAATCGTTGTTCAGTATTAACAAATTTTGATACAAAAAATACCAATATAGTCAGAATTTTAAAGCATTTGTTATTATTTTAAAAAAGATTGAGAACAGAGTACCAGCTGAGGTTTTCCTGTGGCGCCCGCACTAGAAAACTGCACGGTATGAAACAATGACATCAGTCATGAAGTTCAATTAATTAAACATAACATATCACTAATTAATTGTTGATTATTTACATCATAACTGTCAAACTGCTAGTCATATTTTGTAGAAGTTAAACTTTTGTTTTGTTTTTTCTTCTCAGACAAGGGCCTGAGACAATCTTCTCCATTTGTGACAAATGTCTACGGTTACAAAGCAACGTTATCAATGAAGAAGATGTCTCCAGGCCTGTGTCTGAGTAAAGCAATATCAGTTTTTAAACATTTATTGTAACTTTCAACTGCAATATTGATAATAAACAGTAGGTACTGTAGGTTAACGTTATAATGTTTAGTAACTTAAAATTTCATGACTTGACATTAAGACACTGCTGTTTTGTTGGAGTAATAACGTGGAGTTGTCTCTAGTGTGAGCACCATAGGAGAGCCTCAGCCGGTACTCTGTTGTTAATTTTTTTTAGAAGTAAAAGGTGCTGTTGAATGCTAACTGTATACGTGTATTTTGTACCGAAGTTTTTTAATATTGAACCAGGACTGTTGGAGTTATTATTAGGTGTCCAGTTTTTTTTTAGATGCAATGTAGGTGACAGCCTATGTCATCTATGTTAGGCCACTAGACTAAGTGTATTCAGTATTGAAGACTTTGTTTTGCTATGGCAACAGCAACACAAAATGCAGTATCTTAGAGCAAGTGCAAAAAGCAATAAAATTTGGTGAATTACTTTGCTGCTGTAACATGAGGATTTTTACAAATTCTTTTTGTTGTTAATTGTCAGCTATCTGTTTCATGTTGTCACTGATAAAACATTATAGTTTCTACTTTAATGTTGCTTTTAATCGTGCTTTCGTTGCCACTCGTTATTGTAAACTGCTCTTATCCAGCACTTGTACCGTCATGTTTAAAAGACACTGATTTGATTTCTCTTTGCCATAATTTTAATTTTTTTTCACGAAAGTTTTGTGTTATTGTTCAATGTGTTGCTGCACAGCTGTTTTATATGGGTATCGTGATATTTGTGCCGGCGACGGCAATGGAAACCATGGTAGATTTTCCTTTCTGGGGCTCTGTCATTATCACTGGCACTGTCGCTACCATTTACACTACTCTGGTCAGTGATCAGACAACACTTATCCTTGCTGTCTCAATTTACCAGTTATTGATAGAATATTTACGTGCTAACTCAATTTGCAAATTTTTACTTTTTGCTATGATATCATTATTATCCTTATTACATATTTGCTTATAGCCATTTAACTTGTGTATTACTAGGACAGATGAAGATAGTTTTGACATATTGACCATAAAGATGATGCAGACCCCGTCAAGCAGTGTATATTGGTAACAGCGGCAGCAGACAGCATTGTGAACAGATTGATGATCGTGAAAGACATCAAATTTTATCGTCGAACAATATTTTGTTATATTTTTAGTGTTTGATAGTATTATTATGTTGATTTAAGATGGATGAAATAGTGCACCAATTACTTTATGAGCGTGGAAAGCATTCTGTAAATATCTACAGGGTGGTCTAAAATATGTAGTTTGTACATGTACAGGGTGGTCTAAAAGCCGTGGTTTGGACGGATGTTTTTCAAGCAGGTGTGATGCTGATTGGAGTTCTCATTATTGTCATTCAGGTAAGGCCTTCATAAATGACACTGTTACTTTCTGATTTTTACGCAAATTTTTAGCTGTACACTCTGCAATATAAACATTATCAGAGCAAGTTAATTAGTAAATAACTGACACAGCTAAGCAAAGAAATTATGCAGCAAGTTATATTATTTACTGCCTTGTACAAATCAGACCGTGTCAAAACTTTTTCTCCACAGGAAAAATTAAGTTCAGCAGCAATTCAAAATGTTCCAATTGATGCCTTTGGAGAGCTGCCGTCGTGGTGACTTGGTTAAGAGATGCAAATGTCGATATTTCAGAAAAAAATGGATCACTTGGTGCTGTTCCTGGAATTGTGTTGTTATGTCAAAACAAATTTACACATGTTTACGTTGTCTCTCGGCAAATATTGTTCAGAAACATGTTTAGTATTTTTGTGCACATTAATTATCATAAATTAAAGGTGAGCTTAATCTGTGAGCCACGTTTCTGTTGTGTAATTATTGCAACAGTGGTTGTGGTAAATAATAAGCAAACGTAAATTCGTGAAATTATGCTGTTTGTTAAATTTTTTTAATTTTTGGCGACTGTTGTTGCCTTTTTAAGAACAGTTTTTAAAGTTTAACTGCTTTAGTAACAGATTATGTGTTTATATAACTTGTTAGCAGCGATGATGTTAGACTCTACAAATGTATTTAAGTACAAGTACAAAGTACTCATCCAGATGTATTTTAATTACTTATAAGTACTAAGTACAAGTGCATAAGTACGTACTAAGTACATGCATAAAAGTGTCAACTTGTCAATTGTCACATAATAAAACTAAGTTGTCACTATAAGCAAACTTCTATTAAGAAGAACTGTTTCAGACAACTTATCTGACAGTTTATTTTAAGGAATATACACTGTGTTCAGAAAAAAACACCCACTCATGTTTTCTTTTATATCTCGATGAAAAATGTGCAGATTTCCATAAAATTTTTAGTGAATGTCTACCAGGAAATGACTAGTCCACCAGTGGAAAAGTTAAATATTCTTTGCTTTTGGTGTCGTCATGCTGACATCGTATTTCCCCGTTTGTAAGTTATGGGTTTTACCATTGAAGACAGACATCTGATAAAATTCTTCCGAGTCAGCAAGGGTTATGTGGCCTCAAGTTTGTGGTACATGTTTCTGGACAATGGACAAGCAATGGAATGTTGATGGAATGAAACTTTTAAATAAAAATCATTGACATGACTGGCAGTTTTGAGCCGTTTAACTGATAGATGGCAAGTGGTCATCTACGCATTGCGCGTACGCCTGCCAACATCAACAAAGTTGAGGATTTCGCACTCAGCGAAGAAGATAAACCATGGAAGCAGTTCAGAATAAAAAAATTGTGTGACAAATTAGCATATTTTTGAAGCCAGTTATCACAATGACCAATCGATGTGTTTTAACATTTTATCAGATGTCTGTCTTCAGCGGTAAAACCCATAATTTACAAACTGATGATCGAACACTGGTATGTTTACTTGACAAACGCTCTGGCGACTATTGGGTACCTCCTCAGCTGCTTAAGTTGATGTAACTGATCATTTACAAACTGAAGTGCTTCGACTTTGCATCCAGAGCCAGAAACCTCATTATCTAAGTCATGTATACTGAAGTTGTAGAAGTCTTCACTGGCATCTGCTATGCCATTGGCTTGTGGTTTGCAGCAACTTTTCCCAAGTCCAATAATTTCGGCAACAAATTAATCTTCAGCTATCTTCTTCAATGGTGTAGAGAACCACCAGACTTTGAAATATAGCCACCACGAACGCTTACATTTTGTTGTTGTTGTGTACATTATCAAAATGTAGAATGTTATCAAACCGTTTCTGTAGGCCTGTTTGTTATGCTGACACTAAGCTGGCCATGTCAGTTGTATAAATGATGCTGGCTTCTGCTGTATGACATCAGAAGTTATCAGTATGGATCCAAAATGATTCCACAGTATTTTCTCTTTGCATTTTATGGAAAGCCTGTGTAACAGATCTCATCACATCTAGCCACTCACCCAAAAATGAGAAATCCTGGCTAGTGATTGGAAATGGTCCATAAAAACATACCAGTCTAGGTACTTATGTGGTATACTTATGGGTCAAGTACCTAAAAAATGTACTTAAGTACAAGTGCCTAAGTATCATCACGTACAAATACTTAAGTACAAGTACTCAAGTACATGAACAGTAAAAAAAGGTAAAGGTGTCAGTTTGTATAGCGCATCTCATGTACAGTGGGCGACTTCACTTTTTGACTTAGACTTTCGCTGAGCCTTTTCGCTGAGCGAAGTTAAAGCTGAACGCTAAAGTCTGTACTTAGACCACAGTTCAACTAAACTTTGGTCTAAGTCTACTGACTTAGACCAAAACGATTAAAAATGGTGGAAAAACACGTAAACCTAACAGGAAATTAATCAACCATTTACGCTTGGACTTGCTTATTTAATTGCGCCGCGCATGCAAATGACGTAGGGCCTAATTATGTAACATCCGACGTTGCATATTTATTACGGCATTTATTTTTGGTACCAGACTGCTTTAATTTACTAAACTATCCGTACGCATAGGACTGTAAATGGTCGCCATGTTTTCACTCAGCTAAATTCAAAAGTTGAAGTGGATTCAGACTCAGCGAAAGTTAAGCCCTAAGGGCTAAAGCTCTTCCATGCAAATCGAACCGACTTTAGCCAAGTTAGTTCGGCTCAGCTTTAGTCTAAGTAGGTACTTTTGGACTCAGTGAATCGCTGAGACTTTTCGCTGAGTCCAAACTTCGGTCTAAGTAGGTACTTTAGACTCGGCGAAAGTCTCAGCGAAATCAGTTCCCTTTTTGACTTTAGTAGGTACTTAGACCGAAGTTTGGACTCAGCGAAAGCCTAAGTCAAAGAGTGAAGTGACCCATTGCTTCAAGTGAAATCCCAGTCATATGGAAAACATCAAAGATACTTCCATCCTTAAAGGCTGGCAAAGATCCATCCAACTCGAAGTCATATTGCCCAATATCTGAACTCAGACCAGCCAATAAAAAACTTGAAATACTACTTTTCCTAATCTTGGATTAACCTTCCCAATAATGACATAACAACATGGCTTCCGTCAAACTTACTCGAAACGTCAGCACTTCTTGAACTGAACTTATAGGAAGTCCCATTTCGATCAACACAAAATTAGCAACCTCAAACAGCCTTGAAACCCAGAATAAGGGGTTTATTAGTAATTTCTTTTGCATTTTAGGCTGCAACACACATTTGAAGAGTGAACTGCACCGAAATGGTTGAAGATATAGACAAAGACAACCTGCGTTAAAAATTTTTAGCATTAAATGTTAATTTTAGCAGTTAAAGTTTTGAACTTTCGACCTCCAATGTTCAAAGAGACTGCAATTGCTTTCACCTTGGGTATCACACCCTGAAATTTAAAAAAAGCCATCTACGTAATCGACTTAACTATAGCCTCGGGCTTCAACCAGAAGAGACCTCCCGGTCAAACACTTGCTACAGATCGATCTATCTCAAGCTTTCGACCGAGTCAACCGTGAGAAGCTTCTTGCGGAACTAAACAACTCTTCTCTCCCAAGTGCAGCAGTCACGTGGCTCAACTGCTACCTCAAAGGCCGGCAATCACGTACCATATTTCGACATTTTCTGTCGATTCACTCTGGAGTCCCACAAGGTGCTGTTACCTCACCCAAATTGTTTAACTTTTACCTATACCGTCTCTCACAGTCTCCGGCAGGAGTAAAAGTTGTTATGTATGCAGACGACCTGTCTGTCTATGTCATGGGTCCAGATATACAAATTCTTGGCGACAGATTTACACTACTACAGTTCAAGGAACGGGATCTCATCGTTTCGCCAGAGTAATCAACAGTTACTCTGTTTACTCCTCAACCAAATCAATCACGGGAACATCCGCAGATTTTGATCAACAGTACAGTTGTCCCCCTTCAGAAACAACCAAGAATCCTCGAAGTGACCCATGATACGATGTACACTTTTGCCGCTCACTGTCGGAATCAGGTGGTTGAGGTTAGAGCTTGAAACAACATCCTTAAAGCCTTAACAGGCACAACATGGGGACAACAGAAGAAGACTATTATTCTCACATATCAAGCTATTGGCAGATCTGTGATCGACCATGCTGCACCTGTATGGGCACCAGTAATTAACGAGTCTTCATAGAAGTGTCTCCAGACAGCACAGAATGAGGCTTTGCAAATCGCAACAGGCTGTCACAAGATGGCACATTCAGACCACTTACCGAGGAGACTAAGATACTTCCAGTCAAATCACATTCTGAATTATTAACTAAACAATATTGGTTAACTTGCCTTCAATCACACCGTCCCGACCATCATTTAACATCTCAGCCTGCCCCAGCTAGAAATATGAAGGGCACAAGCAATACCGTTCTGCTTTACACACTCTTCACAGCCGAGCAGTTGTAGATGCACAGTCAAACTTTGTACCAAACAGAGTCCTTGGAACTACTCCACTTGAATTATCATAATTTGAATGCTACCTTTCTAGATCCATTCGCACTACTCTTGCTCAGTTACGTTTGGGTCACTGCCGGCTCCTCAACTCTTACAAGGCCCGCATCACTGCAGGCGTGACAGATGTTTGCCCGGACTGCGGAGTGGCACCACACTCCGTCAAACATTTGTTCCAATGTCCTGCCTGCCCAACACAACTGACAACTTAAGACCTATGGGACGATCCAGACGCGGTGGCTGATTTCCTCAAGCTCGACAACAACTGACGAAAGGAGGGAAGCTGAGGGCTACAACAACAACAACAACGTGGTCTCAGTCCTGACAACATCGTGAGACGTACTAACGTCGTGAGACGTACTAACGTCTCGGTCTCAGACAAAATGCCCACGTTCTGGTCTCGAAGAGACGCATCTTGGGTTTCTGTTTGAAAGGTCTTGTGCGCATGCGAGATCTGTTTTGGTTCGGACGACCCATTTTATCAGAGCTACTCCGTGTCAGGCTGGTCTCCAAAAACAAAACCTGAAAAACCTCCAAAAATCTCCTTTTCTTCTTTTTTGTAGTACTATAAGCAATCTGACTCTGTCTTGGTTTTAATGTGTTCAGTCTTGTTTCTGTAACTGTTCTTCGTGGATTACTGAGGTGTTCATACAATTTTCAATCTCATGAGTTTTCTTTTACATTCTACAGGGTGCGCCAAAAAAATTTTACCCCCCCTATGCTGTATTAAGCGATACCACCAATCGAATTTTTACATTTCACCAGAATTTTAACTTTTTAATTTACTTACTTTCGTTGCACCCGTTTTGAGCAAATAACGTCACTATGACGTCATTGTCATGGACACATTTACTTATTTTTAAAAGTGTTTGCAAAATTGCTAATTAATTTCTATCTACAATGGGTAAAATATCTTATGATGACAAACTTCGAATGCAGACTTTGCACGAACAAGGATTTGGTGCAAAAGCAATCGTTGCGAAATATCTGCGTAAAGGATGGAAGTTAGACACTGTTAAAAAGATCTGCCAGTGTATCGATCGGAATGGTTCTGCAGTCAGTTAGTAAAACTTGTGATGGATGAGTTGTGAAATGTAAAAATTCGGTGTGTGGTCGCGCTTAATACAGCATAACTTTGTCAAAGTTAGAGATAATTGAATAAAATTTCGCAGGTTAGCGTAAATCTGGACGTGTAAAATTTTGTTTAAAAATTCTCAGCCATTTCAGAAAAATTATCAGAAAATCTCAGGGGTGGGTAAAATATTTTGGCGCACCCTGTATATCTGTTATTTTTGTTGCAAGTGAATCTGTATACCGTACGTACCTTTTTGATGCGAATGAGTTTGTGATCGGAAAACTCCGTGAGCTGAGCGCGAAGAGCAACGTCACTGTTGACATAGAACGACTCGCGACATTTCTGATACAGATCAGGATACGACAGACCTACCAACATGCATGGACCATGTTTCTGACATGACAAATATACAGGAGGACACACGCGAACGTCACGACGCTCTTTTGATAGAGGTAGTCCTTGGTCGTATGCGGATACGACTAACGACTACAGTTTTACATAGGTCGCAGATTGCGGAATTTGCCTTTTTCCGGGAAATTTTACAGTCTAATTCAAATTCAAGTTTGAGAAGCTTTCTGACAAAACAGCCACTATTCTCAAATCCACTGACACTTCAGCAAAACATGCATGAATCATTGTGCCAGCCCTGTATCATCACTACAAGTAAATGAACAAACGGAAAGAAACGTGTTACGTCACTTTATTTACCCAACTTTATTTGAATATACCATAAAAGCAAAGGTAAACCATCTACAGGCTTAACTAAAAGCAGAGCGCAACCCTGTTACAGACACTTTCAAGACACTGTCTGCGACGTCAAACCGGATGCCCGGAATGGCTACGAGCCTGGGAGTCAACCCCTGGGGACCCAGGGATTCAAGGCTGTCAAAACCCGTAAACCTCTGCTTGCGAGAACCCCCGTGGGTTTTGAATTATCCATGCAACAACTTGTATCCTACACTCTCTCATCATCATCATTTCTGGTGAGCACCACTAAGAGTGCGTAGCGCCGAACGTAGGCATCAATCTCCAGAGCGGACGGTTCTGAGCCAGGTCAACTGCGTCGTCCATAATAAGGTCGCTGGATTTCAGATCCTGCTGAATGGTTTTCATCCATGTAATACGAGGACGTCCCAGTGGTCTCGTCCAGTTTCCTGCGGGGAAGCGGTCAAGATCTGTTTTGCATCTATTTCATCAGGCATTCGTGCAATGTGTCCGAACAGGGACAGGCGCCTTGACTGGACTACGGCTGAGAGATGAGGATGAGAGATTTAAAACACTCCACAGTGTATTAAATTTAAACGACGCACAACTGGCACGAGAGAGCCAGCCACAGAAGCACACATACCGATGTAGGTCGTGCTGTCGCTGGCAAGCTGATGCTGTACCAACAGCAGGAATATCTGCCTAGCATTGTGAGTGAGCGACCGACAGACGTGGAACAGCGAGCTAAGCTGCAGCGTGGCACCCTGGTAGACCAGTGAGTTCTCGTAGGTCGTTTCCTCGGTGTAATGGCTGTAACTGGTGACGTCATAACTCAGCCAACTGAATCGACTCAGAGCAGCCTCGTCCCATACTATACACACATCAGAAACACTACTACTGGTGGCGTGGCGTAGTTGGTAACGCGTTTCGGCTGAAACGAAGTTACTCTATGCCGGGCCCGGTTAGTACTGCGATGGGTGACCACCTGCGGGCAGGTAAACCATCTCAGTGCAAAGCCTGCCAGCTAGGTCGACTCAGCCTTCTACCCTCTGTGGGACGGTAAAATAAGTAGTAACTCATTCACATGAGTTACGGAAGGTGGGGACCTTAGTACAGCTGACTGGGGTTGCCTAGCCGGCCGCTGCGCCAGCCTGTGTCTGCAGGCTGCACATAGTGGCCGTGCAGCAGGCAGCTCTGGTTAGTGACGAAAGCGTATTAGAGGCGTGCGCATGCTCGTGACGATGCACTATACAAATTGACGACCTTTACCTTTTTACCTTTTGTATTATAGGTACTCACCGATGACTGTCTGCTGACTGACTGACCAACAGTCTGACCGAGAATGTAGTAGTTACGGTAGTCAGTGGACAAGGAGGGCCTGGGGGCTCAGGTGCCTAATCCCAGTTTTTGGTCAAAATAAAAAAAGAAACAATTTTTTTGGCTGCCAGATCTCGTATTTTAATGCTACATAATGCACCAAATTCGATTTCAGCTGGTGCTCTTCACAGCGCTCCCCCAGACACTGAAACTGGAATTTAGGAGTTCTGCTTCTAATGGGAGGGAAAGAGGAAGGGAGTAGCATTCTGAGATTAATGTCTGTCTGGAGGATATCAGGGAATAGAACTGTCGTTACCGTTACATATGCACAGTTATAATCGACAGTCATCCATCGCAGTACTAACTGGGCCATACTGTATACGTGTATACTGACGTAGACGGGTGTTGATGTGGTCGATGGATGCAATGACATGTAAGCCCCGTACACTCGCCAACAGCGACAGAACTGACTGCACCTTGGATGACCGTAGCGCAATTCCATCAATATTGTGTACTATGAGAAACATGTCACCTGCTCCTTCAGTACACAACATCATCTGCTTATTTCCCTGAACGTAGTGACGGATGTATATCAGCATGGGGTACAATGGTACATTGGTACTCGTATATGCATAGTGACACGAACGTAAAACGTAGTGAACAAAAATTTCTTGTTAAAAATGTGAAACAGAGACCTTATAGTGCAATTATGCCTAATGTTTCTATTTTCATTAATTCTTTTCCCGGTTTTCCATGACTTTTTACCCGCCACTTGACTTTCCCAAGTTTTCCAGGTTACTCATCTCATGTACCCACAAAATCAGGCAAAAAATTAAATTCCATCAATGTTTTATAATTTAATATAATATATATTTATATATATTAAATACATATAATTAAATACATACACATATGTGTCTGGCAGGCTTCTTTCAGTGGGGCCCGGGCAAAAAATTCTTGCTTGGCCAATATGGAAAGAAAATTTGAAAATTCTGCTTTTTAAAATGGCACATTCTGGTGTACTTTATATTTTTCAGCGACAGTGGGGCGCCCAAATGTTGTGGGGCCCGAGGTAACTTACCTCATACCCCCTCGCTCGACGGACCTGCCAATGACAGGCGTCTTAGCGGTCTGGACCGCTAAGCTGCCACTAATAGCGGTCCGGAATGCCGCTAACTTAGCGGCTTAACAGTTTAAACCGCTAAGCCAACTGCTAAGACTTCAGACCAGCCGTTAAGGCCTTAGCTTAAAGGTCCTTGGCCACGGTCAAACTCACTCGCGCAATTTCTGTAGACTTAAATTAGACATTTAACCTCGCATATATAATATGTCGATTTCAGCTTCATAAATATATGAAATTAATGTGTGATTTCAAACGAAATGCGGCATTACGTTACGTTATGCGAAATATTCTAATCTATCAGTGCCCGTGGTGACGTCATGACCCTAGCCCATATAGATCATGAATATTAATGGCCTAGCAGACGACGTCATCATTCTAGGCTATAGGCTAAACTCGTGACGTTACCGCAGGTCATCATGGCGGCGCGTTTTCTACGTCGTTTTCGTAGATCGTCGACTTCAAAGGTAAATGGGGTGTTGACAGAACGCTGGGCACCGATATTACTGTCAAAGTTGTCATAAAATTCTGCACTTTCGGGAAAATGGATAAAATGTATATGTTAATTTTGGTGACCACGGACCTTTAACGGTTCCAGGGACTATGCCCAAACGTGTCAAAAGAAGGGAGGGGTTTGATTCCACCCCATCCCTTCGTCAATCAAGCTACCTAGGAGATCTGGGGGTTCCAGGAAAAGCCCTGCTGCAAGATCGGATGCCTTTCAAGCTACAAAAACTGCATCTGGTGGTAAAGCTTTTGATTATTTATGCAACTTTTGGTTGAAGAGAGAGCAGTTACTACAAAAGGAAATAGTCTGCTCAGGCGTACATGAGAATGGCTTTTAGATCACTTATGTAGCAAACCTGGAGACTCAAAATGACGTCGAACAGCTTCACAGTGATCAATGATGCTAGCAACAGAGACGGTTTGTTCTAAAAGATTCTCAGTGATAGCTGACAATATCTGTAACGATCAACATCACATTCATAGGGCCTTTTGTAACGAGGTAATGTTAAGTGCTTGTTACTTCTTCTGCTACTGCAAAGTTAATTCCAAAAAAGAAACTGATATGCTAATGCACAAGTTAGGTATTGATAATATGACAGTGCAGGATATAATGAAATACACTGTGTCTCAAAAAAACATCCCCAACATTTTTGACTGTAACCTGAAAACCAATTATCAGATTTTAATAATTTTTGCTGAAAATATTCCTGACACAACTTGCCATTAAACGACCGTTCAGTTTCCCACCTCACCCAGCATTTGTTTCTGCACTACCTGGGAAAAACACAACCAGCCAAACACAAACACAACCTACCAAAAATTATCAAAATCTGATAATTGGTTTTCAAGTTACAGTCAAAAATGTTGGGGATGTCTTTATGAGACGCAGTGTATATGTTAAAAATGTCAGAGATTTCTTAATTCCTAAAAGTACTTAGTTGTAGCAAGTATCTTACTGGGAACAGTTGATGGGTCCACATAGGGAGGGGCTAAGTCCATGAGGCAGCACTGGCTGCAATGAACATGAAACCCTTTTTACGTGCGAAAGCAGCTACTGCTTTCAGCGCGTCTTAGCCATCGCAATTCTGTCGGTCCATCTGTCCGTCCGTCCGTCACACGGGTGGATCAGTCAAAAATGGTGCAAGCTACGATCACCAAATCTTCACTGTCAGCTGCCTGGAAGACTCTAGTTTCAGGAACCGTAAAGCTTTTCAATAAATTCAAAGGGGGTCACCCCGAACGAGGGCCCTAAATGAGAGGGGGTGGTCAAAAATTTGTGATTTTTGGCCAATAACTCGCTGTATCTCAGTAACAGTGCGAGATAAGGCCTAGATTACTATTAATCACAAATAGGAAATTGCATACTGGCTTTCGATTGGCGCCAAACTCAATGACCTTGAATGACACTGAATGCCAAAATAAGGAATTTTATGGATTTTTTGCTGCGACACAAGGCTACATCATTCACAAGGTGGCACCACGATACTGGCGTTGGTGGCGTGGTGTAGTTGGCAACGTGTTTCGGCTGAAACGAAGTTACTCTACGCCAGGCCTGGTTAGTACTGCGATGGGTGACTGCCTGCAGGTAGGAACTGCTATAGGCTTTCGCGCGTCCCGTGAGCATTAGCTCAAATTTCTTGTACACTTCTGTACCTAAGTACGTACAAATAAGCAAAGTAGTTATGTATTTTCTAGCATGTACTGTACTTGTACAAATGTACTCAAGCGCGCAGCCAGTATCATAAAGTCCTTCACAAGCCATAAGGCCCATAGGGCGGCACTGATCTCCGTTTCTTTAACCGTAGACACCAGTTTACACTGCAAGACCACATATACAGCCCTGGTTATTATATCGTATGATGTGCCTGTTCACACCGCAGCTTTCACTGGTGCTCACTATGCCTACCCATGGAGGGATGGCCAGGCTGAGTTGACATGGGTGGCTGGTTACATACTAAGATGGTTCACCTGCCTGCTGAAAGTCACCCATCTAAGCACCAATCAGGTCCAGCGTCGATTAACTTTGTCAGCGACTAACGACATTAACTACCACCAGCTAATACACATGCTATATAATAAACTGTGAACTATAAACCATTATACAGTCAATATACCATCTTGCCTCATACATGCAGCAGAATATGCATGTTCAAATCAAAAGTAGACCACGCAAAATTACAGTAATGCCTAGCACAGACATGATGTTGTCGGTCTTGGCTGCACAGAAAATACGGGAGCAGAAAATGAAGCGCCAGAAAATAAAGAACTAGAGCTGTCACAGTTGACGCGTTAATTAACGCATTAATGCGTTAATAAATTAACGCGCGTTAAAAAAACTAATGCACGTTAAAAAAATTAACGCACGTTAAAGAAATTAACGCACGTTAAAAAAATTAACGCACATGCGTAAAAAACACGTGACAGTTGAGGATAGGAGGCTGAGTTGACCTGAGCTGTTTGCTTAGTGTTGCCTGCTGCGAGTGAACATGGAACCCGTAGCTATTTCTCTCTTACTTAGAGGATTCCGACGCTGTACCACAGTAGGCCACCGCTATAGACCATTGCACCGAGCGACCAACATTTAACAGCAAGGATCTTTCTGTAACGTCAGATTTGTGCCTGGTTAAGTCCAAACTTCACTACTTTGATTAGTTGGGAACAACAAGTCGTGCTGTACGGCATCTCTTCGTGTCAGCTGGAAGTCCTGGATATGTGCAGTTCTGTCACTATACCTGCAGTGGATGTAGCTTGCACCCGGTAAAAATGGGGGGGAAGTTTTGCTAAGGATGTATGCAAAATTGCTGTCACTATAGAAGCACTGTTTTAGCTCAAAGTGCACAAACTGTTTGTAAGCCAATAGACAATAGAGTCCATCACAAAATGATGGACTCTATGATGGACAAGAGATGATATACAAAATAAAAATACTGTAATAGTTAAATAGTAAATAGTCTAAATACGTTTAAAAAATAAAAAATTATACGTGTTTTTAAAACTTTTTTTCATTTTTCTAACTTTATATATTCTACAGGCAGATCCCATAAATGTCT
>Ga0209671_1004010_pt1 | contig 14408 bp, 7 predicted proteins | sample WorMetHERISLAND2_2_FD_187401 | JGI IMG/M metagenome (GOLD analysis project Ga0209671, IMG submission 187401) | Marine gutless worms symbiont microbial communities from Max Planck institute for Marine Microbiology, Germany - Olavius geniculatus... | ecosystem: Host-associated > Annelida >... | reverse complement strand
ATCTCCAGCCATTTCGTCGCAATTTACTGTTGAACTGTGCGCTGCATCCAAAAATTGCGAAAAAATTTACTAAAAACCCATTTTTGGGGGGGGAGGGGTGGGAGATTCAAGGTCGTTCAAGGTCATCAATGTTGATAAATCTAAAGAGCCTGTCACCAGTGCTTGTTAAGTTGAGCTACATGTATGTACCTATCTGCAAACGTTTTCACACTAAACAACCCAATAACGGCAAAATAACGTCTTTTTAGAGGGGTACCCCTCTCCCTGACGCCCTCGTTCCAGGGGAACCCCCGCACTCACTGGCGCAAAATTTTGTAACGATAAACTAGAATCCTTGGGGCAGCCAGTAGTAAAAATTTCATGATCGTAGCTTGCATTGTTTTGATACAGATCACGAGTGTGACAGACAAACGGACAGAAAGACCGACAGACGTCTAGATGATGGCTAAAACGCACGAAACATTCTGCTGTCGCACGTAAAAATCGAGACTTGGACCGTCGCAATCTACGTTCAGTGCTGAAAATTTCATACGCAGCTTGTACATGTCTGTCTCAATTAATAATTGATTTCGGCGCAATTCGCTCTTGAAATGTGTCTTGCAGCCCGAAATCGCCAAAAATTCATAAAAATCCCTACTTTGGCGTTCAAGTTCATCCAATGTCATTGAGTTCGGCGCCAATCGAAAGCCAATGTACGACTTTTTATTAGTGATTAATAGTAACCTAGGCCCTATCTCGCACCGTTCCTGAGATACAGCGACTTACTGGCTAAAAATCGCAATTTTTCCCACCTCCTCTTATTTAGCGCCCTCGTTCGAGGTGACCTTCTTCGAATTTATGGAAAAGCTTTAGGTTTCTGAAACTAGAGTCTTCCAGGCAGCCAACTGTAAAGATATGGTGATCCTATCTTGCACCGTTTTTGACTGATCCACCCGTGTGACGGACGGACGGACGGACGGACAGACAGAGAATTGCGATGGTTAAGACGCGCTAAAGCAGTAGCTGCTCTCGCGCGTAAAAACGAATCGTACAAAGTACTGCTGCTCATGACTGTTCATGTCTCTGCACTAGTTGGAAGACGGTGACCATGCGGCTTTGTGACTGTTTATTCATTGTGGTGGCTCGTATATCAAGCGCTGACGTATTGAGGCAGCATAGTAGACTTGTCTTCTTCGTGGCTTATCGCACCTGCTGCGGTCACGTGACTTTTGTGAATAATTGCCTCACCGGCGGTTAGTTGCCACTCCGCCGTCATGGGAGAACTGAACTGCTGCGTCTCCTCGTTAAATATAGAAACAAGAAATGCGACTAAGTAACTGCGCCGTTTCTGGAGTCCCTGCAGTTCATCGGATACGAGGCGGTTATTAGTCGATATCTATCGGTGATATAAAAATCATTTCTTTTCCATTCGTTTTATTTCATATTATTTGCAGGCAACAACTATCGGACAATTAAAACAGAATACCTAAATGAAGTTTTACTGGTTGTCCGCGGGCATTCACAGGACCATTGACCACTTTTGTGACGCCAGAGAAATGTTTAGTGTTAGTGCACGTAAAACATAAAATACTCAATGCTTCAAAAATATTCACAAATTTACGTTTTTACATGAGAGTAAAACACTACTGTGCAAAATTAAGCTGTTCAGCATATATTCGTCAGTTTATGTGATATGTCTGTTGCTTATTGCAAACGTTTTGTGTGTTTATTATTTACCCAAAGCACAGCAGCGAGACGTAAAATACATAGCGAGTAGAGAGAGTAAAATAGGTAAAGCAGTAAAGCAACAAAAGTTGCACTGAAAATTCCTGACTTGACACAAAGCAGCCGCACAAATCAGCGCCGAGACAACACCACCCTCCGCCGAAAATGCTAATATTGCCTGCCGGCGCTTTGTGCAAAATTTCGTCTAGATCTGTTATATGTAATTTCTCGGTTATCTCGTAACAAACACACAGACGAAGATAAACAACTGTTTCGTCGGCGATGTTGATCGATGTAGCAAAACTGGACGATGTAACGTCGACGGTTTGTCGTAATTGTCATATTATTGATGGTAATTACCACTGGTGGTAGGCTACTGGTGCTGCTTGCTGCTGTGCAAAGGTATGCGGATATTGGTGACGTTGTTCTCCGCTGAAGCAGTATCCAATAAGCTATGAGAAACGTTTCATTTTGATGAAATTTTTTGGTAGTTTATTATTGGTGACGTTGTTGCTGGACACGCTACCAATGCTCGGCAACGTCCTAATGCTGTGCTTCTTCGTTTTCTTCATATTCGGTATCATCGGCGTTCAACTGTGGTCAGGACTCCTGCGCAATCGCTGCTTCCTTGACCTACCTGACAACATATCAACTGCCGGGTATGCGTACTGTACTGTGCTTTGTACTGTGATTTGTACTGTCTTGCACTGCTTGTACTGTACACATTGTAAGTAAGTAAGTGCATAAACGGCACCGTCAAACGAAAGCGTCACTCACAATGCATCACGCTACTTCAACTTAATCGTACAGAATGAACGTTTTTAGCAAGTAAGTAAGTAAACAAAGTGCCAATTCATATACAGCGCAGTTGTTTGAGCAGATAAAATATCAGATACTACTTGTAATTGAAAAAGAGCCTTTGCAACAAAGCTTGTTATAAATTTATATGAGTTTTCTTTTAAACCAGGAGCAATATTTCTTTGTCATATCGATAACTCGTATCGCGAATTTAATTACTCGCAAACGATGATATTTTAGCGCATTGTCCCGCAAGTTATATGGCGAATATGATCCACTGGCCATTAAGCACGAAGACGTTCGCCGGAGATAGTATATGGCGCTGTCGCAGGTTGCCTGCTGGCGTTCTAGGAAAACGAGTTTTATTCGCCTTATTAAGCTTGCAGCCGTGCGGTAGACACGTGACTTACAGCGTAAGCTCACGTTGCTAGTAGGTTGTGTTGGTTTCCAGGCACTGCAGTGTCTTCCGGCACATCGTCCGAGTCACAGTTTGCCCGCACCGAGTTTACGTGCACTTGGGCCAACTAAACTATGCTAGAAATTGCCGAACGCTAGCTAAAAACTAGTGAAATTTTACGAGTAATTTAAAATAGCAGTGTCTTGCGTGGTGTGCAGTTTATTATCCCCGCCAATAAAACGAAGTGAATTGGAGGAGATTATGAGAGATTGGTCGATCTGCCCATCTGTGTGTCTGTCTGTCTGTGTACACGAATTTGCGGAGATATGCACTCTAACGAGCGCCTTCTAGTTTTGCGACAGTTTCTGTTGTTTTACATACATCTTTGTTGGTCAAATATTCGATAAAACATATAAGCCTATCTTTTGTCGTTTCTTCTGCTATTCAATCAATAAGTGAATGATTTTGACGATTTGGCTGACAGATTGTAACTATAACTAAAACACAGTTTTAGTTTTTTCACGTTGTATTGTTTTCGCGTTTATCAGACGGAGAGACAGACGGATGGGACGGACAGGCACACCGGTAATGCGGCCTATTAGGACGGCGGCAGAAAAACTAAGCAACAATCTTTGAACAGTTTTTATAAGCGCGTTGGAAAATTGTAGCAATTTGACGAGAAGTAACTATGCGGTGATTTTTGGTTTTGTTTATCGTTATTGGGCTGTTATATGGCTAATCAATCAGTCGGAGATCGATTCGATATAATCCTATAACAATTTGGTGGCACGTTTTTATCGTTTACGGCAAATTGTGTGTCTAAAATCTGAAATTCCAAATGTTTTACGGTCCGAAAATGTATAGTGTAATACCCCGTTTACACGATGAAGCTAGCTCGACGAGCTGGCTCGATGTTTGCGCGACGTTTGCTTAATGTCTGCTTGATGTTTGCTTCGCGTAAACTATGCTTTATGTATGCTTCATATTTGCTCGACGTTTGCTTTATGATTGCTTGATCGTGTAAACGGGATATAGCATGTACTTTCATTAACCCCGCTCCTGACCCTAGCCACAAGCCTAACGGCTTATGCCTAATTGAAAGAAATAAGGTGGAGATTAAGTCAACGTTTCTAGAAGTGTATGAGAAAGAACTTTAAAACATTTGGACTATCGAAATATGAATTATCGTGTGCTCCCTCATGATGTACGTGTTCACAAGCATGTGTTCTAAAACTGCATACATGATTATAATTATTTTGTGCGTAGCGCTGAATTGGCGGAGTACTATAACGGCGACGACGGGCACGACTTCATATGCAGTACCCCTGAGTCGGAGGGCATGACCAAGTGTTCCAACCTGTTTCCGTATGTTCAACGCCGAGGACTCGAATGCAACCGCAGCGCTTCGCTCTATGCAGATAACTCACCCACCAACACCTCCTGTGTCAACTGGAACTTCTATTACACGGACTGTCGAGCCAGTGACCGTAATCCTTTCCATGGAGCGATATCTTTCGATAACATTGGTCTCGCTTGGGTCGCCATTTTCCAGGTTTTTACACACTCGCTTCTTCGCTAAACAGGCAGACTGTATAGAAGCAGTAAGAACTAGAAATTTGGCGCAAAGCCCAACGTGAGTCCACCCAGCGCCGTAAGTCCGATTGGGGGAAAATTCATGGGGTGAAATTCACGGGTGAAATTCCCCCGGTGGCAAAGTCACGTGGCCCAAACTCAAATGCATTAGCATACGCAGAACGCCCGATGTCGACCTAGGGTAGGTCAACATGCGCGTTTATAACTTTTTTGTTAGTGGACATACGTTCCAGGAATTTTTTTATTTAACGGGAGATGAATTGCCGTTGATAACGCCGTTTACCGCTTGTCAATATCTCTATGCGTTCCAGAGATATTCGCGGTCAAAGTCGAAAGCTTTCTTATCGCACCAAAATTTGGACGTTTTTTGCCCTTTAAAACTTTTAAGGAAGCGGTGCACTACGTCGACAAAAGGTTTACCGGATTTGAAGCACACGAAATGGGTGATGGGGGTGGGCACTAATCTACCATTTTTTTGAAAGTTATGTCCAACCATTTTGCAAGCTTGCATCGAAATTCGTTCATAATTAATTTTTGAGCAATCCAGTTGACTAACATCGTCACATGCAAACAGTCACATTCCCATCGCTTTAAGTGTGAGATGAGCAGTTGTGCATAACTCTCAATCGATCACACAATCAATTAATGTATTTGTTTTTTGGAGGGGTTGCCGTTGTGTTTTTTCTTTGTGTTGTTAATAGTTTACCGATATCGGTGAATTAAAGATATCCAATCAAATTAAATCATATTTATTTCTATAGCGCATTTAAAATGTATTCAGTGCACTAGGAGTAGGCTGCAATGTCAGTATTTGCAAAATAAAAAATGTTGTAACTGGAGCTCAAAGCAGTCAAAAAAAGATCTGAAAAAAGTATTGTAACAGAATAAAAGAAGCACGAAAATATTGGCATTTATTCAATATTTGTTCAAAATCATCGAAAGACTAATTAGAACGTTCTAGTGATTTTAACAGAGATTTTTTTTACTTTTTTAATCCCCGGCTGTCTGCCTGTTTGTTTGCACAGCGTAATGAAAACGACGAAATAATAAATAATTGATTTCGTCGTCGACCCATTACAATGCAGCGTGAAATCGGCAGAGCCATTAGCTGTACTGTACGAGCTGTGACATTATGTTATAAACACAGTGTTTGAAATACGACAGCTAGGCCCGTACGTATTATACAGTGACACACTAATGTAGTGTTTACACAAGGCGCGGGGGGTGAATACACGAGGCGACTGTCGTAGCGACGATCGTCTCGATCGAACAAGCGATCGTTCAAGCAACTCGTTTGCGTATCGTCGCCGCTATGCAAATTATATCAATCAAAAATACGCTTTAATTTTAGGGTCCAGACAGCCATAATAATGTACAATTTATTTCGTATTGCAGCCAGCGGCTGGATTGGCATAGAAAGGAAAATGATCAGGTCGCAGAAGTTTCAAAGCTGGTGATCAGTTTTTCACAGAACTAGATATATTTTAACTAATTCCACAAATTAACATTGACATTATCATGGTTGGATTTATTTTCAACGTAAACAGTGTGACGTCATCAATAGCGTAATAACACATAACATATACTGTATCAGGAAAAAGTAACCCCCTAGACATCATGCAATAGAAATGTCAAATCTGAACAAATTTGAATAACATTTTGTAGACTTATTTCGCAATAAATTGCTAAAGCGATAAACAAATTTTGTTGAAAAATATTTTTTGTCAGCAAAGTTGTTAATTGTTTAGTATCGATAACAAAATGTTTTTACCAATATGGCGTTAAATAAGCAAACTTTGTTGTTAGTGTAAATTTACGTAACTCCAACAAGAAACGTCTAATTTTAACAAAAGTCCATGTCAACAATGCGTCATTTGTTTGCAGTCAGAATGCCAAATTTGAGCTTAATCTGTTAAAGCAAACAAAAGTTACAGCGGCTTTTGTGAGGCCACTCCGAAACACTTCAGTTTCTGGTCTTTGTGGATGACGTCATCCACAAACACCAGAAACTGAAGTGTTTTAAAGCGACCGCGCAAAAGCCACTGTAACTATTGTTTGATTTGGCCGATTTAACTGAAATTTGGCAGTTTGAGTGCCTATAAATGCTGCATTGTTGGTGTAAAATTTTGTTAGAATTGAATGTTGTTCGTTAGAGTTATGCAAATGTACACTAAAAGAAGGGTTTACTTATGTAACGCCTTATTGGTAACGGAGATAAGTTGTCATCAATATTCAACAATTAATAACTCTGCTAAGAAGTAATATTTTTCAACAAAATTTGTTTATTGCTTTGCCAGTTTATTGGGGATTAAGTGTGTTAATTTTACTTAAATTTGTTTAGATTTAACATTTTTAATGTATGATGTCTAGGGGGTTACTTTTTTCCGGACACTGTGTATTTCCGCTAAACGTCGAGCTGTGACTGGTGCTCATTTGCATAGTCGCAGCGACCGGTTGCCTGTAGTGAATGCACGAGGAGACGGTCGCGGCTTAGTAGCCATAGATAGGCGAGATGTTCGTAAAAACTTCGTAATCAATTAAAATATCTTGAAGTTCGTCGAATAAACGTTATTACTTACAACTACCGTATGCTCCTATGTTATACATTTACATTGCTATGTTTGAGAGACATGTCATTTATTTACTTTACGTAAACCGCCTTTAAATAAAAATATTTATGAATCGATATGTTTCTTGTTACCGATAAATGTAATAAATAAGATACGTAACTGCGTAATTTATAACTAACTATAGTGCGCCACTTTATTACGATATCGTACGGTAAATTATTTGTACTGGAAAACTAAAGAGCAAGCTACTTGTTTAATCAGGCACATCTTTGTAAATGTTATGAAAATGTTTTACTCAAAAAATAAAATAGTCGGAATTTTTCTTCGCGTGCCCAGGTGATCAGCTTGGCCGGATGGGTAAACATTATGTACTACATCCAAGATGCTCACTCGTTCTGGGATTGGACTTACTTTGTATCTCTTATCATCGTAAGTATTAAGACCGGGTTTCACTCAACTCCATTTTTTTCTTAATCTGTTGTTCAAGAGCTAATGATGATGTTCAGCCGTTAAAAAGTTAATCATGGTGTATTTCTTGATTTCGGTGATGATTAATTAGTTATGATTTTAAGTTAACGTTGGTTGAAAGCATAACTTTGAATGCGATTTTGATCGGCACATAACGTATAGTGCAGTAACGTTGTTTGTGAAGACGGCTGTTATTCGACTTAGTTGATTATGTGAAGTGTAAGCAGACAGCCTGATATATTACTGACAGTGAAAGCGCTGCAGACTGGTGTAACTTTTTCATTTTTATAAATGAATATCTAGTAAATTTTAGTAAACTTTTGTACAGACGCCAGTCAACTGGCGCTGTGTTTTTGATGCATGCAGATCGGCGCTTTCTTCCTCATCAACCTCTGCCTTGTCGTCATAGCAACGACGACCTGGTCGTCATAGCAACGCAGTTTTCGGAGACGAAGAAGCGCGAGATGTCGCGGATGCTGGCCGAGCGCAAGCGCTTTCAGACGTCAAGTAGTAGTACGCTGACAAGCCAAGGTGTGGTAGTAGATGTAGTTGTAGTGGTAGCGAGCATCGAGTAGTACGCTGGCGAGCAGTTCCGAGCCGGGCGGATGTTACGACGAGCTGATCAAGTACGCTTCACACATCGCGCGCAAACTGCGGCGTCGACTACAGCGACTGGCGCGTCGAGTTGCCCAGAATCACAGGAGAAGGCGGGTGACGCCTGAACGGGCGGCAGTCGCCGTGTCACTAAGACGTCGTCATCGTCGCCGGCACGGAGCAAAATCTCGTGCTGCTGCTGCTGCTGCTGCTGCGGTTGAGTCAACCACTCAGACGTCACGGCCTGTGACTACCGCCACGCCGACGTCTGCCGGTGGTCACCCGCCAGTATGCTTTTCACCCGCCCATACTCACACTGAGCATCCGCGACATTCGACGTCAGAGCAGCTACAGGGAGCGTCTCAACAGCCTCAGATGCCACTGGAGCAAAGCGCAGAACTGCCTCATCATCCTCAATCTCAACCTCAGCAGCAGCCGGCCCGTCGCCCGGACTTTCTGCGCATGCCCAGTCACGACTCTGTCGGCTACGCGTCAATCGTGTCAGTACTTAGCTGGAGTTCGCTGCCGACATCTTCAGTCAATCTCGCGGCGGCCTGCACTTCGCCGCCCAATCGCAAACCGTCCAGCGTCAGCAGCCAAGGCGGCGGCGGAGCTCAAGACTCGCAAGACACCGACTCCGTCACGACGACAAAATATCTTGTTTTACCGCTCGAGCTTATCAGCATCAGCCCTGGGTCGCGACGGGCCTCCTCCGCTAGCGCTTACATGCAGGACTTTTGCTGCGTGTCGTCAGAAGAACTCGTTCCAGATCAACTCGTCTCAGATCAACTTGTCCTGGAGCCTCAGAGACGTCCGGCCGTCAGCGCGGTGGAAAGAGTTCGTGGGACGATGCTACGCAGCGAGTCGCTAGGCACGAGTGAAACACATCACCCAGTCTCTGCTGCCGGCGCCTCATCTCGGCACTGGAGTTTTAGTCGTCGTTGTAGTAAGCCCTTGGTAGTTTGCTAGAGGTTTTGTATCACGATATTGTATATGTAGTCGTAGTTCTTGTAATGCTATTTGTTGTACATTAGTTTTAAGCAACTTTGTCGCGGCACTGAAGTTTTAGCGGTTGTAGTTGTAGTCGTAATTTTGGTTGTAGTAGTAGTAGGTTTGCAAACGGTTTGATCACGGCACTGAGGTTGTAGTTGTAGTTTTAGTTGTAGTAAAAGTAGTAGTAGTAGTAATAGTTGTTGTTGTTGTTGTCGTACTGTAATTGTTGTAGTAGTAATCATCTCGGCACTGGTTTGAGCAGCGAGCTTCGTCGTTTGCCGGTGAAATACTTTTGACCACGCCACTGACGCAGGGCACCAGTCGTGCTGCAGGCAATATACCCGCTCAGGCTAAACATCTCGACATATCACCGCCGCCGTCAGCTGCAGTTTCTGATGCAAACAGCACGCCGACGTCATCGAATTCCCCTCAAATGACGTCATCATCATCTGCGCGTCGCAACTCCGTTAACCGCGCCTCGTCTTTATCTAGCGCCACCGTACCACACACCAAGTCTAACTTTCTCGCAGTGCCTGAGCCGTCGATGGGCGCGGGAGCTCGCAGAGGGTCTATAGAGCGGGCAAGGTCACTGGGCAACGAAGACGCCACCGATACCCGTCTGGCTACTTCCCACTGTTGTAGCAGTTGTCGTAGTCGCATTCATTGTACTAGTTGTGTCGTCGTCGTAGTAGTTACGGCTAGCTACTTTTTACGCTCTCCGCTGTTTTAGTAGTTGTAAAAGTCGTAGTAGTTGTCATCGTAGCATTTCTAATAGTCAGGGCTCTGTACTGTAGTAGTAGTAGTAACGGTTGGCTACTTCCCACGCTGTGCACGTGGTCTCGGTCCCCGACACTTTCCGCCTCAAAACATATCCGCACCCACCGTCGCCGGACAACGCGCGACGTCACGTGTCTTTGTCCCATACTCCCGAGACAGCTTGCGACAGAGCAGGCACACAGTCCAGCTCACTTCCGGTCGTTAAATCCAGTTCCGGCGGCGTCAGCTCGGCGTCAAGATCAACTGTAAACGCACTGAAGGTCACCGGGGTGCCTCAGCGAGCGTGCTTTAGTCGTGCGTCGTCGTTTACTACTACATTGTGTACTACTACTACTACTACTACCATCACCATTATCACCGCCAATACTACTACCAGTTAAAACGTCATTTCAAAACCCATTATCTTCAGTCTGTTTTTCTTGCCCTCTTACGTCCCTCTCAATGCGCTATGATTTTTCTGTAAAATTTTGGCGCACTATAAGTCGTTACTTTCTTACTTGCTAGTAGTAGTCGTTGTTTACTACTACATTCGACTGTACGGAACTCGCAGCTCAACATGCCACCAAAAGCAAGTCAAAGTTAGTTCATCAGGCTTCGTCAGTTCTGCCACGATCCACAGTAAACACGTCGTCAGCAGAATGCGTTTTCCAGCGCTCGCCAAGTATCATACCCAGCGCGCCGCAAGGTTTGCATCATTCTGCAGCTATTTCGTGCTTACCTTCTTGTGCGACAAAAGTAAATGATTCGTTGAAACACAGCTGCTCAAAATCTATTTTTATTGTAATTTTGCCAACTTTTATCTTTCCAGACAGTCAGAAATTATAACGCAGCCATCGGCAGCGTTGCCAATGGACTCCTGGTTCAGTTTTGAAAATAACCAAAAAAAACACAAATCAAACCGGATGAAAGCAACGAAAGTACACATTACTGTTAGTTTCAGCAGCAGCAATTACAAGAAGAGAGCAGTTAATTCAACTACATTGTATGTTGTATTTTATCTTTATTTTTAAAAATATTTTTTACAGACTTCAAGATATTTTATCCAGCAACCACCCCACGCACTGTACAATTGAGAGTAGTAATTGTTTTAGATTTTTTGTTCTTCTTCTTTTTGTTTTTTTTTCTAGTTGAATACTCCCGAATGACCTCGGGCGAAGTTGGCAATATGCAATATCTGCCAGCTGAACTGAGCGTGCTATTGTATTTAGTTATAATCCCTCCCTGCCCTCCAATAGACAGCATTATTATTTGGATATTGCATCATTGATTACTTATAGTTACTATGGGCGGCCAGCGTTGATGAGCGATTGCCATTTTGGTAGCCCGCCTATATATTATTTGGTATTGTATGACAACATTGTATTTGGGTTTTTGGCAAATAAATACTCTCTCTCTCTCTATGATATTGATGACTGTTTTGAGGAAAACAGAGAAGATTACTAGAACTGCCATTGTCGTTATATATGCACAATTATAATCGGCAGTTCTTACAATTTTAGGTTTAGGTAGTTTTCTCTGTAAAGGTTAAACTTTTTGTTGCGTTATTATGTGTACGTGCATTTTGCCTGGAAAGGCCGTCCCCGAAATGACCTCAGCTGTGTCGGGCGGGACGTTAAACCCTACTCACTCAGCTATAATTATGCTGTATAACGCCTTTGCATGGTACGTGGGGCCTATGCGTGTTAATGATTCCTGCATGGACCGATAATTATAATGATAATGATGGTGCGGGCGATTCTCTCTCAGCATTATCACACGTGCGAGCATTGAGGGCTGCTGTTATAATAGCTTTTGATCACAGCACTGCGCAGTATTTTTAGTAGTCACAGTCGGTGCGCTTCCTAGTACCAGTAGCAGTAACTCGTATTGCGTGATCAGCACGACAACGTACTCAAGCCCTTGACAGACAGCACTGAAATTGTTAACTACTATACATACAACACCGCTCACGCACACAGGAACAGTTTTAAAGACTAATAACAAAAAAATTCATGCTTGTTTTACACTTTTAAATTACCGTTCTGTTGTTTTTCTCTATATAAGTTTTTACTCGTTTACATACGGCTCATCATGATGCACGGTCTAAGGAGCGCTTAGAAAATTGTTGTGCCTTGACGTTACATAAATTTATTATGCAGCCATTCTAATAGGCCACATTACAGGTCTTGCCCGTTCGTCTGCCTGTCCGAAAAGGCGTGGGAAACCCGGAATTAGTTTGAACGTTTTCCGCGGCCAAAGTAACTAAAAAGTTACAATAGCTAGTTTAAAATCTCAAAAGTCACGGCTAGCGTTAATTATAATTACACAACTTTGAGCGGACAGCCGCATTATAAGTTGGCAGTGGGCCAACGTATTTGTTTCAATTGTATACTGGAAGGCTATTGTATTAGATTATTGTCTGACATCGCCTTTAGACCCTGCGAGGACGTTATCATTAGCTTAGCGCAGCGAGCATCGTGCAAACGATGAAATTGCAGTCACGCGGAAGTGCACGGAAGCAGAGAGACAAAGGTAGGGAGAGAGAAAAGGAGAGATATCTTCAAAGTCTGTTTTGTAACGTGATCAGGCCAAGAGACACCGTTATTCGGGCCATTGTAACCCAAAACGGGCCAACTTTTGTAACGGGCTATGTAACGGGCGAAATTGTAACGAATCGGGCCACATGTACCGGGCCATGTAACGTGGTCGGGCGAATTTGTAACCCACGTAACGTTATGTAACGGGCATGTAACGGGCAATGTAACTTTAGATGTCGTTCGCTAATCGGTACCATTCGGTTATTAGATTGTGGAAAGCGTGTGAAAATAAATCATCATGCGTGAAATTTCTAAAGTCATATGCAATGCACGAACAGAAAAAAGTGAACTGAAAGTTTTGCGCTTAGTACACTCTCATAGATGCATTGTGTATTTCTAGACCTTATTTCCTGTTTTGTTCATTACTTGTGACATTTGCAACTGGTTGGTATCCAAGTCGGCCGAACAAGTTCACCATTATTAATAAACACTGTGCATTCATAATGATGATTGTAGAATCCCCCAAGAATGGGTTTTCATGTGTTTTTGTGCTTTATTTCTTAATGTTTACTGGTGAGACTTGATGATTGATGTAGTGAGACTTGAGCAGTTGTCAGTTTACTATGAATGTTTTTCTCTGTTTTGGCACACCGGGCACAGATAACTTGCATGAGCTGTGTTTTTAAAGCGGGTTGTAAATGAAACACAGAATGATCATTAGTATCATTTAATTGTTTGTCTACAACCAAATGCCACTTTAACTTTACAAAATGGCTGCAACTGCTTACTTTTTATAGTGATGACCAGATACTGAACAGACGTTTTTTAACTGCCAGTTCTACGTTATTTAAACCACTACCGTGCGCCTCGCCTTCATAGATTTAATGTTGTGTTGTTCAGGATGGTGTGTTTGCTTACTTGTTTGGGTCATTTCTGTTGTTGTAAATCATGGAAATAATATGGGTATGATGATTATACCAGATGTACAGTACTGCATATTTTTAAGCCTCCATCCCACAAAGTGAGAAGGAGCTGTAAGTGATGACAATGTCCATCTGTTTGTTAGTTAGTTTGTTGCCAGTCATGCATATGTGAGGACAGTATGAAAACCACTAATCAGTGTGAAAATTTGGGTCAAGATTGGGACCATGAAAGTTTACTACTGAATGCAGTATCATAACGTCATCACAAAATTAAGATGGCGATCAGCTGCTAATATGAAGTGTCATTTTTAGTATGAATGTGTGTGTAACCGACTAGAACCAAAGCTGGAAAAACCTAGGTTTGTAAAGAAATGTTTAGGTTTTAAGTTTTTAAGGTTTTTTTAGGTTTTCTTTGGTTCAGTGTCTGATGAACACTGTACACAAAATTACGACCCAGAAAAAACATGTTTTAGACACCTTTTTACGAGTGAACGACATAATGACATAATTGACGTCATAACTCAAAAATCACTCATTAAAATATAATATATTGTAATGTTGTATATAACAATATAATAATTTTACAACACATAAAAAACCTGCAGTTGGACTTTTGAGGTTTTTAAAACACTTAACATACCAAGTGTTTTTTTGACCAATTTTTACAGCCCTGGCTAAAACACAAAAACCTGAGAGACAGTTGTAGAATATTTTACTGTGTGCACGTATTTGTGTTGAGATCTGATGACCATGTGTAGCAATGTTGTGGTCTTCCTTTGTGCATTTGTAGTTTTAGGTAATAATAAAATGATGCTGAATTTAGTTACATTTTTTTCTTTTTACCTAATGTGAATGGTAATCCTTAATAGCATAATGCTACTAATTTTATAATTGAGTGGCCCAAAGAAAGACAATGCTATGTCACATTTTGTGTATTTCAAAAAAGCAACAGAAGTATAAATAATCAGGATAAATTGTACGTGCTACTAAAGTTGTTTTCAGGTGCCATTATGAGAAGAACATTATTTTACAATAGTACTCTGTGTCCCAATAAAAATCAGATCACCAAACAAAT
>Ga0209671_1004009_pt1 | contig 14409 bp, 15 predicted proteins | sample WorMetHERISLAND2_2_FD_187401 | JGI IMG/M metagenome (GOLD analysis project Ga0209671, IMG submission 187401) | Marine gutless worms symbiont microbial communities from Max Planck institute for Marine Microbiology, Germany - Olavius geniculatus... | ecosystem: Host-associated > Annelida >... | reverse complement strand
TATATATATATATATAATAAATTAATTAATTAAATAGTAAGATAATATTATGATAACTAAATAATTACCTGTTTCACTGATTGCCATCCAAGGTTCTCTTTTGCAGTGGTGAATCATTGGATGATGCAATGCCACATATAGGATACTGCCGGACTGCCGGAGTTCCCCAAAAATGAGTAAGCAAGCTTGGCGAAACCGCATATGGCCTTGTATCAATATGGCATTTCTTGCATCTCGTGAGGGATGAGATCTGCCTGATGTGGCAAGCATCCCAGGCACTCCTGAGCCCATCTCCGTCAGTATAAAAGGCAGGATACAAGGAGACACTTCACACAGTGCTTTCGAGCATGATGTGTCGGTACTGCTAAGCTTCTGCCCGAAAACCCAAGTGAAGACTCAAGCGCAGACCCAAATGAAAGCCAAACAGCAATAAATCATGAGGCATCCAGTCATGAGACACCCAGTCACGAAGCACCCAGTCATAAAGCACACATGAACACACTAGAGGTGGCTTTCACTAGAGGTTAATTGTGGTTTTCAGTTTTCATGGCAACAAAGAACTTCCCTCTCGGTTATTCATCATCATGAAGCACAGGTAATCGTGATCTTCATAGGCAATTCTTCGTTTAGATTACCCACCATCGTGGGTAATCGTCTTTTCATCTAGGACCGGGAATTACCATGAATCTGAGAGTGACACGTCATTGCATCACAAAGGATGAAGTGAAGTCCGACAAGTGTTGCACTAATACTAATTGTAGTATTAAAGATCATTTATTGTTTGTTACTTCTTGTTTACCGGTATTTACATTGCACTTTACCACTTAGCCCATGGAGCTGTGCTTATCCCTGAGGCTGTATGTTGTAATTTTAATTTTGCTGTTAAAAGATGCTGCTGGATAGTTTAATAGATTTGAACTGTTGCAGGTGACTTCAGTGAATACAGAGGGACAGCAAAAACAATGGCAGACAGTGATTCAGATAGTAGTTTGGGTGATATTATCAAGGATTGGACAATGGTGAATCGTTTAGGTGAAGTCGAGGTAAGTTACTGATCATCTGTCAGATTTACTGCTAGTGAATATGACGTGATAAAATTGTACCAGTTATGTTCATTTTATGTTGCACTCAAAGGCATCATTAATTATTACAACTCCACCACTGTGTGGAAGTGCTGGAGACATCATTGTTTGTTACTGTGTTTTATGTATGTATGTCCATTCATCTGTGTGTCATGTTTTACTAATACCTAGGGCCCATAGTTTTCTGTGGCAAATTTTGCCAAATTCTGCAGTCCAGTTTGCAAACTTCAATTTCTCAACACGACCTTCCTTTTGTGAGTAAATTGAGCTCTGTTCTGTCAAAAAACTTCAGTTATTGAAGGTTGGCAATGTGCTCAGTTATCGTCACTAACCGATATGCAGGTTGAGCCAAAAAGTGACGTCACCCTTTTGCTAGCAACAAAGAAAATTATCAGTCATTTTTTCTTTTAAAAGTGCAATCTGTCAAGTCACATTGTGTTTATTTATGATTGTGTGTCATATTGCGATAGCTATTAATAGGGCTCACAGTTTTCCGCACTTCAGTTTGATGTTTTTTCGTGATATAGTTATAGTCTGTTTAGTTATGTTGTGAAGCCGGTGATCATGCTGATCATCGGCTTTTTCTTAATTTTTGCAAAATTCTATGAAATTCCACGGAATTATGCGGAAAAGGGCAAATTCCACGGCTCTGCTCGAAATTCCACGACCCATGGAAAACTGTTGGTTGTACGCATTTTGTTGGTAGCTCAAGTTGAGACAAAGCTGCACTGGTTTGATTCTGGTGGCATGAAGTTGAAGGGGAAAGTCGTAGCATGAACAGATGGGGTAAAATGCCATTTTTAAAGTTTGTTTGGGCAATGTTGTTGTTTTCGTCGATTGTCTCCATACAGGCACAGATATACAGAGTTTGATGCTGAGCAATCAGTTCTAACCATCTTGTTGTAAATTTAGTTATAATAAATTATTGTTGTGCTGAAGTAGTTTGTGATGATGTGTTAGTCCGATGACCAGACTGAGTTATCGAGTGAGAGGTGTGATTGTGCTGAAACAAGTCTTCTCAGCTTGGCTTCAGTACAGGCTGAACAACCAGCAGCATCGTCAGTGTTGCAGAAGGACACTCGGATGGAAACTGCTGTTTGCGAATATCCAGCAGCTGATGATGCTGCTGCAGCTGCCGATGATGTCGTGCTTGGAACAATTACAGGCTCTCAGCTGATGCCTGATCAAGGTGTGTGATTGACGGTCGATTGTGTTGTCACTCTGTCATTGTTCAGGCTTTTTCACAGTTCTGTCTGTGTGTGTGTGTTCGTGATGATGTTTCCATGAAATGTGTTTTAATTTTATACCTTGGTGAATTTTCACCAAACTTTTGTCAGCAGTGCGATGTGTAGAAATAATGAACTGGTTTGGGTTTGGAGTCAGAAGGTTGAAGTTCAGTGTCACGGCCACGAATATGCTAAAAAACAGGCTGATAGAAACTTAGGTCAAACAGCATTGAGCTCTGATTATCTAGTTTCAGTTCATCATCATTGTCATCATCAATGAATATCTGGAAGCAAGCCGAAGATCTCTATTTCCGTTCAGAGTAAACGACTTAAACACGAATATCAACAATAAAAACTATGGGCTAATATTATTATCTTTATTTTTAAAATAGGGATGTATCAGTTTGGACTGCGATTGGCTGTGACATTATATACACTGTGTCTCAAAAAAAACATTCCCGACATTTTTGAATGTAGCTTGAAAACCAATTAGCAGATTTTGATAATTTTTGGTACAAATATTCCTGACACAACTTGCCATCAAATGACTGTTTGTTTTTTTGAGACACAGTGTAGACGTCATCACCTTGGCGACGCATCACAGCATCTTTATGGCTAGCGGCTACGCTGCAGCGCTGTGTATCAAGGCCACAGGCTGAGTTGAGGCCTGAAAGGCCGAAAATGGCAGCCGCAGTTCTCTGTCTGCTTGTTGTTATTATTATTGAGTTGTGTATGCTTGTTAGGTTCCGCTCAGGAGGAGAACGTTAGCAGGGAAGTAACCAAACAATGCGAAGCAGAGTCTAGGAATGGAGATGACGATGCAGCAGGGGAAGCTATCACTGAGAAGCCCAATGATCCACAAGCTGGTTCACATGACATTGAATCTTTGTCATCTGGATCCAGCATAGAGCTACTGCTTGATATATCAGATGAAACACAAGATCACGCTGTGTCTGCAGTTCCCGATGATGGTCAGAACTTGCCTGTAGTGCTAGATGATGGGGATAAACAGTATCAGGTACAGGTGGCTGAGGCAATGGATGTGGAATCTACGGATGCATCTCTGTCATCATCTAGTGATCATTTTGACAGTGCATCCCGGCTGGACAATTCCACTGGAGGAGAGATTGAGAACATTGCAAGCAGTGCAGCAGCCGACACAATGGCAAAGTCTGAAACAACTGAGCTATCAGTTGACGTCATTGCTGTTGATGGTGATCGTAACAATGAAGTTACAGAGGCAGAGGAGACAGAGATTGATGTTGAGCTTCAGCAGGTTAGCACGCTCATACCGTCATCCACGGATGGAACCATCGAGTTAGAGTCTTACGACAATGTGCTCAACGAAACGGCAAGGTTTGTTGTTTTTAGTCATAACGCAAGGCTGATCGTCATAAGTTATTATTAGTTCAGTACCGGTATGTGAAGTGTGCACCACACAAATAGTACATCTAAGAATATTCAACAGCACAGATAACGCTGCGACATATTTAGGTAATGTTTGACTGTGTGATTGCATCTTAAGCTTTTTTTGTCACATGTTATCTTGGGAACTCCAACCGGTCTGAAGTTGAGATTTGGCATGTTGGTAAATTATGGTAGCAGTGCTGATGCCAGTTCTCTTCACCACTGCAGTCTCTGGCTGTTTCATGGATGAATTCAGATTACCTATTCCAGATGCTTCATTATTATTACCCTTCAGTGCATAAACTGCATCAGCACCAGTTCTGCAACGGCACTGAGAATGTTGTAGGTCTTATATTGTAGTTTGCCGATGCGTTTCAGTGATGGTTCTGTGTGATTGTGCCTGTAGCTCAGTCGCTGACAAGATTGAGTCGTTGAGTCAGGTTGAAAATATTTCTGATCTGTTCAGCCAGCAAGATGATGAAGCTGATATTGCTGCTGATGCTGAACTTGGTTAGTGATGCTATGTCATTTTTCCTTACCTTACCTTACATCATGGGTGGGCAACTGGGCATGCTGTTACACCTGCCCACTGCTTCACATTGAGGCCGTACCAGTTCGGCCCAATACACTTCCCTGAATGTAACGATAAGGTTACAGGAAATGGCTATAAAGCTGTGAATGGCTGTGATGCCGTAGATAAATGACCACCAAGTCGTAGACGGCTGTAAAGCCGAAATTGACGTAAAAGCCGAAAATTAACCAGTGCATGAGGACTGGTAATGTATCTGCTCATTTTTGGTCAGCTCTTAGTTGGCTCTTACCCTGCAGATTTTAGAAATCTTTTGGGTCATCGGTGCACAAAGCCCCACCACCATGACAAGGTGGCCGACCACAGTGGGGGCTACATCATTCAAATTTACTTGGTCTGATTAACAGTGGTGATTATGCTTTGGCTTAGTTGATAACGTCATTGGTTGTATCAACGAAGATAATCAACGCTGGGCTTGGTTAGTTCTTTGATGGATGATCATTGGTAGATGGGTAAACCATCTTGGTATTTAACTAGCTACACAGGTCAACTCAGCCTGGCCATCTCTCCACGGGTATCCACAGTGAGTACCAGCACAAGCTTTGACATAAACAAGCACACTGTGCAATGCACTAGCTCCATATCGGATTTGGTGGTCTCGCAGTGTAAACTGGCATTGAGCTGAGAGCTAAGGAATTGGAGATCAGTGCCAGTTTATGGGGCTTATGGTTCAGGAAGGGCTTTACATTTTTTTACGAATAATGGTGATAGTTGGCTGCAGGTAGTTTTGGCTTGAGTCGGTGTGTTTTGATGTGCTGCTATGGTTTGTACCGAAAGGCGTGGAGGACAGTGATCATGGTAGCATTGGTGCTGAGTCTGATATGAGTCTGGTGTCAAGCGTCAACAGTTCTGATGACATTGACATGCTGCATGATGCTGCTTGCCTAGCCGATGGGCTCAGAGATGCCAGTTAGTCTCGCTGTTATTGCCGTTGCTGTTGCTGATTTATACTCAACAGTAACTATAAGTTTTGCTGCTGCGGGCTGAACCACTTTTAGCCATTTTAGTGTTTGCTTTTAATTACATGTTTTTAATCCCCAGGAGGAGACCACTGGGACGTCCTCGTATCACATGGATGAAAACCATTCAGCAGGATCTGAAATCCAGCGACCTCAATATGGACGACGCAGTTGACTTGGCTCAGAACCTGGAGATTGATGTCTACGTTCGGCGCTACGCACTCTTAGTGGTGCTTGCCAGAAATGATGATGATGAATCCCCAGGGTTTACTACCAGGAATATAAGAAGAAATAACATTGATACTAATAATTATTATTGTTCTTACCTGTACCATTGTTGCTATTCTTTTTATATTGTTATTACATTGTTTTTTTAGTTGTTTTTTTACTAGAGTTGGACATGTTCGTAAGTTTGTATTGTTATATAATGTGAAAGTTCTGTAATAGCAGTCGGTTGCATGTTGTTTTGTGTCACTGTTTTGTAGTTTAACATTAACTATAGGGTATCGGTAATTAGAGAATAAACTATGGGTAAGAGTCGGAATCAAGTGTGAACACTTGAGCAGCTAGATGCTTAACCAGAGGTTGAAGTTGCTAGTACATTGTGACCAGTTACAATCACTGTTGACATGACAGTGCACTGTGTTGTAACAGTAGAAGCAGAAGCTGAGCATATCAACGCCCACTGTGAGAGTGACATCTCCGGCGTTGCTACAGATGACACAGACCTTTCATCGCTCAGCTTGGATGCTGATATTGCGATGGAGACTGGTAACATCATCTATTCTCATCAGCCGAATCCTGTGTTCAACACTCTGCTAACCTGCTGCACTGTTCTCATTGTCTGTTTCGTCCTCGGGATCGGCATTGGTCATTACTTCGGTCAGTCTGTCCCCGGCATTACTTACGTTTTGCATTTAGGCTTAGCTGCAGAAATTACTTTGTATTTCTATATTATTTATGTTGTATTGGAAGTATAGAACTTAGTAAAACTTTTGTGTTATTTGCTATTGTTAACTGAATCAAGGTACTGAATAACTTGACACATAACTACCAGCTTACATTATGAAAGGCATTTTGAACAGACACGGGCAGTTACTGTGCTACTCGTACTTTTCTGGAAATATACAGTAGCTACGTTTTTGTGTGGCATCAATAGTACTGAGTGCGCACACTGTAACAGCAAGTATGCTGGGGCCTTGCCTTGCCTTCGGAGTGGGCAGGCTCTTACACCTGCCCAGCGCTGAGGCCGTATCAGTTCGGCCCAATGCGCGTCCCCAAAAGTAACCACAGGTTACAAGTAACGGCTATAAAGCCGTAGATGGCTGTGAAGCCGTAAATAACGGCTGTGAGGCCGTAAGTAAACGGCTATAAAGCCGTAGTCGGCTATAAAGCCAAAACCAGCACAAAAGCACTGGTAACGTGTAGTAAATGTTCTCATGTATTTGGTCAGCTCTTAGTACGCTCCTATCCTCCAGATTGTAGAAATCTTTCGGGTCATCGGAGCAAAGCCCCACCACCACGTCAAGGTGGCTGATTTTGGTGGGGGTATGCTGGGGCATGTATACAAGTTCCTTTAAGTTCTTCATCCTTCCAATATTGTAAGGTTTTTAGTGGATGGTTTCAGGTATAAGTTTATGTGCACATCCGCTGTTTTGCCAGGAAATTTATGGTCTGGTTGGCCCGTAGGCTGAGAGCCATGCTGAGTCTAGCAATCGGACTGTAATCAAAGCATCCAGGTTCGTTTCACATTTGCAGATTCTTTTTTGATGCCCGGACAGCAGTTTCAGCAGGTGCTTACATCATATGCTGGCATTGTTAACTTGTTATGTTGATGATTGTTTCAAAGGCTCATCGACAATTCCATCACTCTGTGAACAGCAGCTTCATCAGCTCAAGCATCTGCAGGACGAGCAGTATCTGTGTCTTAATCGACTCGAATACTACGAGAACAAACTTCAGACCATGACCGATGCGGTACGTTCCCAGGCAGTTTGCTGTGTTTATGGTTTTCATTTTTTTCACTGCAGTTAATTTCAGTCTGTTGTTTTGTATCTGTGATAGTGTGTCATGTAGTTAGTTTTTTCTTATGTTCAGTACAGATCTGATAGTTTTATGGCAGTACAGTATAATCATTGTACATTCTATACATGTTCAGTCGTCTGCAGCTCATTTTTTTGAGAATTCCGCAGATTTACACCATGTCTTAAACACATGCCACTTTTATTTTTTTAATAACGCTGTGAAACAGTGGCTGATTTTAATAATTTTTTTTGGCATGTGATGTCAAGCAAAAACGACACAAACGACTGTAGTTTTGCCCACCTCACCTTAGTAGTGTTGCTACACTACTTGGTGATATTCAAAGTCATAGATTTTAGGAGATTTAGTTGGCATGAATGAAACAGCATATATGTTTTCTAGTGTCATTATTTCATCATTACGGTGGCTGCAGGAGCGCAAGTTGTCGGCTGTAACGGCTGTGTGGGTCAGAAAGTACGAAGAGCTGGTTAGCGAACGCGCTCGTCTCGAACAATCGCTCAATATTTCACAACAGGTGCTCCTCCTTCTTAGCTTGTAGCAGTGTAGCTGTAAACTTGTTAGTGATATGGTCAATTGCTGTAACATTGCTGTCTGAAGCACATTGCTCTCTCGAAGGTGGCAGTTGATTGGCATATGAAAATGGTAGTTTTGTAACATTCCATTGCTCACCACGTTAAGAGAGTTGGACCTGCTATGCAGCAAATAGGTATACCACCCCCTAATCAGTGACACTAAGCCTTCTTTTTCTATCGTGCAAGCTGCTACTGACTTTTCCTGCCACTGAGGGTAGGAGGCTGAGTTGGCATGAACACATGGTGGATTACAGTAGTTGGCAGCATTCTCAGGGTTAATTTCTAGTGACCCAGATAAATATTTATTTATGAGTTTATTTATTTGTCTGCCGCTAGATCACTGAAGTGCTGAACAGCCCGAGTTAAAGGTTAAGTCAAAGATTAACAATATTTTTTGGTGTTAAATGATAAAAGCCGAAACTTACAGAGTTGCTATGTTGTGTATGCGTTAAGGTGAATGAGAAAACGATGGAAATGGCGTATGATTACCACAGAAAGTTGAACGACTCTCAGTCAGCCGTTCAGTTCCTGGTGGCCGAGGTTGATCGACTTTCCCGTGAGCTTGCGGCCGCTAACGACAGTCGTCAGCTGAGTGAGTTGACTGCCTTGGAGTGGAAGAGCAAGTATGAGACTGTGCAGACAGAACTGCAGCAGCTGGAGGGTGAGTTGTCTTTGAATAGACTCACAGGTTGAAAACTTATTAGTCCAGGAGTATTACATGACAATTGACCATTTTCTCTATTTTGTTTATTATTTTAAATTTAAGTTTTTAAGAAATCTTAGCTAGGATTCTTGAGGAGTTTTGATATGTTGCAAGCTAGTTATTTTGAAAAATTCATCTTAATACGAGTTTTTCCTTAGTGAACCCTAATGCTCCTGGACTGTATCATATCAGCATCCATTCTGAAAGGTTGCCAGTGTTAGGGATAGGGTTAGAGTTAGGGTCAGTGTTGGAGTTAGCTCAGTGTTCAATAAATATGGTTTTGTAGTTGTGTAGAACAGATTTTTGGTAGCTCACCCGAGTGGCGGATTTGAATTAAACTTTACATAAAATTCACCAGGATGCAGCTTTTCTTCTAGTATTTTTAATGACGTGTTGGAAACCACTGCTGTCTTTTTCGGAATGGCTGTCCTCTAGGTGTTGCTATGGTGGACAGTTAGTAATCATAGGTGTGTGGAAGTTGGTAGGACTTCTCGTCTCGGTCTCTGATCCACTGGTCCGTCCTGTTGCTTTCTCTGTTGTTGTGGTTGAGAGGAATGGCATGGTCTGTGACTGCAGACTTGTTTTTCTCTGTTGCTGCAGATTTACTGGTGCTTCATGTGTAAGCCCTCACGCCACATTTGTGTCATTTACTGTCATTTTTTGTAGTTGTACCCAAAAGCTCTGCCTGTTTCTCCAGTGTAGGTTTTGTCGCAGTTTTTGCATCTTGTTGTCTGCGCTTGATCTTTTGATGCACGAGCAGACTTCTTATCGACCAGAATGGTTTCGTAGAAGTAACAGGCAGCAGCGGTTGCTGAAAACAACAAATATATTGAAATAACGGTTGTATTGCCATGAATTTTACGCATATCTTATGGCAGGTGAGTTGCTTTCGACTCGTGCCGAGGCCGATGAGGCTGTGAGGACAGTTGGTGTGGTGCAGCGTGATGTCAGTCGACTCACCGATGACAGAACTTCATCTCAGGTCATGCTGGAAGCACTGCGCAGCGAGGTGGCCACACTGAAGAATGTCGTCAATCAGCACAAGCTGGAGAAGACCGAGTTGGAGACTATCATACTGAGCCAGAGATACAGTGAACATCCCGGCAACATGGTTGCTGTACACTCTGATGATATCACCGGCGACACTCACAGTTCCTCCGGTACTTCTTATTCTGTCGCCTCCAGTAGTAGTGCTTATTTTTTGGTCTTAAGAGAAAAAGAGAATTTCGCATAGACCATGGCTTATAACCATTCGTCCCCTTTTGCAGACCTTTAGAAGGTGAGGATATTGGCTATATATATATAGGCTGGCATATCGACCATGTTGACCAGATCTGTTCACAGCTGACATACCTATCTAACTCACTGTCCCAACTATCATGCTGTCTGTGCTTAATATTACAACTATGGTGGCAATAATAACTATTGCCACTACTTATTATGTTCCACAAATGGATGGCCAGGCCGAGTTGGCTTGTGTAGCTGGGTTAAATAGCAAGAGGGTATATGCACTAATAGTGAATCATTTTCGTATTCGTAATAACTTGCACCTAATGATGTTATTAACATTGGGTTACTTGTTATTGTTATAATTTCAAACTGCTGACAAATAGTTTTTGTGAACTTAAATCTGAAAATACATGACTAGCAAACAGTCAGTAGATGATAATATAAGATGAATTGTGACTAGTTATATCATGCACAACGTCTATACATTGTTGTTTTTGTGCAGATCTATGTTGATGCATGTATGACTGTACGTGCATTAGGCCTTATGTGTTTCTAGTTGATAACACTTGTTGGTTGGTGTCCATGAAGAATTGCAGATGGCTATGATGTGATGTGTTTGCTGTAGACACTGATGCTAGTCAAGAGATACACCTCCTCCATGACATGGAAAAGACTTCCACGCCCTCGGCTGCTGCAGACACTTCGGTGGATCCCGCCACTGATCTGTCGCTGGAATTTGTGCATCTGCAGAAGCTTCTTGGCCGAGTAGCAACGGAGTTAGATGAGCAGTATAAAATACAGGCCAGTGGCTTGGCTGCAGAGGAGGGAAGGTCGAATGTTGCAGGTGATGCGGTGTGCATGACGATGCTGAGGTATGTGATGAGGTCTGGCAGTCAGTCGGCGCAGCTTGATCAGCCGAGCCAGATGAGCGCATACAGCAGCGCACTGCGACGCGTCACCAACTGCATCGAACTCCTGGACAACTTGACAACACGCAACCACCACCACCAGCTTGCTAGCACCCTCATGTCACCGTGGAACCACGTCGAACGACTGCTGCTGCTGGCACAGGGCAACGCGTCCAACAGCCAGATGAGAGACGGACTCAAGCTGTGTAGGCAGAACTTTGCCGGTGCTGTCAAGTCCAAGGGAGACACGGGGAGTGGCGAGCAGGCATCAGCAGTGGACGAGCTGTTCCGCCAGTACATGAACAAGACGCTGGAAACCGTCTCCCAACTGAGCCACACCGTCCAGTCCACCCTGGACCGCGTCAAAACGCTGCCCGACGAACTCTTTGCTGAGAACAAAACAGCGAAGAAGATCGGCCGCAAGTTGACGGAAGCCATGAGCAAGCTGAACTCCAAGGTCCAGTCTGGCTGGAAGCACGTCGCCAGCAGGTTCGAAGACGTTCGCAGGAAATGGTTTGGTTACAGCGAGTCGACAAAGACGTGCAAGCAGAAGAAGAAGAAAGAAGAGGAGAAAAAACAACGTGAGGAAAAGAACGGCAGTAAATTTCCGGCGAAGCATTTTACGAAGTCCGACGAAAAGGTGGAAGACACGAAGAGGCAACACAAGCAGACGAAGTCGACACCGAGGGAGTACGGACCGCAGTATCAACAGCTGGAGGACTTGTTGCAGTCGGTGGGTCAGCAGTTGGAAGGGTTCTTTGAGGGGAATCAGCGCTCCTGGCGACAATACAACAAGGCACGACGTCTGCGGAACATTGGCGGGCGCATCGAACGACTCAACGAGGACATGTTTGTGTCGATGGACGACGACGACGTCGAGGACACGTATGAAGATCTGAAGGACATTGGCGAGGACTTGGACAAGCATCAGCGGCGGGATGTGAGCGACGAGCTTCGGACGTGGATGTCGTGTCAGCTGCGCTGGTGGAAGACACGCATACATCGCAGACACCGAGCCGAGGATCTGGTGAAGGGATGCGGACGACAACTGATGCACTGGCAGCTCAGGGTCCTCTGTAAACAGCAGCAGCAGCAGCAGGATAAACAGCAACATAGCAACACACTGCCACCGCCAGCATATCGCCACCATTATCATCCCTGTGATGCTGTGATGCACTCAGAAGTTCCGGCCTTTCGCAGTAATCAGTTGCCAGCATATGACCTTCCACCAACTTCACAAGACGTCGCCAGATCCGCCGACAAGACCCAAGACAAGAACGAGAAGTCTAAGGATGGGACGACCAGTAAAGACTGGACCGAGTCGTCTAAAGACTGGGATGGACCGGTGGTGCTAAGGAATGAGAGCTGTGTGGATGCAGGTCCGGAGTGGTACCTGAGACGTGTACAGGACCGCGAGGACCGTCGTCAGCCCAGTCCGCAGTGGTACTTCAACCGTGTCGAAGACCGTCAGTACAGCCGCTCCGACGCCAACTGGTACGTGCGTGCCATGCGCCACAACACTGATCCCGACTACCCTGATCAGCTGCCACCATCTGACGCCGACGTCAAAGGAGGACACAACTGACCTTTGGATGGTGCCAGAACAGTTAACATTATTAGGCCCCTGTGCTTTGTGCGTGTGGCCACCGGCTGTTGATTCCCCGCCAAGTCGCAGTTCTGAAGCACCTGTTAACTTACATTAGCATGTGCCTGTCTGTAACAGAAACCAAGTGTTATTAATTAAGCTTTGCCAGCTTTTGAAGGTTTCAGAAGGAATTATTGAATATAAAGAATACCACTAAGTATCCGGAAAGTTGAGAAACATACGTAATCGGACTAGGCTAAATCAACTGGTAAAAGCTGTCGCTGTGAACAACTAGAACAACTAGGTCTAAACAACGATAAAAACAACTAAAAATCTACTAAATAATCATAATAACTATAATCATAGTCACATTGCCAATTTCCCATACTAGCGACTTTTGTTTTTTAAGTCCCAGTGTTTCAGTACTACCACGGGTATAGAAAATTATAAATTACTATGATGATGCTTTTCCAGGATCATCTGATATTTGCTTGTTCGGGGTGTGATATCGTTTTCTGATTCTTTTCAGCTTTTGTTTTCAAGTCAGCGTGTGATCTGAAACTGCATGACTGTCATTTTTATTTGAGATTTGTGCATTAGTAATTTTATTTAATAACAAATTTTTGTACATTTTTTAGTTGCTTTCGTCGTGCTTTTGGGTGTCTGGTTGTGTGAGCGCTTGCATGTGTAAGCCATTCATTATACTAGTTACCTGTTAACTGAGGCAACACAAGTATCTTTGCCCACTGTGCTTCTTTCTGTAACAGCCGTTATAATGTTCACTTATTGTTTACCTTCACTGCAGACTTTCATTTTTCTCTCAGCTTACATTAAATTGTAAATCTCTTTTTATCATGACGCGACGTTGGAAATAGATCAGTTGGGATTCGTGAGACAATATTGTATTGATATATCACTGTATTGTGCGGTATGGAGTTTCGACTTTGATTACCTGTGAATTCGACGTATAGATAACCCAGTGACGATCTGTGTTATTGTTACTGCCCTATAGAGTGACATCGTATTTACGTAGTGTGGTATGTTATATCTAAACTGCAGATGGTTACGGCATATTTTTGTTTTGCTGTTGACTTGATACAGCTGAATACACCAACGTCATGACTATGCTGTTTTTTATTTCCTGTTGTCTAAATATAAGGACTAAGGTCGCTGTTTTCGAGCACAGCCAAACAAGGTGATGTGTAGTAGGCTAAGTGTTGGTTGCTCTGGTTACACCTCTCAGGTAGCCTAGTCGTTTTACCTGTATTAGGACCTACATAGCTTCATCAGATGCAGCTGATAACAAAGGTTCAGTTTCAGCCGCAGAGTGTGTTATGCATCCGCCAATTACTTCTTTATTAGTTTTTTTTTGCATTTTCTTACGAGATGCTATGGGGGAGGCAATAAATTTATTGTTGTAAATGTTACAATTTTGTAATTAATGACTTTACGTCATTTTCGAGTAGCATAGTGTGCATTTGAGAAAACGTTCAAAGTTAAGCTCAGTTAAGGCCAAAACCCACTACTGCGACCAGACCAGACTTTGTCGGAGACCCGGGTCGCAGACCCGGGTCGCCGACAAAGTACTTACTACTCATTTTACCGTCCCACGGAAAGTAGAAGGCTGAGTCGACCTAGCTGGCAGGCTTCGCACCGAGATGGTTTACCTGCCCACAGGCAGTCACCCATCGCAGTACTAACCGGGCCCGGCGTAGAGTAACTTCGTTTCAGCCGAAACGCGTTAGCAACTACGCCACGCCACCAATACTTACATAATACTTGCATGCAGTGCATTACTTGCAGCCAGTACTTGAATAGGTACTTTGTTAAGCGCGAAACGTAAACATTCATCTTGGGTAAAACAGTATATACGTGAACGACAGAAGTATGGAGTCTTTTACACCCTTATACCGGAGCTTGCAGAAAAAGAAGTGCTGAAATGTATGCAGTACTTTTACTGTACATACGAATGGACATGCACACGTTTGAAAAATTGCTGTCGTATGTTCAGCCACTAATTCAACGTCGATCAACGAAATTCCGGTTAATGTCTTAACGGCATTGTTACGTTTAGAGTATTGCCGTAGCTAGGTTTTGGGAGGCCC
>Ga0209671_1004008_pt1 | contig 14410 bp, 14 predicted proteins | sample WorMetHERISLAND2_2_FD_187401 | JGI IMG/M metagenome (GOLD analysis project Ga0209671, IMG submission 187401) | Marine gutless worms symbiont microbial communities from Max Planck institute for Marine Microbiology, Germany - Olavius geniculatus... | ecosystem: Host-associated > Annelida >... | reverse complement strand
GCATCGATAGGCTCGAAGCGACATACAAAAAGACGAAAATTTCAGGAGGTCTTAATATCAGTGTCAGTTCATCGCCCCAAGTGGCCGTGGACTTTTTAGTTCAAAGCTTTAACCTGGGAGATTTTCTCAAAGAAACCGGAAAAAGCAGTCAGGCGCGGGCCATCGTCGATATCGCGGCCCACGGGAAAAGCAGTGGGAATACGGCGAATAGCCTGATGGCCAATCTAAATGGTGCTTTCGGAGCGGTCATGGGCCCAGGATTCCTGACCAAATACCTCGACCTGCTCTCTGTAGATCTTTCCCAAAAGGTCATCCCTATCTGGGGACGCCATAAGAAAGCAGGTGAAATCAATTGTGCCGTCGTCCAGTTCGACATCAAAAACGGTGTTGCCGCGAGCCAGGCCTTTGTATTCGATACCCAGATCGGTGTTCTCAGCGCTGAAGGTGAAATGAACCTGGGTACCGAAAAGATAAATTTCTTACTCGTACCGAAGCCCAAAAATCCCGGGCTGCTGAGCCTTAATACAAAGTTGCGAGTCAGCGGCACACTCATGGATCCCGAGGTGAGGCCGGACATGCTTTCTTTAGCAGCCAAAGGAGCTAGGCTTCTCAGCACACTCGCGGTCGGACCCATCGGACTGTTGGCACCGTTTGTTCACCTCGGTGCACATAAAAGCCATCCTTGCGACATCCAGAGCATCGGACAATTAGGACTCAAAATTCCTACCGGCAAATAGCAAGGTCCCGGGATATTGATCTGGAAGATCTTGCCAGCGGGCTGCGGACACGGCTGACGTTTTAGCTACGGTTATCAACGAAAGCATTAAACCCTATGAGCCAGTTCAGGATCAAGAATAGACGCGGCAACTATCTCGTATTTAATATGGCCGTACTCGCAATGACGCTGGTACCGGTCCTATCCATTGCCGTTTTGGGCAATGCAGCGTAACAAGTCTCAATGACGACCGGCCAGGGAAAGGTGATGACGCTCACGATGCAGACACTCTCCGGTTCGCGCGGCTACCAGTACTGCGAGCTCGTCTTCAATTACGGAGACGCCGGTAACGATATCTATAGCACCTCTCCTTTGGCCGAGTGCCCGCTTGACTGATGGGACAACCTGGACCTCGACGCTCTAGCGCGGCGGTTCGGTGCTCAGGCGGTTTTTAAGAACGGGCCGCAGCGGTGGTCGATGGACGAGGTGGGCGTCATGGCATCAGCACCAGTAGGCGTGGCGGGCGTTAATAGGGTGTTTGGAGCCCACCTGCCCCCGGGTACCATGAGCATTCAGACGTACACAGTCTTTAACCCGACCAAGGCGCAGAACTTTTTGAAAGGCTTGATTAGTGCTGCAACAGGCTGTTAATCTTGGTTTCGGCTCTGGCCGAAGACGATAAAAGTATTCTGATACTCCGATGGGACATTTTGGCGATAAACTGTATCATTGAGGAAGGCGCACCTTTATGTCTACCGCCACATGCCGTCGTCGGGTCTGCTAACAATCGAAGGTCATTTCAATGAATCACAAAAACATTTTTTCTGATCTGGCCTCTGGCTTCACCACCGGTCTTTTCAGCATTCCAGAGGGCATGGCCTACGCTAAAATACTGGGTGTTAATCCGGTTTATGGCCTTTATTCCAGTATGGTGGCGCCGATAGTCGCTGGCCTGACCACTGGCACGATCCTGATGGTCAGCACGCTTACCAGTGCCATTGCGATTTGCACCGGCAGCGTCATTCAGCAGGCCGGCATCGATGTTACCCACCACCCGTCAGCTTTGTTTGCTATCACCTTTCTAGTGGGGGCCATCATGTTGCTCATGGGCCTGCTGCGGATGGGCAGTGTGGTAAACTACGTCTCCAACGCCGTCATGAACGGCTTCGTTGCCGGGGCATCGCTACTGATTTTGGTGGGAGAGTTGGGTGATCTGACCGGTTACGCGCCATCGGGGACCAATAAGTTGTTTAAGATGGTCGATCATATTACGCACATTAGCCATTGGGATCCGGCTACGACGGCGGTGGGATTCGGTACGATCATCGCCATGGTTGTCCTCAAAAAAATTTCTGCAACCGAAAAAGCCGCGGCCGTCATAACCCTGATCCTGGGTACCATGGTGATCAATCTGCTTCACCTGCCCTCGGTGGAACTGATCAGCAAAATCGCCGAAATCTCCAGCGGTCTGCCGGCGGTGGTGCTGCCGGATCCGGCCATGATGCCCAAGCTGACCCTTGGGGCCTTGTCCGTGGCCCTGGTGGCGCTGACCCAGGGAGCCGGAATCGGCACGGCTGTGCCCAATCCGGATGGCAGTCGCGCCAGCCAGTCGCGCGATTTTATCGGCCAAGGCATGGGCAATCTGGTCGGAAGTTTTTTTCAGTCCCTGCCCACCGGCGGTTCGCTATCGCGCACCGGCATTAGCGTAGGTGCCGGAGCTAAAAGCCGGATGGCCAGCGTTTTTTCAGGCCTGTGGTTGATTCTGATTGTGGTTCTCATGGGGAGCCTGGCCGAGGCGGTTCCCCTGAGTGTTATCGCCGGGATTTTAGTAGTGGTGGCCGTGGAACTGCTTGCAGACCGGATCCCCGATGCCCGCTTGATCTGGAATACCTCCAAGGGATCGGCCGCTACAGGCCTGTTGACTTTTGGCTCGGCCCTGTTCATCCCCCTGCAATACACAATTTTTCTGGGGGCGGGGTTATCCATGGCCCTTTATATTTATGCCTCATCCCATCATGTACGTCTCTACTACCTGGTACCAACCGAAGACGGACACTGGGAGGAAAAAGATGCTCCGAAAACATATCCTTCCAATAAAATTACCGTGCTGCGGTTTGACAACCTGTCATTCTTTGCGGAGGTGCCCCTGTTGGACGGTTTGCTGCCCGGCAAGGAGGGGTGAAGGATGCGGCCGTGATTCTGACTCTGCGCTATATGGAAACGTTGCCCAGCACGACCCTCAAATGGCTGGCCCGCTATAGCCGGGAGTTACGGCAGAGCGGCAATCTCCTGTTGTTGGCAGGGGTGGGCCGGCATGTTTTTGAACTTCTGGTGCACACAGGCATTATTGATGCCATTGGCAAAGAAAATATTTTTCAGGCCCAGCGGGTGATGACGGCATCCATCGACGAGGCCATGATGCGGGCACAGGATTGGCTTCATAAAAACAGCGAGGACCATACTTGCTGATATCGCCGCACAGGATGTTGAAATCGATTTTTCCGACTGCTTTCCTCGTCTCATGGGGGCATTGGGGACATCCGCGGTCTAGGATGTCCCTATAATCATCTTCGACCGAACCTGCTGAGGTACGCTAAATATGAACACTCAGGTTCAGCCGCCCGGTTTTCTGTACATCCGATAAATCTTGCCTGAGATTCTCCCAGTACGGGTTGTTTTCATCAAAAACGGCGGCCTCGATTTTTCCTTTCATACCGGGAAAATGGCGGTCGAATATGGTTTCGACATTCTGGCAGGTGATATTTTTTTATATGGGATACTTAGCGCATAAATCCATATTTTCTTGGTATGCCCGGCCAGCCTGTCGACGAACTTCATGACATCGGTAATGTGAGGAACAACCGGGCAGATTAAAGCAGCCTTCGGATGCCTGCGGCTCTCAATTATTGCAGGGCGGAGATCCGCGCCTCAGTCGTTTTTGTATTGAACTCAAAGAGAATATAAAGGTAAATTATGCTGGTTGTCGCCAAGGCCAATGCCGATCCTGAATTTCGCAACGGGCCGATCACTGAAACGATCAATATGATCCTCAACGGTGAAATTACAGCAGGCAGAATAATGCTTCGTGACTATATCAATGCGACAGGAACCATGGATGACAACTGTGAGCTACTTAATAAGCACAATTCGTCAATCAACCGTATGCTGGGGCTATCCGGAAATCCGATCCTGGAAAGCATAGTGCCGGTTATTAAAGCATGTTCGTTCCGACCGTGAGAATATCAGTCCGGTCGTCTGTACTGATCATTGTGCTGCCAAATACGGATGGATACTGAATTATTTCCACTCCCCGATCCACCATCCCGGTTTTTCCTATTTGCCGAAAAACCGAACACCGTTTCGCTTTTACTCGCCAACGATTCCTTCATTGCGATATCTGTCCAGGTATAATAGCGAAGGAATCATTAATTTTACCTATACTTTTTAGCTAATTCCGGGGACACCATACTTAATTCTTGGCCCTTGGTTTAGGTTCAGGTTTGCCTAATTTTAAATGCCGGCCCGTTGTTTTTTCCATTATTTCGATGAAGCCGTTATCGCCCATAGGGCTGCCGGTTCTCTCGTGCTTTTGAAAAGCTCGATCATTTCTGTATCAATGGCTTTTGCCGAAATGATTTCCAGTATTACTGAAATAAGTATGGTGTCCCCCGAATTCGGTGTCGCCCGAAATCAGCTTTCGATAAACCGCGTATTTGCGTGTAGGCGTCGACTAACATCGGTTCTTTTCTATCTGTTTTCGAACTCAGTGATTCCCTTTGAAAACAGGGAATTTCGACGCTGCCGACAAATAGTAATCCACGGCGAACGACGCGGTGGGGTCGAGACTCGGCTCACCACTTTTAATTCTCGACAACCGCTTTTCCTGCGCTCTGATTTTCCAACTTGTCAGATCTCTTGCTACCGAACCCGCCATTGTCGGGTAGTTGTCGAGCAAAGTTGCATAGCTGTTTACGATGCGACGACGTCGAGCGAGGATTTCCGGTTTAAAGGGGATACCGCCTTCGGATCCTAGCACGGAAAAGCCTTTCACTACCTCTTCAAGCTCATCCTTGGTTCTATCTTTGGCGCTGAAATACAACTTTTCGACCTCTTCAACACCGGATTTCGGTTGGGACTCAATGAATGCTGTCACCCATGCTGACAGGTTGCGAGTAAATTGATGCTGCGCGAAATATTCCAGCGTATTTCGTATGTAGGCACGATCATCGGGATGCCGGCTTTGCCCAAGCATCAGGATAAATAGGCTATGCCATTCGGTAAGGCGCCGGCTGGCCAAGACCCCATGAATTTGCCGGCGCGGTACGGTTCCGGCGATGCGCTTGATTGATGCATACGGGGCTCTGCTCACTTCAAGATAGGCTTGCTCGCGGATATTCGGGTTGCTGTTGGTCAGAAGCTCTGCGAAGAAATCAATGCGGCGCGAGCTGCCTTTAATTTTTTTCCAACTTTCCGCCTGCGAGATAATTTCTTTGACAAACGCCTGGTACGCTTCATTCGCATACGCAATGTACTGCCACTTATCACCGGAGTCCTTTTTCGCAAATACGGCAACATCTTTTAAATTCTTGCTGAGCGTTAGCCGGTCGATAAAGTAAATAAAGGCTTTGAACTCGTCGCCATCCATCGCCCCTTTCAAAACTTCAACAACGGAAAAGAAATACGGTTTACCTTGCTTTTCTCTCGCAAAGACAATCGACTCTCGCTCGTTGAGCACATCGGCAATGGTGGTTTTCGGGTCGGGAGCACAAATCGTGCAAGCGTTTACCACGGGAGCAGAAATGGTACCTGCGAGCAACGCCACCCAAATGATCAATGATATCGTCCTCATGTTCACCGAATCCTTTATCCAAATACGAGCCATTAGGTTGTGATAGGCTAAAGGAACTTGTAACTCAATGCACGTGAAAGCCCGGCTACCTCGATTGCTTAAAACCGGATGCCTTTTCCGGCATGCGGCGTATTTATCTCTTGACACGCCCTTTGATTGTTGGATGACCGATCACAACAAATGAAAAACCGATTGGAGAACGAAAAAGTGCCTGTGGCACCTATAAAAACATGGAAACATCTATATGCAGGCTTGATGAGCAGGGCTTTACATCCGCAGGTTGTCTGGTCGAGGTAGCTGGAAATCATCAGCCTGTCTGCCAGGCGGCGCTTAAATATGAAAACGGGAACATATACCGCCTGATCACTTCCGATAACTTCGCACGGCCTGAAAATTATTTTACCACATATCAATTCGGGTGCAATATGTCCTGTCGATAATGTCACGTTTGCCTACCTTTGAACACCGGCCCGTTACCTTCTCCCTTTTTTCGATAAAGCCGCTGCCGCCGAAAGGCCTGCCGGTTCTCTCGTGCTCTCGAAAAGCCGCGATTGTTTTTGTATCAATTGTTAAGTATGGTGTCCCACGAATTCCCGAGTTGGTAATTTGACATAAAATTCTGTATACGCTATTTCAATATTGTATAGACTCGGTTTTTTATCGATATTCAAACTGCTTAAACTTCTATTGGCGGGCAAATATGCAGTGCCCGAAATGTCGGTTTGAAAATCCTGAAGGTGCCAAGGTCTGTGTCGAATGCGGCAATAGGATTGAAATTTTCTGTCCCAAATGCAGTTCTGTTAACTCTCCAAATTTCAAATTCTGCAGTGAAATTGTTGGCCAAAGACGGAGCATTCATTCCGGAGGCTGAACCCTCAGACTTGTCTTTGGACGAGAAACTGACAAAAATTTCAGAATATCTTCCAAAGGGACTTACGGAAAAAATTTTGTCAAAAAAGGAGATCATTGCATGAAAAAAGTAGCTATTCTTGGCGCTGGATTTGTGACCAAACCGCTTGCTGATTATTTGATCGATCGTTGTCAATACCAGGTCGTAATGGCGACCCGAACAGTCTCAAAGGCCGAGGCGATTGTTGCGGGGCGTTCTCTGGGCAAAGCTGTGAGTTGGACCTTCGATCAACTCGATGCCCTTGAACAATTGGTGCAGGAGATGGATTTGATAGTCAGCATGATCCCGCCGACCATGCATATCCCTGTCGCCAAAGCCTGTCTGCGCCATCAAAAGCCTCTGGTGACAACATCCTACATCAGCCCCGAGATGGCCGCACTGGACCAGGAGGCCAGGGAAAAAGACGTCCTTCTTATGAACGAACTCGGCGAAGATCCGGGTCTTGACCATATGGGCGCCAAGCAGATGATCGATGCGGTCAACAAGGAGGGCGGCCAAGTACGTTCGCTGACATCCTATGGTGCGGGGCTGCCGTCTTTTGAATACAATCGCAACCCCTTTCGCAACCCCTTTGGCTACAAGTTCTCCTGGAGCCCGCGGGGGGTCATGTCGGCCGCCCAGACGCCGGCCGGTTATCTCAAAGAGGGCAAGGTGATCGAGGTGCCGGCAGACCAGCTCTTTTCCCATCACTGGCTGGTCGATATCGAGGGATTGGGCACCTTCGAGACCTACCCCAACCGGCACTGCCTGCGGTACCTGCCCTATTTTGGTCTCGATCAGGACACATCCCTCTACCGAGGATTGCTGCGCTTTACAGGTTGGTGCAACACGATGAAGAGCCTGGTCGCGCTGAATCTGCTTGATGGCACGCAGCAAAAAGACTTTTCCAACCAGAGCTATCGTCGGTTTACCACTTCGCTGGTGGGAAAAAGCGATGGAACCCTGGAAGATGTGGCCGCCTTTTTACAGCAAGATCCCAAATCGGACATCCTCAACCGGCTGAAGTGGTTGGGGCTTTTTGACGAGACACCGGTCGGCATCACCCGGGGTACCAATGTTGATGTGCTTGTTGATCTGATGTTGAAAAAGATGTCCTATGCCCCCGGAGAACGGGACATGGTCCTGGTGCATGATGAGATTGTCGCTCAGTTTGGTGAACGTCGTGAAAAACGGTTGTCCACGCTGCGGGTCGAGGGCATTCCGCATGGGGATTCAGCGATGTCCAGAGCGGTCTCTTTGCCGGCTGCAATTGCCTGTCGTCGCATCCTCGAAGGAAAATTGAAACTTGCCGGTGTGCATATGCCCACACTCTCCGAAATATACCGGCCGATCCTTGCTGAACTTGAAGCCGAATTTGACTTCAAATTCCAGCACCAAACCATCCAACTCTAACACGGCAAAGAGGAAATATTGAACTCGTCCAGAGAGAGGAAACCATCGTGAAAGAAATAGGCTTTGTCAAAACAAGCATGCCCGAAGAAGCAAGGGTCGCAATATTGCCCAAGGATATTAAAGAATGCGTCACCCATCCCGACAAATTGTTCTTTGAGACGGGATACGCCAAACACCTGGGCTTTGATGATGCAGATTATAAAGCTGTGGGCGCAAAGGTCGTCTCCCGCGCCGAAGCATTTGCCAAAGATGTGATTTGCATCCCCAAACCCTGGATCACCGATATTAAGCATTTCCGTGACGGGCAGACCATTATGGGCTGGATCTATCTTCCCGAGAGAAAAGAGATGGCCCGTGCGGTACTAAAGCACAACATGACCGCCGTTGCCTGGGAGAATATGTATGGTCCGAACAAGGAATATGTTTTTGATAAAAACCGCTGGATGGCCGGCTACATCGGGGTTACCCAGGGCCTGCCTTTTGCCAAAGCATCTCCCCAAAAGCTGAAGATCGCGGTCCTGGGTGACGGCCGTGTTGCCCGCGGGGTTTTCGATCGGCTCAAGCAAGAGGGTGTCACAAACTACGAAGTCTTTGGCACCAATTTGATCGATGACCCCGAAAATGCGACTCAGAAAGATTTTGATGCCATCCTGAAATTATTCAAATCCAGAATCGGCGAGTTCGATGTTGTCGTCAACTGCTGGTACTACAACCCTGAATTCGGCAATTATCTCGTGCTGACCGACCTGCAGGAGATGCGTGAGGGATCGATGTTTATAGATATTACCAGCGATGGCGTCGAAGCCAGTATCCCACACACCGACATCAACCCCTTTTACAAACTGGGCCGGTTCAACCCCATCATTGTCTGGAACAACAATCATGCCCCCTCCTACTGGGCCCTTGATGCATCTGAAGTGATCAGCGAAGGTGCTGCGCCCTATATGGATAAAATCATCAAAGAGGAAAGTGATTATGTCCTGAAACGAGCCACGGTTGTCGATCAGGGCATCATCGTCGATGAGAGGATCAATCTGTTATTGAGCAAATAAGGCAAAAAATAGTTGAATAGTGACAGGTGTCGCGTCATGATTGATGATTAAAGAAGCTTGTTGGCTATCCCAACCTTATGAAATCTCCTGTTATATTCCCCCTTCACCGAGAACTGATCATCAGGCATTAATTTCACATCGAAGCATTTATTGAATTCTATGGCCGCCACCTGGGCGTTATGCCTGTATCTTGAAAGAGGGGTTTTCCGAATCGATCCCGCTCTTCACTAAAGTACTGAATCGTTTTCGGTAGATACTGGGCATAATCCGGAAAGATCCGGGCAAACTCACCGCGGCATGGCCGGCAGAAGTCTTCCTCCTTTAAATACGGGTATTTTTCCCGGCAGCAATCCAGGATGCGATCGAAGAAATGGCCCCCCATGAATTTGTCGAAGGTGATGCTGTGAAATTCGTTGCTTTCCATGCGGTTGTATGCAGTCAGGTGATCATTGGCAAGGTCAAGGTCGCGGCGCTGATTCATATCGATGCCCAGACCTAAATCCCGGTGGACGATCCGTTTGATTTCTCCATCTTGGCCGACTTCCAACAGTACATTTTGCCCGTGGGGTTCGAGCAGGTAGCCAAAGTGCCGGAAACATTCCACCCAATGCCTGATGATCGGGAGCATGATATTATCCAGGACGAACTTTACAGGGTCTTTATCCCCGATAAGGTCAAAAAGTAAAAGCGGTTTGCCGGGATCGAAAAAATCTTTGCCGTAAAGCGAAAAACCGGGGACAAGATGCCGCTTGACATCGGCAAAGGGATACGGCGTCATATCCCGAACGAGATACCCCCAGTTCTCACCACGGGCAGATTCGGGCTGCAGATTTTTGTGGGCCACACCAATCACTTCCCTCAGAAAGGCGAAACGATCGTCAAGGTTGTGAATTCCCTGTTCGAGTTCAAGAGAGATATTGATTGCCTGGGCCAACACCTCCTGGCGCAATTTGCGTCCGTAACGGGAGATTCTGAAGGGAAAGTGCACCTTGACGGCATGGGAAGCCGTGTCATCGCTTACGTAAAGCGTTCTTGTCGAGGAACTGGGAGATACGGCGATACCTGCACGGGGCGTTCCGATGGACAGTGTTCGCTTTACATACGGATCGTCTCGATTCTGTTCAAGGATTTGCGGGTGGATGCAAAAAAGGATTTTATCGGCCTCGGCAGCAAGGTAGGTCGTTTTAAGCTCAAGGGAAGGATTGGCCGCATAAATGAGCATTTCATCGCGCGGAACTTCAAAAACGGCTAATTCAAACTGGGAATGCTTCGAGTAGGGGCGATACTTTTCATGAGCCTCCGTATATCCCGCGTGTTGGCTGTAGGTTCTGGTTCCTTCATTCCGATATCGGTCCAGGTATAATAGCGAAGGAATCATTAATTTTACCTATACTTTTCAAGTACCTCTCTCAAACAATACGAATGCCAGTTTTATTATTAAATGTACGTCACAGGTGCCGTGTCTTGATTAGTGATTAAAGAAACTTGTTGGCTATTCAAACTTTATGAAATCTACGGTGAGATTCTTATCTATTCTCAGAGAATTGATCATCAGGCAATAATTTCATCAGCCCAAAGACGGTCGGAAAAATAACCACGGAAATATTTATAATCCACAATTATTATAGGTTTGAGATGAGAAGCGGATTACGTCCTACACTCCGTCAGCTAATTCCACAGAAACTTCTTCGCATTTTTTTCTGATATAATCCCAGGAATCAAAAGGCGGTTGGATGCCTCTATACATGGCAAGATCAATCTGGTCGAAATCGCCCGGCTTCGGCTCTGCCAATTGCCGAATTAGCTGAACAATCGGCGACGCTCGGCGGCCCCTGATCAGATCCGAATAAAAGTCGTTAAAATCGTTCAAGACCTCCGCGGCTTTTTTTAGGCCCAGGTGCTCGGCAAGGGCTGCAAAATCAATATAATCTCTGGTCGCATTGCGGGAAATGATCATCCATCCCTTGGTTCGGATCATTTCCGGTACAACCGGTATGGTTATCGATTTGCCCTTTATGCGGATCTGCTCTGTTTCCAACGGCCGGGTTCGTCTTAACTGACGGACGCCGGTTTCAACGCCTTGAAAATTTCCCAATATTAATTTGGGTGGATTAATTCGAGCCGTTTCCCAATCGTTCCTGCCTTCGAGAAAATCAAGGACTTCTTCATAATTCTGTTTTAGATCATTTAAAATATGATCGGCATCGAATGAATAGCGATGTTTGAGATGGAGAGCCGCAGCACTACCACCAATCATTACACTACCGGTAAGAAGTTTCTGAAAGTTGGCCGCAGCTTCAATAAGCTTCTGCCACTGCTGCCAATAAATATCCTCACTGTTTCCCATGTATTTTCTCGATGAACAGCTCGAAGAACCGGGGCCACCCATACACGTTCGAATGCGGTATGGCGCTTCTTACGGCATCCGCTGCCTTGGCGTTGGTCTTGACTTCACGAATGAGTGCGCAAATATCTTCTTCCAGGCCGCGCTCCCAGATCGAATGCACGACGGTCACATTCCATTCATCATCTTTCACATTGATGTGGCGGTGTTCCATTGGTAACCAAACCGATTGTTGCGTCTATAATCATTTACATTATTAAATTTTATCGTGCAATGTCAAGAAGATGAAGTGACTGTCTCTTTTTTCGGACCAAGCTGTGTGCCCGAGTTCTATCAAAAAACAAACCCCCTATGGTCGTGGTTCATACTCGGGCTGCTCTTTTCAGGGTCCAAATCACGGCTGTAATGGCTTTGGCGTACCTTAGGCTTATATAAAACTTAATAAAGGCATGACATAGAGTCGCGGCGGGGTTTATCCGCCTGAGGCGGATCCAATAACTTCGTAAAATCTGACATTTCCTTCCCGCTTGATGGGAGAGGGTCAGGGCGGGGGTGATAAAATAGATGTGGATTTAGTATCTTATCTGTTCACCCTCCCCTTGATCCCCTCCCATCCACGCCAAAGGCGGATCTTCGACAATGGAGGGGAAACCGGTTGTGCAGGTAATTCCGGGGACACCATACTAATTCTTGGCTTAGGTCCAGGTTTGCCTGGCTTCAAACGTCCGCCCGTTGCTTTCTCCATTTTTTCGATGAAGCCGTTATCGCCCACAGGCCTGCCGGTTCTCTCGTGCTTACGAAAAGCCTCGATTGTTTCTGTATTGAAAAAAGCCTGTTGCCGTCGGTTGCCGCGTTGTGTAATGTGGTGCACAAAGCCGGGCACCACTATTCTTGCGATCCTGGGCACGACTTTTTTGCGATATCAACATAGATCATTATCGGTCAATAATTAAGTAAGGTGTCCCCCGGATTCGAAAACCGGGAAGATGAGGCGCATCGTGGAACAAATTAAAGATATTCTGAAAAGTTTAAAAAAAGACCGTTTGGGTAATGTCAACCTGATTAACTTTATCGAAAACAATCATATCACCGGCATCGAACGCACGGGCAATTCTTTGCTCGTCAGAGGCAAGAGTGATCGCAACTGGGTATATATCGGATGCTCGAGCGAAAGTGAGATTGCTGCGGTAAGGGGTTTGCTGAATGAACAGGATAAATGCTTCGCAGCTATCGAAGCGTGGATGGTCCCTGTTTTGCTCAAAGATGAAGTCGTATCGTGGAATGTGTCGATGGCGCAATTTTACCTGCCCGATGCTGTCGATTTAGCGGAACCGGTTCATCAAACGACAACTTTATCGGAGAAAGATGCCGGCACCGTTTATGATAACTCAGAATACCAGGAACAAATCGCGTTGGAATATATCCAAGATCGAATCAGAACAGGTATAAGTAAAGGAATATATGAGAAAAATAAGTTGGTGGCCTGGGGGTTGACCCACGATGACGGTGGGCTGGGTTCCTTGCATGTTCTAGAAGAGGCCAGGCGAAAAGGATACGGCACAAGCATCACGCTGTCTCTGATAAAGGAAGTCAGACGCGCCAAACAAATTCCTTTTTGCTACATAGAAAAAGGCAATGACAAGTCGATAAATCTGGTGTCCAAACTGGGCTTTATCAAGCACAGGAATTGTCATTGGTTTGAAATCCAGTGAACCGTGAGGCAATTTTACTGTTGATTCGTGCCATTCGGTCATGCTGGTGCTGCCCGCAGGGAGATGAAACAGATCGCCGAGGATTTCAGATTGCTTGCGCGATCTGATTCTGTTCAGACTCCAGCCGTTAATCGCCTGTCCGGTTACACTGATCCGAATGTTCGCCCGTAACAACCCGGTATTTGTCAACGCATGGGGCAAAATAGACCCGCCTAACACGTTATTTAAACAGGTAATCATTATGTTTAACGAACTAAAAGAAATAAATGCGCGCCCGGAACCCTTTCAGTTCTATACCGCCGAAGAACTATGGACTGATGAACACACCTCCCAAAAGATGCTCGAGTATCATCTGAATGCGTCGGTTGACCTGTCCTCCCGGAACAAGGATTTTATCGACCGCTCCGTAAAATGGATGGTTTCTCATTTCGGGATAGGCAGGCACACGGCAATTGCTGATTTTGGATGCGGGCCGGGTTTGTACACAACCCGGCTTGCCGAGCGAAGGGCTGATGTCACGGGAGTCGATTTTTCCAAGCGCTCCATACGCTATGCCAAGGAAACGGCTGCCCGCAAGGCCTTGGAGATTGCCTATGTATGCCGGAACTACCTTGAATTCGAGACCGAAAAACGCTTTGATCTGATCTCGATGATCATGTGTGACTTTTGTGCGTTGAGCCCGATTCAGCGAAAAAAAATGCTCGGCAAGTTTCACCGTCTTTTGAAGGCCGATGGTTCAGTTTTGCTCGATGTGTACTCCTGGAGCGCTTTTGATCAAAGAGAAGAGGTTGCCGCTTACGAACACAGGCAGCTTGACGGGTTCTGGTCAAAGCAGGATTATTACGGTTTTTTGAATACATTCAAATATGACGACGCTAAAGTCACACTCGATAAATACACCATAATTGAAAAAGAACGCACGCGAACTGTGTATAATTGGCTCCAGCATTTCAGCCCGGAGACGCTCAGCCAAGAATTTGAGGAAGAAGGATTTAAAATTGAAGCCCTTTATTCCGACGTTGCCGGCAAAGCCTTCCACTCAAAATCACCAGAATTTGCCGTCGTTGCCCGGAAATTATGATCAACGGTGGGTGAGATCAGATAGATAATGATTGCATGTACTCGGGGACATTGACCTGGTGCACCTAATCTATCTGAAATAGCTTTTTAATGCGTCATAGGTGTCACGTCTTGACGGCCTGTTGCCCAAAAGCAAATCAATGCCAAGTTCCCACTTTATAAAATTTCAGTATCAATGATATCAATAACTTGAAGGATGATAAAACTATCAATTTCTCTCCAAACGCTTAACGAATAAGGATAGATTGTGAGAGCGAAGCGAACCACAATCTTATCCTGTAGTTGGACAAGCCCGATATGGGAAGCACGGATCCTATATATAAGCAAATATATTTTTTGGGCGCAGGAGGCGATGC
>Ga0209671_1004007_pt1 | contig 14416 bp, 10 predicted proteins | sample WorMetHERISLAND2_2_FD_187401 | JGI IMG/M metagenome (GOLD analysis project Ga0209671, IMG submission 187401) | Marine gutless worms symbiont microbial communities from Max Planck institute for Marine Microbiology, Germany - Olavius geniculatus... | ecosystem: Host-associated > Annelida >... | reverse complement strand
TACCATTCGACTGGCTGTGAGAGCGCTGCAGGCCATCGCCCAAAGCAAGGTGCCCTGGGTCGCTATGATTCTCCGCAGAGCTTTTGGTGTTGCCGGCTCATATTACGGTCGTCACCATGATCTCAACTTGCGCTACGCCTGGCCCTCCGGAATCTGGGGCTCTCTGCCGATTGAAGGTGGTGTCTATGCGGCCTATAAAAGAGACATCGAGTCATCCGCGGACCCTGAAGTCCGGCGGCAAGAGTTGGAAGCCCATTACGATCAACTTCAGTCGCCTTTTCGCACGGCAGAAAGATTCGGCATCCATGATATCATCGACCCGCGAGATACGCGGCCTTTATTATGTGATTGGGTCGAGCAGGCCTATCAGGTTATTCCGGAGCAGCTGGGCCCTGTCTATCGAATGATGCGGGTTTAATAAAAGCTATTAGTGATAAAAAAAGTATGGGACACAGATCTTCACAGATTTTCACAGGTAAGTATGGGTTCAATTTAGGGATTCAGGAATTTAGGTATTATAGGCAATCGGTCTATAGAATACCTCAATCCCTCAATTCCATAATTTGGCTCAATCTGCGAGCATCTGCGAAAATCTGCGTCCTGAAAAACTATAAATCAGCACGAAAGGAAAACAGTAAATGCGTCATCCCAAAGCCGGAATTGAGTCGGATAAAATAGTCCCCGGTCCGATGCCGTTTTACTATCAAATCGCCAATCTTATTCGAGATGGTATTTTGGAAGGTACTTTTCCTCCGAACAGTCAGCTGCCGACCGAAAACGTGTTGGCCAAAAAATATGGCGTCAGCCGCCCCACCATCCGGAACGCAAAAAGCATACTTGAAAAAGAGGGCTTTGTCCGCAGTATGAGAGGTTCAGGCTGCTTCGTTAATTACCAGAAGGCCTGGAAAAACCAGCCGCCGACAGTGGATAACCTCAATGACATTTTCCATGTGGGTTCGAAAATGCGCTTCAAGATCCACGAATGCGGCATAGTTTCCAGCACCGAGGAAGTTAATCGAATACTGAAAACCTCACAGGATCGGTTCGTTTTTCAGATGAAGGGGGTCCGCTGGCACCAAGGCCGACCCATTGCTTATGTGACCTACTATATACCGTATCAGTTCGGTTCAAAAATTCCGATACAAAGCATCGATGAGAATCCGTTCATTCCCCAACTGGAAAAAATGGCAGGTATTAAAGTCGGGGAGGGAATTCAGAACATTTCTTTAGGCCGGGCCGACAGTGAGGTCGCAAAACACCTTGATTTGCAAGAAGGCGATGCTGTCATTACCGTCAAAACGGTATATCTGGAAGACGGTCAAAAGCCGATCGAATATGTGATAACGAAATACCGGGAGGAATTGCCTTACTCGATCCGGGTCAAGCGGGAATAGAACCCTAAATGAGCAAAGAGCGCTCATTTAGATGTTATTAGTTATTTGTTAATCGTTATTCGAGTTTGTTGAGCGCATGATTTCATATTTACCATCGGTATTATGTAAAAACAGATTTTGTTCCTTTCAAACCGCCAACTAATTACGGATAACGAATAACTCTCAATTGGTTTTTGACCCAATTGAGGCAGAACCAACCATTTGTCTGCGACGATTCCCGGGCAACCTAAAGACGCTGTCGATCGAAAACCAGACCAGAGCACCACGAGGGAGGAGTATAATATGAGACCAGGTTCCCTATTCACGTGGCCGTTAACGCGATACAAGGACCACACGGCCATCGTTTTCAAGAACGAACGTCTTACTTTTTCCCAGATTGATGCCCGCATTAATGCGCTCAGCCACGGTCTGCTTTCGTTAGGACTGACGACCGGTCAAAAAGTTGCCGTGCTCCTGAACAATAGTATTGAAAGCGTCATCACACTTTTGGGCGTTCCCCGCGCGGGACTGACTTACATTTCATTGAATGCCCGCCACTCACCGCAGGAGCATGCGGCCATTCTCGACGATTCAGGGGCGGATACACTCATCATTGGCGAAGAGTTCACCAGGGATATCAAATCCGCGCTGGATTTGGTTTCAGGTGTCAAGCAGGTCCTCGTGGCGGGCCGGGCTGAAAGCGACTGGCTGTCGCTCGAAGAGGTCATCGCCAAACAACCCACTGCTAGGCCGGATATCGATGTTGATTACAATAACGATATCGAACGCATTCAATATACCTCCGGTACCACCGGCAAGCCCAAGGGGGTTATCTGGACCTACGGAGTCGGCTACAACGTAATCACCAACACCTTGATCAACATGGATGAGCCGATCGGTCCGGGAACGATCAATCTGAATATCGGCCCCCTGACCCATGCCGCAGGATTGATGATGATGATCTATTACAGCAAGGGTGCAACGAATATAATTCTGCCGGGGTTTGATGAGAAAGCGGTTCTAACATGCATCGAACGGGAAAGCGTGACATCGCTGCTGCTGATTCCAACCATGTTTTACCGCCTGCTGAGTTTTCCGGGTATTGAATCTTACGATCTCAGCAGCATCAGGCGGATCTGGTACGGAACCGCCCCAATGTCCGCCAATCGGTTGAAGGAAGGCATCCGCATATTCGGGAACGTCTTTCGCCAGAACTACGGGATGACCGAAATCGCCCAGCCGATTACTTACCTGGGACCTGAAGATCATGTCATCGATGGAACGGAGATTCAAAACAAACGGATGACCTCCGCCGGCAAACCGGCAATGGGCGTTGAGCTGAAGATAGTCAATGATGACGGCCAAGAGGTTGTGCCCGGAGAGGTCGGCGAAATCGTCCTGCGCTCCAATAAATTGATGAAGGGGTATTGGAATATGCCCGAGGAAACCGAGAAATCCATTCGGGATGGCTGGTTCCATACCAGGGATATGGCCACCTCGGACGACGACGGCTATATCTATATTGTGGATCGTAAATCCGATATGATTATTTCCGGCGGATTCAACATTTATCCGCGTGAGGTCGAGGAGGTCATCATGTCCTACCCCGGGGTCGTTGAAGCCGCTGTCTTCGGCATACCGGATGAACAATGGGGAGAATCCGTCAAAGCAGTCGTTGCATCCGGTCAAGGTGTGGAACTGACCGAAGATGAAATCATCCAACACTGCAAGAAACACCTGGCCGGCTATAAAAAGCCCAAAAGCGTGGATTTTATTGAAGAGATCCCTAAGAATACCTACGGCAAGATCGACCGCCGGTCGCTGAAATCACCATATTGGGAGGGTTTCGATCGCTTCGTCCACTAAGTAAAGATCAGGGCCCAGAGGTACCGGCTTTGACCTCACTCCAGAGGGGTGGAGTTTACCGTAGACTTCGAATGGAATGATGGAATGATGGAGTGATGGAGTAATGGAATATTGGGTATTAAAAGCGGATGATGGCCTGATTTCAATTTCTGATCCGTGCCATCACCACAAAAAAAGATCTTATTCCGCTAAACCCATCACTCCAACACTCCATTACTCCATCACTCCGCTGGGCAGGGTCGCCTCAAGGTCAATTTTCTCTGACCCCCGTAAAGAACACGGGATCAACGACTGGCACAGAGGACCAGGTTTTCGACGGTGAATTAAGTTTTCCGTGCCGCGGCGATGGAAGCCGCATAGACTATCAAAGAAAGGAGGTTGATCATGAAAAGGGCGAGAAAATATGCTAGGTCAACGGCCATCATGATTTTTGCTGGTTTGGCGGCCCTGATGGCGATGACTTTAGCACCCATGGCAACCCTTGCAGGCCAAGACGCGATTCTGATAGGGTTGGAGAACACCACGCTCTCGGCCAATGATGCCAGAGTGGAAACCGTGCGTGCTCTGATCAAAGGCTTTAGTGAGCGCGAAGCGGTGCCGGGGGTGGCGCTCCTCCTGGCCCAACACGGTCGTGTTGTTTTCAGAGAGGCTTATGGTTTTGCAGACCTGAAAACCCAAACACCTCTAACGGTGGACTCGATGGTGCTCACCGCCTCTGTTACGAAGCCCCTATCAGCCACCTGCGTGATGAATCTTGTGGATCAGGGGAAGATATCATTGGATGATAAGGCTTCTAAGTTTCTGCCAGCCTTCGACAACTTGAAGGTCTCAAGCACTGCCGTCAGTGCCGCCTCACCGACGATTCGACAGCTGCTATCTCACACCTCGGGGCTATTTGGTCTCAAAGGGGCTACAAAACAGGGCATGCGAGCCGTTCGCGACCTAAACTTGGACCTTGACGAATCGGTGGCAATTATTGCCAAAGAATCGTTGGTGGCAAAGCCGGGAGACCGCTTTAACTACGGCGGAGCTAACTATCAGGTGGCTGCCAAAATCGGAGAGCAAACTGCAGGACAAGCCTTTGATCAGTGCATGAAAAAGTTTTTATTCCAACCGCTTAACATGGATCATACATACTTTAGGCCCGGATCCGGACATGATGTGGGTCGGGTTGCCACGGTATACAAGTTTGTCCCTGATAACGGGCTGATTCCCATAGCGGCCTATGGCCCCGACCCCGGCAGAAGATTGGTTTTGGCAAGCGGCGGGCTTTATTCGTCTCTCAACGATCTGGGCGTTTTTCTCCAGATGCATCTCAATAAAGGGGTTTATGGCTCATCCCGGATTTTGACACCTTCTGCTGTCGCTGAAATGCAGAAACAGCAAACCCCGTCGAGCAAAATCCGGTATGGATTGGGCTGGTTTATAGATCGAACGGCTGCAGACGGACGGACCCTGTCGATCAGTCATCCCGGTCTTTTCGGATCACTGGTCTGGATCGATTTAGACCGTGATTTGATCGGGGTATTCCTGACCTCTTCTCTGTGGCCGGGAAGAAAAGACCTCCACAAGGAGTTGCGTCAGTTGGTGTACGATCTTTTCCCGGCAGGCACCTGACCAAAGGGAAAAGCACTTGAAAACCCATTGAAATCACAAATTGTGTTAAATGTAAAAATCACAAAGATTAACAACGAAAGGAGGGCATCATGAAAACAAAAATGAAATGGGGCATTCAGATCAGGATTATTGCGTTGACCATTGCTGCGGCAGTGGTGGTTTTATCAGTGGCCTCGCCGGTTTGGGCCGCGGATGACAAGATCTACAAGGCGCGCCTGTCCTACCATTGGAGTCCAAAGCACCATTCAGCGATCATGTCCCAAAAATTTGCCGAAGAGTGCAAAAAGGCCACCAACGGTCGGCTGGACATCGAGGTCTTTCCTTCCGGCCAGTTGTACAGTATTGCTCAGATTGTACCGGCCCTCTCCCAGGGCAGCGTTGACATGGGCGGCGTGCTGGGGGTGCTGTTCATGCGCGTCGATAAAAACTTTTTTTTATCAGGAATGATGCGCTTTTTCGACAGCTTTCAGCAGAAACGTGATTTCTGGGAAAAAACGCCGGTAGGGAAAAAGCATTGGGATGCCGTCCAGAAAAAGCTGGGCATTCGCATTCTGGCCTACATTCCAGTGGGTCCCGCCTGCTATTTCTCCAGCGAGCGGCCCCTGGATTCGGTAGCGGCCTTTAAGGGGCTCAAAGCGAGAACCTTGATCGGAACTGAACGCTATTCGTTCAAGCCGCTGGGGGTCAATTTCGTCAAGGTCAGCACCGCCGAGGTTTATACATCTCTTAAAAGCGGCATGATCAATACCCTGCAGACCGTGCCATCGGCCACCAAAGCCTACAGCTGGTGGGATTTTGTCAAGTACGCGCAACAGCCTTACAATTTCTATGCCGATGCCTATGTGGCCGTAAATGCCCGGTGGTGGGATAAATTGCCCCAGGATATCAAAGACATTGTTTTAAATGACGTCGGACCCAGAATCTCCAAAGAAGCCACTGAAGGCGTCATAGCCTATTCAAATGCCGCCTTGCAGGAATTTGTTGAAAGCCATGGCGGCAAAATCACCACATTGTCCGACAGCGAGCTGAAAAAACTCATTGAGATAGAAAAAACTCAGGTCTGGCCGAAAATCGCAGAAAATATCGATCCGGCTCTGTATGAAGCCGCCAAGAATTTTGCCGGTCATGATTAGGAATTTTGCAACGGACTTCTGTCGATATACGGCCTAGGACTATCCGGTCATCGGTTGTATAGTACAATCAAATCGCTCAACCAGACAGTAGGGGGTACAGCAATTATGGAAAAAGCATTGGAGTATTATCAAAAATCGATGGGAGTTCTATCCAAAATCATATTTGCGCTTGCTGCAATTATCATCGGCCTTGACGTGCTCTCCATCTTTTTAGAAGCTTTGGGTCGCTATTTGGTGGGATCGAGCCGGGCGTTCATGGAGGAACTTCCCCGCCTTGCGGTGCCCTTTGTCGTTTTCCCCATGATGGGAGTTTTACTCAAGCTGAAAAAACATATCAGCGTTGAAATTCTACCTGAAAGATTGACGGGCAAAGCACGCTCGGTGATCCTGATTTTGGTTTATGCAGTGGTGGTCGCCGTGGCCTGTCAATTCTTCATGGCAGGAATTATATCTGTCAGATACTACTACGAGATGGGATTTGAAACTCACACCGAAATTATCTTCAAGCTTTGGGTCACCTATCTGCCTTTTCCCATTGGATTCGGTTTGCTGGTTCTCTTTGCGGTTGAACTGCTGTGGGCGGAGCTGGTAACCCTGATTAAGCTCTACCGCGGCACTGGAGGCACGGATGCAGAAGGGAGGGCGTCATGATACATTTGGCGATTGCTCTGGGAGTCATCACGCTTTTCCTTTCGGTTCCCATTTTTCTGGTGTTCGGTCTGTCGGGCAGCGTGGTGGTTGTGCATGCCCTCGATCTGCCCTGGAGTGCACTGACCCAGGTTACCTTTGATTCCATCAGCAAGTATATATTACTGGCCATTCCCCTGTTTATTTTTTCAGGCATGGTAATGGTTGAAGGCGGCATGGCCCGGCGGCTGGTAGATGTTTTTACCAGCGCCGTTGGCCACTGGCGTGGTGGACTGGGTATTGCAATGGTCCTCACCATGGGATTTTTCGGCGCCCTTTGCGGCTCGATCCTGGCGGCCATTGTGGCGGTGGGTACCATTATGGTGCCGGTGATGGTGAAAAAGGGCTATTCCAAGGCGTTTGTGGCCGCTCTGGCAGCTTGTTCGGGCTTTCTGGACGCCTTGATTCCCCCCAGCAACGGCGCCATCATTTACTGTGCCATCACCGGTGAGAATGTTGCGGCAGCTTTCGCGGCCGGGATTTTTCCGGCGTTTGTATTCGGCGGACTGCTGATCCTGGTGGTCATGTGGAAATGTCGTGACATGGAGAGAAGCCCACGGGCCGGTTGGCGTAAGTTCATCCAAAGCGTTCGTTCCGCCTGGGCCGCGCTGCTGACGCCGGTCATTATCCTGGGCGGAATTTATTCCGGCCTGCTGACACCCACGGAGTCCGCGGCCGTGGCCGGCATCTGGGCTGTCTTGGTTGGCTTTCTTATTTATCGTGAATTGAATCTGAAAAACCTGTGGACGGCCCTCAAGGCGACGGCCGCTACCACCTCCATGATTTTTGCGATTATTGCCATGGCATCCTTCTTATCCATGGCACTTACCTATACCCGGTTCCCGCACAAATTGATTGAAGCGGTCGTCGGTCTGGGCGTGACCCCCATACCGTTCTTGATAGCCTGCGGTGCGGTGGTGCTGATTCTGGGAACTTTCATAGAAGTTGTCCCGATCATGTATCTGACGCTGCCCATTTTTGCGCCGATTGCCGTTGCCCTTGAGATTGATCTGCTTCATTTGATGGTTGTATTTACCGGTTTTGTGGGTCTTGGCTTGCTGACGCCTCCGGTCTGTGTCGGGGCCTATACGGCCGCGGCCATCGCCGAGGAGGCCTCCCACAAAGTCATTCGTGCCATTTTCCCATTATTTTTCCTGGTTGGAATCGTTTACGGGTTGATCTTAATCCTTTTTCCGGGGCTGGCAACCTGGTTGCCGGGTCAGCTGTAGGCGCTTAACAAGGCGACATCGATAATTTTTTGTCGATGTTGACCAATTGAATGCAATATATAGTGGTGAAATGAACTAAAATTTAAAATGACTAAAATGATCTAAAATTGTGGAATGCTATCATTTTTAAAACAGACCGTTCGACAAAAAAGCTCACGACAGGCAGAATACATTAGCTTTCGGCAATGCAGGCAATTTAGTCATTTGCCCCTCAGAAATGGCAGAGCCAATGATCTCTGCCATGGCCCAGCTTCCGGCCCTTTTAGGCCTATAGCCCCGAGGGAGGACCAGATTTTCAATCTTTGAATACATCCAAACAGGCAGGAAGACCGCAATGAGCGTTGATGAGAAAATGAAGAGGTTTCGCGAAAAGCAGCAGCACCAGCTGACCATGGGCGGAGCGGAGAAGCTCAAACTGCGCCGTGAGGCCGGCAAGCTGAACGCCCGGGAGCGAATCGATCATTTGTTCGATTCCGGCACATTTCAAGAAATAGGTGTCTTTTCACATTCAAGCATGCTTGAAGAAGCTGAACAGACACCAGGTGACGGTAAAATCATCGGCCACGGCTTCGTAAACGGTCGCCCAACCGGCGTGGTGTCCTGTGACATGACCGTAAAGGGCGCATCCAGTGCCTCAACGAACATGAAAAAAATTGAGTATATGAGGGCATGGAGTTGCGAGCGTGGCAAACCATTGGTGTTTTTCAACGAATCAACGGGGGCGCGCATGCCCGACTCTATGGGCGCCTGGGGCATGTCTCAAGCGGGGCAGAATAAACTTCAGTATCGCCGCTACCGGGAAGCACCTTGGATTGCCGCACTTATGGGCCCCAGTTTCGGAAGTGGCACGTGGTACTCGGTGATCTCAGATATCGCAGTAATGTTGAAAGGCGCGGTAATGGCAGTGTCCAGTCCAAAGGTGACGCTGCTCGCCACCGGCGAGGATACCCCCTGGGAAGAACTCGGGGGATGGAAACTGCACTATGAGAACACGGGCCTTGTTGATGCGGTGGCCGATACCGAGGAAGCCTGCATCGAACTCGTTAAAAAATACTTGGGCTTTTTGCCTCAAAATGCCAATGAGCCGGCGCCCGTTCACGACATTCCTGCTGGGTCCGGTAAAGGAATGGCAGATATTTTGGATTGGTTGCCCGAGAAGTCAAATCGTGCTTACGATATGTTAAAAATTATTAATACAATCGCAGACGGTGGCCAAATTCTAGAATTGAAAGCTAAGTTCGGTCGCCAGTGCATTACTGCATTTGCCGGTTTGGGGGGCAGAACCGTAGGGATAATCGCCAACAATCCATACTTTATGGCCGGTGCTTTAGACGCAGACTGTTGTGATAAAATTACCAGTTTTATCGTGTTGTGTGATTCCTACAATATTCCGATTGTCATGTTGGTAGACACGCCGGGCTTTTTAGTTGGTAAAGCCGGGGAATACAAAAAAGTTACCGGAAAAATAATAAACTGGATGAATGCGCTGTCACTGGTAACGGTGCCAATTTTTACGGTGATTATAAGAAAAACATTCGGCCAAGCCTTTTTAAACATGGGTGCCGGAAAATATTCAACAGTCATCGTTGCCTGGCCCACCGCCCAAATAAGTTTCATGTCTCCCGAACCTGGAATCAATGTTTTGTTCAATCTGAAGCAGGAAGATGATCCTGAAAAATTTGAAGCGCTAATGCAAAAGCTGAATAAAAATTCAGAACCGTGGATTGGGGCCGGAAATTTTGGCCTGCACGATATCATCGACCCACGAGAAACAAGAAATTTTTTGATCAAAATGCTTGAGATACATTGCAACCGCCCGAAAGGGCATGTCGGGAAACACCTCATGCACAATTGGCCAACATCTTATTAATTAACTTGCCAAGCTCTTTAAGCACCGCTTCAGCGGCATGCCGCCCGGAAAGCAGGGCCCACTGTATGCCCGGCACCTACAATGATTACACCAGTAATCGAATTTTTCATATCATTAGACAGTTACCAACTCAGTTTTGCGCAAATTGTGCAAAACATTTGTTGGCATCTTTGTAAAGCACTAACAAACAATCATTTACAAAGATTTGAACTGAATTCAACTTTGTTACGACGGTAATATCGTTTGAGACATTTGAATTTTGGAATTTCGGATTTGTTTCGTATTTCGAGTTTCGTATTTTCGGTTTATCCGGGTTAGGGGGATGAAGGAGCGGTCATGCAAAAATGCCTTTTTTCACGGCCGTTTTTCTTATCAACCAAAAATTTGACCGAAGGATTGAGTGAAGAAGGAAGACGCGAGCCCTATTTTTTCCATTGATCAGTAAAATAGAGAAGATAACATAGAATTTACTTGATTACCGGCTTGAGGTAGTAAAGGGTGATGGCCAGGGGACGGATGGCTTTGTCCCCTGGCCCGGCAGATTCTATGGGGTCGGACAACTGCCCGGATTAGTCATCTCTGCTTCCATCAACGTCTTGGGGTTTATTTACAAATTTACGGGGCGACTTCCTCTTTCGTAGCCGGCACGGCAAGGAACTTCTCCCTAATAACCTTCAATCTTTTCTCTCCGAACTGGTCCGTGACTTTGACCACTCGCTTCTTGAATCTACCCCTACCACACTTGTGCAAGTCCCGGATGCTGTATAGATTAAGGATGAAGTTTTCGGGATTCTTGATCAGCTCGTCGTTCTTGTCTACCGGGATACAGATCAAATCCAGGTATTTTACCAATGTTTTCGTTTTCTGGAACTGGTCCTCAAGATGAACAATTCGTTTTTTCACGAACTTCTTATACTTGGGCGGTATCTCCCGTACACTGTAGCATTTGAAGTGGTCAAGCACATCTTCCGGGCCGGGCGGTTGGCAGGGATCATCGATTTCCTGAGCTTCACTTAGGAAAGGATCAAATTCAACCCCGGTGGACACTTCATCCCCGGAACCTAAACCGACCCCACCCGGACCGTCGGCCGCCCCCCACCAGTTATTTTTAGCATCCAGAGTCTCAAGAACCAAGTTAGTAACCCCGTTGGGCCAGTTGTCGGTGATATTGTTATTGTTGACGTGAACGGTTGCAGCATTAACTCTTTCTCCAACCGTAATGCCCCCAGGGTCAAACGGTTTTATAGTGCTTAGCGTGTTATCGTGAACAAAGTTCTTTGTCACTGTAATATTCTCGATCTCCCAGGCAAGATAAATACCGCCATTCTCACTTGAGCTGTTGTAGACTTCGTTGCTATCGACAACCGTGTCGCTCATGTAGACGGTGATACCATCCTGTTTCGTATCGTGAACGACATTGCCGATTATGCTGCCACCCGTAAGCGCGGCATCACCGCCACCCTTACTACCCAACTTGATGCCATCATTTACGGTGACATTGTATACAAGGTTGCATTGGATCAGCATGTCGGTAGACTCGTAGACATAGATCGCAGCATTTTCAGAGGAACTGTTGTTCACCTCGTTGAATTGGATTGTGCCGCCAGTAGATTCACAACACATATTTATTCCGTCTTGCGCAACATCGAAAATATAATTGTACTCAATCACACCGGAATCGACGTTTCGCAGCTGAATCGCCTCATCGCTGGTCGCTGTATCGATGATGTTGTACCTCAGAATCGTGCCCGCTGTTGGGACTGCTTCCTCTGAATCGATCAGGTCGCTACTTCCATTTCTCACTTGAAGACCATCTAAAATGACATTGTCGGCTGTAATCACCATAATGCCGCTCGTCCCCACACTCGAACCGTCAATGATGGCCTCAGAGATGCTATCCCCAGGAGTTCGGGTTGTACCTGCACTCGGCCGGGGATCGACTCCCGCCTGTGGTCCTTGGAGTGTCACACTCTCGCTAACATTAATTTTTGATTGCGGAAAGTAATTCCCAGGATTCAGACAGATAACATCGCCAGGATCCGCTCCATTGATGGCCGTTTGAATATCATTCCCAGGAATGAGCGTTGTCGTGCACGGAGCAGCCACGGCTTCATACGTTCCACCAATGGACAGAAAGACCACTAGCAGGATCCAGATTGTCACAATCGTCAATTTCTTAGTGATTCTCATCAAAATGCCCCCTTTCAATTCTTTTAGACTCGTTTTCCAACCTTCCCTGCTCTTTATTTGACCAAAAGCGAAGAATGCTGATCTCCATCTTTAGAATTCATCCGGTTGAAAATATCACCTCCTTTCAGCAACGGACAGGACACTGCTTTATCATCTGCCCATCGTTGTAGCAGATTGCAAACCTCCTGCTAAAGGGATGCCGCGTTCAGTGCTGCTGCGGGCTTGATCACTGAGATGTTGAAAGATCTCCGCGGCAGTTTCTCTGATAGGTGTTTTAAAATCGCACAAAGCTTACCCCAATAGCAGATCTGCAGTTTCTTCCCAATTTCGCCACGGGCCAAGACCGCCGTACATCTCAGACGGCAAGATCCTCATTTTGTAAAGCAATCGTCGGAATCTGCGCTGCGTCATTATCATCAGTCAGCTTGATAAGCTCGGCCACATCAAATTGCCTTCCTTGATAAAGCTCCCATCAAAGTGAAATGATCTTGATAAACTGCCGTCAATCGCCAAAACAGCAGTATAATCAATATCATTGCTAGCTTATCCAGTAGAAAAGATCTTATCCGAGCCGACTTGTGCACCACCGAACGCGTCGTATTTGACGGTCCACGGATGGCCGGTACCGACCAAAAGAGTGTTTATATTAAATGAATCGGAAATAAACTCATGTCTGAAAACCCCAGAAGAAGAGACGGTGACCGAGGTAGAAGTAGAAGGAAACACTTTCATGGCATCATCAAAAGCTCTGACCACTTCACCTCGTTCAGGTAGAAGTGAACCTCCCACCTCGCCGGAAAAGAGAGGACAATCAAGTCCAATGCTATTCTTGCTACAAAAATGATTTTCCTCCCTTTTAAGTCCCGATTAGCGAGGTCATTGAGGTCTTTAGAAAAGGGCTTTCCGGTTAAAAGCAAGCGCCTGCTTTGTGTGCGGTTCAGAATTAGGATCTGGATAAGCATAGATAGGTCTGACGCGCTGGAACATTCGTTTCCGGGCAACGTGAAGTTCAACTAAGTAGGAAATATCTATTAGAAAGCGTGGTGGTTTGTCAAGAATAATTTACAAAGATTGTAAGTACTACGGGGTAGTAATTGATCGGAAAAAAGAGGGTTCACGTCTTCATTATTGACATGGAGTGAAGAATGAAGATGCGACCTTTTTGTTTTCACCGTGCCTCCGTAGCCAACATGTTGGCTGAAGTCATTAAAGGCAAACCCTGCACACCGATTGAGCCGCCATCGCAAAACAATCCCGAAACCGGACTCGATAAGCACGTTCCCTGACCCATTTCTTTTACAACTTTTTAGGTGAGACCCAAAAATTCAAAAGAATGAAAATAGGGGCATTCACTGCTACCATAGCTCTGCTTGATTTTCCGCACAAAGTGTGCCATTGTTACGGCAATTGACAATAATTAAGGTTCAACCTTTAATAAAAAGGGAGAGCAAATGAATGGTTCATGAGACCTTGTTTCCAGTTTTGGAGATGGGGTCTTCTTTTTCTGATATTCACATGAAACATGAATTTTGTCTTAATCCCAGATATTGGCAAGTTAGGCAATTTTCGTTTTCTTAATTTAGGTCCCGATTCTGATGATATCACAACTGGCCGTCGGAGTGGGATATCCCAATTTATCAATAATTTAAATACTGTAAGCTGGACTACCATATATGGCTTGAAGCATATTTTTCTGGCATAGGAATATTGATTAAACAGAATCTCGCGTTCTTATAAAGTCAATTCTATTTTTCGATTTCCGTATTCAAAATAAGGGGATATTTTCATGATTGGTTATGCACAAAAAATTATATCGATCCTGGTGGTGTTTTCTGTGATCGTGAGTTGCGGGGGTTTCCAAACACAAAGCAAGCCTGTCGGTGTGCCGGAGATACGACCGGGGATTTTGGCCGGCTATTTAAAGCCAGAAGCTCTTCCAAATAGCCTGGTACTCCTTCCACCACCTCCTGCCCAAGGCTCGGCTGCTTTCGCACTTGATGAGGAAGTGAGCCGAAAAAGCTTCGCCCTGCGCGGCACACCGCGATGGGAGCTTGCAATTGAAGACGCAAATTTGATGTTCCCAGAGGCAGCAGGTACTTTTTCCTGTGCATTGGGTGCCCCGATCACGGAACAGCATATGCCACATCTTTACATGCTGCTGCGCCGCACCCTGGCCGATGCGGGGCTTTCCACCTATGCAGCCAAGAACCATTACCAGCGTGCCCGCCCGTTCATGGTAAATGAGGAGCCAATCTGCACGCCAGACGAGGAAGAACATTTAAGAAAGGACGGCTCCTATCCTTCCGGACATACGGCTTTAGGGTGGGCCTGGACGCTTATCCTAAGTGAGATTGCCCCCGAGCGGATCGACGCGATCCTGGCCCGGGGCCGGGCCTTCGGTGAAAGCCGCAATATCTGCAACGTGCACTGGCACAGCGATGTGGTCGAAGG
>Ga0209671_1004006_pt1 | contig 14416 bp, 13 predicted proteins | sample WorMetHERISLAND2_2_FD_187401 | JGI IMG/M metagenome (GOLD analysis project Ga0209671, IMG submission 187401) | Marine gutless worms symbiont microbial communities from Max Planck institute for Marine Microbiology, Germany - Olavius geniculatus... | ecosystem: Host-associated > Annelida >... | reverse complement strand
GCGCATATATGCGGGATATATGCTTCATATGCCGCATATATGCGGCATATTTTTCCGCATTTTTCTAGCATATGAAATATGCGGCATTGACGCGTGCAACGGTGCACTATATTTCGCCATAATATTTTTTGCATACATTTTGTAGGCTTATAAAAACGGTTTTAAGGAGCTAGTGAAGCAACAGACGTCACTCGGAAACACATTTTATTAACCAAACTGGTCTGGCTTAATTCATAAAAACACAGCTTGAATAATCAATACTTAGTTACCGGTAGTAGTCTGTAAGTTAACAGACTAGACTCAATTATTGTCATTTAAATTTCAAAGAACACAGTAGGTTACTAGTCTGTGCATACTATGTGTCGGAAAACGCACTAGCATTGGCGGATCCAGAAATTTGGAATAGGGGGCGGAAGGGTAGGGATTGGGTCTGGGGAGGGGACTGTGCCCTCTCCCCAGAAAATTTTTGAAAATTTTATCCAAAAATCATGCATTTCGGTGCAAAATTTTCCGTTGTTTTAAGATGCATTTATGCAATCTATCGCTTAATCAAACAACGTGGCCAAACGTCGTACAAAATGCTGAAAAATGCGATCGTATATGCGGAAATCTGCGCTATATATGCGAATTTTAGCATATGCAGCGTATTTTCCGCATATGCGATTTTGAAAATGCCATTATATGCGGGAAAATATGCGATTTGCACTTTTTGCCAAAATATGCGATCGCATATTCGCATATAACCAGCATCCCTAACAAGTATGGTACCAATTTTGTGTTAAAGTTGCAGTATAAATCTATGTTAGAAAAGCGATAATTATGAAACCAGGGGTCATAGATACAAATTGTGCCCCAGTTATGCAATTTATATGATCTCCGAAAACATTTTTTTGTAAATAGATTAGTTAAGCTATGGAACTCACTAACTGAAGATGTTGTATCAGCATGCAGTGTTAGTAGTTTTGAGACGTTTAGATTTGATCTGATGTGGTTTTAGTTTGTATTATGATTATAAATCTGTCATCCAGTACCGGAAGTCAATGTAAAAACGGTATTAGTTTAGTTTTTGTTGATATTCGTGTTGAAGTCATCTACTTCGGAGGGAAATTGAGGCCTTTGGCCTGCTTCCGGATATCCATTGATGATGATGATGATGAACAACACTTCGTTTACTTATTTTCTGTCGCATAGTGACGTGTGTTGTAACTTTTGTTGTTGTTTTTTTCTGTAGAGATGCTGCGAAATTATTGGAGTTAAACACAATGCTGTAACAATTTTCTCTCCACTGCAGTGCATTTACAACACTTTGCAGACGATAGTCGGTGACGTAGTGCCGGATAGTGATATCACTGTACTAACATTTTAACCTACATATAATGTCCAGGAGAGGCACGCCCCAAGTGGTGGCGTTCGTAGCTGTAGGTGTTATATTTGTGTATGGATTCTATTCGTACAACGAATTGAAATCAGCTCTACGGCGGAGTGATGAAAGCGTTAAGAGGTCAAAGCTTGAAAATGACAACCTGTCTACACAGCTTTTAGGTATATCTATAAATTAAGCACGCTGATACGTTCAGATCGGCGTATCAATTTTACCGGTCTTTCAGATCGCCGATCTGAACGTATTATTGATAAATTAAACCAAGTGTCTAGAGAGCTGACAGTCGGCCCTTTAGGCTGCGTACTAGAGGGCTGACAGGACAGTCGGCCCTCGTACTAGAAGGTCGACAGTCGGCCCTTTAGTAAGCAGCTTAGAGGGCCGACAGCAGCAGCCACCAGCATTAGGCATAAATTAGAAAGGTGGCGCTAGTGTCTAGGGTTAGTATTTACCTTATGATAAATTAGGGTTTAAGACTAGGGGTGGGGTTAGGATTAGTGTTAGAGTTATGGTTAGGGTTAGTTATTGCAGCTTATTCAGTTTTGTTACCTATTAAATTTTTAGCGTGCAAATTTAAGGATATTTCAGTTATGTAGGTTGCAAAATTGGTTATGAATTCAAATCTAGTGCTGCCAGGCTTGACTGGCCGATCGGTATGAAGGCGTGATACCTTGGCATTGTACCTTGCTACGGTTGATCTCATCAGTGGCTAACTGCTGTGAGAGCGTCTGTCTGTGGCAGTATGTGGGTTCTCATATTGCCAACCTTAGGTTGGCAACCTATCATACTGCCTGCCGTAGGCAGTCTCTTACTGACTGTACTGACTGTCGACTGTCGGCCCTCTAGTACGAGGGCTGACTGTTGGCCCTTTGTTATGCAGCCTAGAGGGCCGACTGTCGGCTCTCTAGACACGGCGTAAATTAAATTAGCTCTGTTCTTGTAATCAAGTTTTTTTCACCATTTCTTACTCTATTATGCATACCAGTAGCACTTTATTACGAATTTATTTGCATTTTCATCATTATTTTCATAGATTTCATACGCAGTCAATTATATCAACAACAAAGACCTGTTTTAGATGATGAACGCATGCTTAATAAATGGTAAACTAACAGAATAATAATTTACTACATTATTTCCAGAAAAAAAGTTGTCCAAGTGCAGACTGAAAGTTACTTATGTTACCCACAGGCAAAAATGCCAGCAGCTGTGATCACAGCTGACGTCGCTGATTACCAGATGTTCACAGCTGCATTCTTATTGGTTGCCGTGATCATGTGCATCATAAAATTTGATCACGAGTTTAAGTTATGCAGATAGTTATTACTTACTTACAAGTTTTTACAAATGCAGTTCACTGATAAATTAATTTAATTTTTATATATCATTGTATGAAATGTGGGAAATAATTGTGCCAATAATTTGTTGGTTGATTTTGTGCTTAGCTGCAAATGAAGAAAAGGCTAAGTTGCAATCTGCCATTGAAACTGAACGCAAGAAGTTTGAAAGTAGTAAAGAAGGTTTGTAACATTTGCATTGAGTATGATTCACTCTTCTGTAATACATGATACATTTTGACTGTGCAATGTTAATGTATTTTAAATAAAGCTATGTTGTCCATGACCCATTGTCATTTCACATTTGACTGTATGCTTTAAAATGCTGCATGTGTTGGGAGTTTCATAGTGTTAATTTGGGGTAATCTTGGTTTATTTCCATCTATTGCATCACAATTCACTCGTTTGCATCCAAAAATTGGCAGAAATAACTAAAAAACCAATACTTTCAGGGTTTAAGGTTATTCAAGGTCATCGATGTTGACATTTCTAAGAAGCTCGTTGGCAGTGCTTGTTATGATAAGCGGCATGTCTCTGCTTATCTGCAACTATTTTCACGCTAGACAAGCCAACAACGGATAAATAACCACTTTTTAGAAGGGTACCCCTCTTTGATACCCGCTTGCGCAACTCTTTTTGAAGAACCTAGAGGGTTCTGACTTGGACTGCTAAAATTTACATTTAATGCTGAAAATTTGGTATGCAGGTTGTCTTGGTATATCACCAGCCATTTTGGCGCAGTCCACTCTTGAAATGCATGTTGCAGCTTTTGTGGGAACCCCTTCTACCCAGCAGCATGAAATTTTGTCCCGAAATACTAGAGACTCATATGGTGAAAATGCAAATCTATCTCAGCTGGTCTTGAATTAGTACCGGGTCGTGATGGACAGATGGATGGATGGACAGAATTACCTTAGCTAATACGTGCTATAGCTATGCTAGCTCTCACATGTAAAAACTGCAGAACGTTGCCTTTTACCATAAGTTAGGTTTGTTCAGATGATTATTAATTATGAAATCGTACATCATTTTAGATTTGCTGCATATGAAGTCAGACCAAGAGGCACGATGGAAACAGGAGAAGGTAATTTGCTGGTGATTGTCAGCAGTAAGGTAGCATAGCTGTCAATGTTTATTTCATTTAAAAGTATATTGAACCAGTGGAGTAGTAGAACACATTCTGTTAAGGAAGCTAGTACCAAAATAGAATGAAATACAGCTTCACTTCATCATGAGCTAAATTTTAAAGGGGATTGAAATTAGAAGATTTAAATTAAACATGACAGCCAACATTATGAATTGTTGCATGCTTAAACTGCATGCTGACTCTAGTTTTGGAGTCTGGTTTCTATATATATTTAGTGTGTGTAGTTTTCTAAAAATATAACTTTTCTTATTCAGAGTTGTTTAAATTATTGCTGTTTATAAAGTCAAACAGCATTAGGTATGGTTTATTAAAAATGTCATAAACTTTAGCATGAGCTGAAATTTTTTTTCTTTTTAGATCTTTGCTTTCTTTCTGTACAAGCTGAACAATAGCAGAAGTTTTGTACTTAAATTATATTGATTTGCACATACATGTATTTCTTGTTTTTATGCCCAATGCCCATTCAAATGATGTTGCCCAGTGGTGGATTCAAGGGGGTGGGGTGTGGAGTGGTTGCCCCCCTCCCCCTTCTATAGAGTGGATGCATCTTAAAACAGGTGAAAATGTTGCATGAAAATGCACTATTTTTGCATGCAAATTTTACAAATTCTCTGGGGAGGCCCCCTCCCCACACCCCATCCTCTACCCCAGTGTTTTTCAACCTTTTTGCTGCAGCGGAACCCTATGTAAGTGTGACGATCACTCACGGAACCCCATGCTATGATCCATAAGTCCAGCGACGAAGGCGAGGTTGAATTTTCAGGATGTCTAAGGACCGATGTCTCCAGCGGAGTCATGGCAGAAAACCTGTGGGAACCTAAGGCAAAACCCTCAAATGCTGACGATAAAGCAGCAAGCAAAGGACTTGCTTAATTTCACCGTATTAGTGTAATATTATTTAGCAATTTCATTTCACCCGTAACCAAAATACCTTACGAGGCAATCACCAACGACGCACAAATTGTCATTGGATTTTTTAAAAACGTTTTTACGTCCACAGACAGTTCAGGGAGTCTGGACCCCCCCAGTCATTTGCGCTGATGGGTAAAGCTCTTAATATTTTTAAGCACAATTTTTTCAAGCACTAAAAGTCTCTTAATAAATGGACACATGAGTTATTAACACTAGCACTAATACGTTAATGTTTATTGATTAATGCAACTATTCTAACAATGTTAACAACAAGAATTGCAAAAGTATATGGCTAGAAGCGCTAATTTGGAACTAAGCATTTGGTGCGTAGTACTTCTATGGCTTGGTCTGACGTAATTTCGCACGCTAGGTTATTTGTTGCTGACCAGCCGTGGAACCCTTAGCAGATGCTCGCGGAACCCTTGGGTTCCGCGGAACCCCGGTTGAAAATCACTGCTCTACCCTTTCACTGCCCCCCCATTCCAAATTTCTGGATTTGTTACTGATGTTGGTTAGAAGATTTAATTTGAATCTGGCAGTACAGTGCTACAATTGTGGTCACTGGTCATCCATTGTCTGTGTCGGTGAACAATCGGACCTCCCCCTGTTTGCAGCTAGCAGACATACCATCTCTCCTATCAGCCTTCATCCTATAGCCTGTAAGCTACTACTCATATCCAGCAATGTTGTGTGTAATGGTGTGCAGAAAGATATGACTGAGCGCTTTGTGAAGTTGAATGAGGAGTATAGACAGAATAAGGTGAGCATGGTTTTCATTTTTCATTATGTAGATTATTCATTACTTCAGTATAAGTAATCTCCGAACTTATTGTTCTATCACTTTGCTGGGCACGGTCCGGTTTAGCATGTGTTTTTAGGTTGACTGTGGATCTTTTAAGCTCTTATAATTCATGTGTCCTGTTTTTTTCTCCGTAATTATCAGTATTGACCAACCGAATTCATGGAAAAAAATGCATGATTTCACGGCAGAATTTTTAAAATGTGTCAAATTTCACGTAAAATTCACGGAAAGAGTTTCGCAAATTCACGGGCCCCACAGACATTATTTCGAGGTGCTGTGCTATTGCAAACGAAGAAATTTCAGAACAACGAATATTTACTACACTAAGTCAAGACTCACGACAGTCAATGTCAACTACTTAGTGCTGAAGTGCGACACGTAGCAAACAGCAACATCCGTACAAAAGCTGCTGATAAAACTCTGGAATTGTCACAAATTAAACTAAAAGCGCTAAAATTCACGAAAAATCATGGATTTCATGGAAATCGGCGTTTTTCACAGAAGACGGCCAATTTCATGGAAAATGTCACGGCCGTGAAATCGTGAATTAAGTTGGTCCCTAATTATCAGTTATCTGTTTCCTATTCTTCGCTACACAATGTTTTAACTTTTTTTAATTTTTGCACTACATTCCTAACGTAGTGAAGAGGAGTATATGAGATCAGTGTTATATTGACGACCAACGACCGACCTCTGTTCCCGGAAGAGCCTTCCTGGAAGAACTTCAAACGGCCATATCTCTATAACGGTGCCAGATAGACGCATGGTCACAGTGGACCACCCATAGGAAGTTGGCCACTGCAAGTCGTATGGTCATGTGACCGATGTCGTCACGTGACTCAGAAAGGTCAAGGTCGTTACCCTATTAACTTTGAGGTGCCATATTTTGATAACAGTGCCAGAGAGATGGGGAGACAATTTCCAATAATGACCTCGATGCCAGTCGCTATTAGTATAATATTTGACCGGTCTCAAATTGACGTCCGGTTTCTAATACAAGTTGAAAGGTTTGAAAAAGCACTTAGAAGAATATCACAGAAAATAATGCGCGCGAGGAGTACATTTGATTGATCACAATCTAATAATATTTTTTGTTTAAATTTAAATTTTAATGTTTTTTTTGTCATTGTGATGTACTTTGTATTAATTTAGTCACTGGTTTAGCCATTTGTTTCCAGCTTTTTTGCTGAACTGCATATGCTTTGATTGCAATGGCTTACAGCAACAAGAGTAACTTAACAATGTGTTAAACGAAGTTCAAATTTGCGAACTTTGAATTTCAGGTTCGAATTCGTATTCGTTTTTCAGCTCTTCGATATTCCAATCCAAGCATCACTAATTAGACGCAGACGGTTTTGCCTTGAAAGTGGAGCGCTGTTACTTCAGCGGTGCACTGTGTGACGATTTCTTTGTTCTCTGCCAGCCGTCAATTCAAGCAACACCCGCCACGTGTTTGCTTACCTCTCCCCTCCCCTTTCTGCATACCGCCACGGCGTTCAATTACTCTCCTCTTGCACTGCGCCCCTGGCTCCTGTTGTATACTGATGCAAGCTATCAAAGTGACAAATGTTGGTGGCCCAGACACGGAGCAGACATCAATCGACGGCAATAGAGGCGACATGGCTTGACGTCCTGGCTGATTGCACTGTTGATAGACTGGTTCCTGGCGTGTAGCGTGCGTGCTGTGACCTTCATCTTACCCCACAGTGCAGGCATCAAATGCAAATTGCTTAAGCTTTTCCACAAATATATAAACGAAGTTCGAATTTAATCCGAATTTTAGCGGTCGAAATTCAAATTTGGAAAAAAACGAATTTAACATCCCTATTTATCGTTACTGCTGATATTAAAGCTAGTCTCTATCTATCTGGATTTCGTTTGTCCATGCGTCTGTCTCCACAAAAATTTTTTTGATTTGAATGAAATTTGGTACATAAGTACTGAAGTTTGATGAGTGACACATGTCAGTATGACATGTAACCCTATCCAAGGTCGTGATTGCAAGACCATCAAAGTTTGAAGTTTTTTGTTATTTATAGTCTATCTTTTCTATTTACAGTGCTAGCTGGTAAATGTTTACTGATTTTTAAACTAATGTGCAAAATCAAAATTTGATTTTCATGTTTGTTGTAGTTATGTGACTTTGAATGTGCAGGAAAATTACGATGTGACCTCACATGTTGAGTCAACCATTCCCCACCTGTCCTCCAATAGACAGCATTCCGAGATTAATAACTGTATGGAGGATAACAGGGAAGATTACTAGAACTGCCATTACTGTTAATTATGCACAATTATAATCGGCAGATTTTACAGTTTTAGGTTTAGGTCGTTTTTTGTGTTTCAGAAAGGTTAAACATTCTGTATAGGTTAAACTTTTTGTTCTGTTATTATGTGTCTGTGCAATTTTGCCTTGAAAGGCCATCCCCGAAATGACCTATACTGTGTCGGGTGGGACGTTAAACCCTACTCACTCACTCACCCCGTACCACGTGGGAGGAGCTAATTTATTGTTGATTGTTGTGTGAAATGTCCACTTAGCAAAACTATGAGAATGTGGAGCGAGCGTTGCGAAGACATCAAGAGCTTGACACTCAGCATGAAGATGAACGTGCCCAACTTAAACGATCCAAGCAGGAGAGTGATAATGAGATTGCTGTGCTGCGAGGTCTGTAGTAGTCATATTGTAATAGTTGCTGTAGTTGTAATAGTAGTAGCCTAGTAGTTGTTGTTGCTGTTGTAACAGCAGTAGTAACAGTTGTAGTAGTATGTTGCAGTAGTTGCAGTTGTATTTATAGTTTGATCCAAGCAAGAGAGTGATAACATTTGTAGTTTATGAATCACATTAGTGCTTTTTGATTGGCGCAAAAATGGCTGATGAAAGTGATGTGCTTTTGGCAGCTTTTGCCAAAACTACAGCAGTGAGTTGGCGCCTCTTGTCGCAGGTGGTGTCTACAGGGTGCGGCAAAAAAAGTAGACCCCAAAAGGTTTTTGCTGTTTTCTCACCAACCGTTTGGAATTTTATTTTGAAATTTTACACATTTTTTTGCTGAAACCTTCTACATCTAACGGCCAAATAAAATTAGACTTAGGTTGAAAAACGACAAAGTTATAGACTTCTTAACATGACCGCCTACCGATTTTTCAGCATTCAAAAATGTTTAAACTAAAAATAACTGGTTACCATGTTAGTGCTGATGACGTCACAGTGACGTTTTGATAAGCAGTAATTTATTTTGTTTAGAAATTATTACCGGTATTAAATTATCGTTCGTTTAAAACAATCGTCGGCTGCTCATAGTACACATCTTCCAGCAGGACGGCGCGCCAGCACACACAGCATGCAACTTCACGCAGCGCACGGTACTGGCTGCGGGCTAGCTGTCCAGATATCATCACAAAAGACCAATGGCCTCCAAATTTGTCAAATGTAAACCCAATGGACTATCATGTGTGGGGTGCAATGTTGGAGGCTTACCACAGGCTTAAAACAAAGTCGAAAACAAGCGCCAAACTCAAGGAAGCGCTTCAGGTTATCTGGGGCAACCTGCCACAGGGATCGATCGACAAGGCTGTGAAAAATTTTTCAACTAAGGCGACTGGAGGCTGGTGTTGTAGCTTGGAGCTGTCGGTGGACACCTCGAACATTCGCAGTGACAATGGAATTCTGTCATCTGATCATTATTTAACTGTGATGTTTCAACGATGTTATTAAATTGGTGTTGTAGCTGGAATATTTTTGAATGCTGAAAAATCGGTAGGCAGTCATGTTTAAAAGGCTATAACTTTGTCATTTTTCAACAGAATCAAATTTTATTTGGCAGTTAGATATAGAAGGTTTCAGCAAATAAATGTGTAAAATTTCAAATTAAAATTTCAAACGGTTGCTGAGAAAACAGCAAAAAACTTTAGGGGTCTACTTTTTTGCTGCACCTTGTAGAATGTTTCAAGCGCAAGCTACTGCCATCGGAAATACCCAGTCATTGATGCTAGAACATTACGTATTCACTACTACAGGTTAGTTTAGTAATAGGCTAATAGCAGCAGCAGTTGTTGTAGTATCCGATGTCACTTGTGTTGATGTCACGTGTGATATTATGCTACAGATGAGCGAGCGAACTTGAAGCGACAGATAAGTGCATTGCAGAAACAGTTAGTAGCTGATCAGCAGCATGACACGCCCAAGGTGAACAATATCAGATCTCTCTGCTGTAATGGTCTAGTAAATTAGCAATAGTAATAGTATTAACAGCATTAGTATACCGGGTGGCCCAAAAAAACATTCCGAACATTTGCGTGCATTACGCAGTGTAGTTTAAATATATCAGTAGATAAGCTCGTATGTAATAAGCAATAAGCTCATCGTTTACGTTGCTGCTTGTACGCAGGCTACACCAGAATGTCACAATAGGCCTAATCATAAACTGATCAGCGGAAAAGGTGCTAAGTAAGTTGTCCATTCTGCTTTGCTATTGCTGATAGATGCTTTTTTCAATGCAACATGTCTTTTCTGATTCTGACTGTCTGATGCGACATCATGCCATTTGTCTCTGAAGATTTTTGTGGTTCGCAAACGGTTTACGCTTTTTTTATAGACAATTTTTTACAAGACATCCCATACTAAGTAATCTAGCGGATTCAAATCTGGTGAATCTGGTGTCCATTCTTGTGAGCTCATTGAATCAGGCATGTTGCATCGAAAAAAATCTTGAGTTGCTTTGATGCGGTGTGATAAAACGTCTTTACATAATTTGATTTTTAACTCGCCTTACATCATTAAACAGCACTGAGTGACCGTGTTATTAATGACGTCAGTAAAATTTCTAAGTAAGTAAGAGTACATATTGATCTACAAATTCGCAAAAGAAAATTTATTTCTATACAGTATACGCACAATTACATTGAAGCTATGTCTTTTGCATGATAGCTCATCCTCTTTTTTGGCACTTTGAGCCGGCAACGGTTAGACCCAATAAAGCTAGCATACAACCCAAGTCAGTCAGCTCTATTAAGCCCAAATTCCATTACGTCGACTTTGCGCGGACTTTGTCACGGATACAAATCATGAAAGTCCGCGACACAAATCATGTCGCCTACTTTCATGATTTGTGTCGCGGACTTTTGTGATTTGTGTCCACAGACTTTGTCGCCGACTTTTCGCGTGCATTGTATCGGACTAAATTCTGATCGAGCGACACAAACGGGTTTGTTGCGGAGTTGTCATGGACTTTGTTGCAAACATCTTACATGTCAAGATGATTTGTGTCCACAACTTTCCCCGCGGGGAAGTTTCGGTGAAAGTTGGCGTTATAGAATTTGGGCTTTAACAGCCAGCGACTTTGACCAACTTAGTCAGTATTCCAGCAGTCCTGGCCACAGGGCTTACTGGGCTTCTTGAGCGTTTGTTTACTATTGTCTTTGGCTTTGTTTATGTGTGAAAAGTGATATACTCTAGTCTGATGGTTGCTTTATTTTATACGCTGGTCTTTAAGTGTTTCACTAACTACTGTACAAAGAAGTTTTGATTTTTTTTGCATTATACGCCAAGGTATACATGTACACATTATATATTTTATCTCAGAGTACATGCTGTGTTCTGAGGGGACCGTAAATCTCTTGATGATCTCCACAGCACTTGCTTGGTCAGGGCGATGTGACCTGACTGGCAATGTACTCATGTGAGCGGGGGTAGTTGTACTTTTTGCTATTCCTGCCATGACTTATAGTAGCTGGGCTGAACAGGATCTAACAGACATCTATGGGTCATTGCTTGGTTGGTGCAAGCCTGATCTGTGGACTGGTCATGTGTGCTGGGTGTCCTCGCTGTTCTTGTCATGTCTCAGAGTTAGGTAGAGAGGATGTTGCGGGGATGATGGGTCAGACTGGGATTTCACTAGATACTGAACGCACTGTAGTTCGGAACTGCAGTTTTTCTGTCTGGCTTGGAAACCCAACAATGGCTTTCATTTGCCCCGTTTGGCTCAGGGTCATTCCGGGGTGGCTGCACTGCTCATGTGGCTGGTCTGCTGTTGTGTTGGGCCGCTTGCCGGGTGATTTCCTGTGGGGGCTGTGAAATCTTTTGGTGAGCCCCACAGTATAGAGAGTAGTCATGTGGGTGGGGGTAGTTGTGGTCTTTGCTATTCCTGCCATGACATTCAGTACTCAGTATAATTGCAGGGAACTTTCTGGGGATGGCTGATGGGCCCACATGGCAGCCTAAGCCTACGGGTCGGCACTGGCTGCCTAGTGCCCTGCCCCGCATTGGAACGATGGAACGATATGCTGTGTTATTTGTTGAATGCATTATATAATGCAGTATCAGATTAAGTAGTCATTAGGGATGAATATGCTGCATATTTATGAACAAATCTGAATATGTGAATGTCTAGAAGCCACTGGCGGGTGGCAAGGTGGACAGAGGTCGGATTAAAGAATCTCGTCATTCATGGAATCAGAATGTAGACAATCGCATTTCTCAGATGGGACATGAGGTATGATATGCAACTGATATATACTTGATTAACAGTGAGCAGTGTGGATTCAAGTGAGTGGGGGGGGCAACTTTGCTGACTGTGTAATGGCGAAGTTTGAATTTTTAACTTGTGATTTGTGCTGTTTTATATCTACAACCACAATGTCACCTTTACACTGTATATAAATAACAGTTTTTTTACATAAATATATGTATAGACCATTAGGCATGACATGTCATAGTAATGATTTTGCCAAATTATTGGTGTTGTTCTTATTATTACTAAAGCTGAAGCATTTCTGTGTCAGTTATTTGTGACTGTGACTAGACCGGTTTTAGTGCAGAAAATCAGTATTTATTGTTCTAGCCAGCTGCTTTCATTTGCAGGATGAAGATCAGGGAATCCGTATGCAGATTAATAAGCCAGGTTAGGTTCTGCTGCATTCTCTGAAATGTTAGTTTGTTTGCCAAAACTAATCATTGCTAGGCTCTGTTTCAGTACCCGGGTATTATTGTAACAATACAGGTGGGAGGAGGAAAATGGTGTCATTCAGTGTGGATATTGCTCAGAAAGTGTTTTTGAAGTTGTACATAAAAATGTTCTAATTTCACTGCTCTGGTAGCAATATAGGCTGGTGAATCGGACCGTGCTTTCAGACGTTTTAATGCTAGGGCTTGTTCATTCACGTCTATCATTTATTACAGTTTGAAATATTTTGCCTCTTACTTGTTCAAAAAGTGTTGTAAATGGCATGCTTGCGAATTTTCACACTGCAGTTACTGCTGTAGATATACTAGCTCCTAGAAGCAAGAATATAAGTATTAGTCAGTCACTTGTCTGGTGTGGAGTAATAGTTGGCTGTTTACGGCACTACAGCGCTATACAAATATATTATTATTATTATTATTATTTAATACACGTTTGAGCATTAATTTTACTGCATAGAGGTATTGGTGAAAGAAATGTGAATAGGCTAGATGTGTGTTGCAGACAACAATGAGAGAAAACCGTATTTTGAGCCGCGTGAAGCAAAGCCAGATCATCCCGTTATGAAGCGTGGTGCACCCGCCGCAGCGGCAGTTAACCAGGTGGCGCCACCAGACATACAGAATGGATTTGACAGTGCACTGGTAAGCAATCACTGTTTATGTTGATTTTTTCATGTGATTGCTGATGTTATATTGAGTATAGAGTGGATATGCCATGATGTTGAATTTTAGTCGTGTAAAATACATGACATGTAAATGCACAAGCTGAAAGTTAAGATGTAAAACTAGTGGAAAAGAACGATTGGTGATGATGGCTGTTTGACCTTGAGGGGGTTATTTTTTACACGCAACAGCATGTAATCCTTCGTGCGTCTTAGCCAGCATCTAGACGTCTGTCTGTTCGTCCGTCTGTCACACCCCCGACACTGTATCAAAGTGGCGACACCTACACGGTACGGCAAAAAAAGTGGACCCCTAAAGTTTTTGCTCTTTTCTCAGCAACTGTTTGGAATTTTAATTTGAAATTTTACGTCTTTATTTACTAAGACCTTCTACATCTAACTGCCAAGTGAAATTTGATTCTGTTGAAAATCGACGAAGTTACAGACTTTTAAACATGACCGCCTACCGATTTTTCAGCATTCAAAAATGTTCCGGTTACAACACCGTTTTAATAACATCGTTTAAACAGTGCAGCTAAATAATGATCAGACGCCAGCATTCCATTGTCACTGCGAATGTTCGAAGTGTTCACCGTCAGGTCCAAGTTACAACACTAGCCTCCTGTCACCTTATTTGAGAAATCTTCTACAGTCTTATCGATTGGTTCTTGTGGCAGGTTACCCCAGATAACCTGAAGCGCTTCCTTAAGTTCAGCACTTGTTTTCGGCTTTGTTTTAAGCTTGCAGTAAGCTTCCAACATTGCACCCTACACGAGATAGTCCATTGGGTTTATATTTGGCGAATTTGGAGGCCGTTGGTTTTTTGATGATATCTGGACAGCTGGCCCGCAGTCATTTTTGTGTGCTGTGCAGCATTGCATGCTGTCTGTGCTGACGTGCCATCCTGCTAATAGGTGAATTCGGTGGGCAGTCGGCGATTGCTTTAAAGGAACGATAATTTAGTGATTATTTATAAACAATATAAATTACTGTTTATCAAAATGTCACTGTGACGTTATCGGCAGTAACGTGTAACCAGTTTTTGAAAATTAAGTAGCATTTTTAGCTTGAACATTTTTGAATGCTGAAAAATCAGTAGGCGTTCATGTTAAAAAGTCTATAACTTCATCGTTTTTCAACAGAATCACATTTTACTTGTCAATTAGATGTAGTTTTGTTAAATAAAGCTGTAAAATTTCATATTAAAATCCCAAACG
>Ga0209671_1004005_pt1 | contig 14417 bp, 13 predicted proteins | sample WorMetHERISLAND2_2_FD_187401 | JGI IMG/M metagenome (GOLD analysis project Ga0209671, IMG submission 187401) | Marine gutless worms symbiont microbial communities from Max Planck institute for Marine Microbiology, Germany - Olavius geniculatus... | ecosystem: Host-associated > Annelida >... | reverse complement strand
GTATGGATCCCATATTACTGATGCATATTCCATGCCAGAACGGACTAGAGTAACATATGCTAGTTTCTTACTGTTAACAGGAGCACCTCTGAGGTTGCGTCTCACGAATCCCAGCTTCCTCGCTGCCTTGGCAGCTACCTGATCAATGTGATGTGACCACTTGAGGTCGTGGTTGAGATAAACTCCAAGATATTTTTCGCTGGTGACCAATGACAACACGATACCACGGAATTGATACATGTATTGATGCAGGTAGGATGACTGATGGCTAATGTGCATGATGTGACACTTGGATGCATTGAACACCATGCCCCTGGTACTGGCCCATTGTTCCAGTCTAGCCAGATCCCGCTGCAGCACCACTTGGTCTTCCATGCTGTGTATCACTCTGTAGATCAGTGTGTCATCGGCAAACAGACAAACCGATGTTCCAGGGTCAACAACTGATGGCATGTCATTAATGTGTAGTAGAAATAGGAGTGGCCCCATAACAGTTCCTTGTGGAACTCCTGAGGTTACTGCAGAGTGTTCCGACCTAGCTCCATCACATAGTACAAGCTGTGCCGGCATGATAGGAAGGATTCGATCCAGGACAGGAACTCACCATGTATACCATAAATACGTAGCTTGTTGATCAGACGTTTGTGTGGCACCGTGTCGAATGCCTTACTAAAATCTAGTATTCCGACGTCGATGCTGTGGCCTTGGTCACGATGCTTCAGTAGGTCATGCGTAGTTAATAACAACTGTGATTCACAAGAATGCTTAGAACGAAATCCGTGGTTAGCAGGTGTAAGGATGCCGAACCGGTCCAAGTGACCACAAATGTGTGTACTTAAAACATGTTCTGTCAGTTTACATACCACACTGGTCAGCGAAATGGGACAATAGTTGGCTGGGTCGCATCGAGCACCACCCTTAAAGACTGGCGTAGTCCACGCTTCTTTCCAGGCCTTGGGTAACTGACCTGTACTGACCAGAATTACTGGTGGCCTAAGTAAGCACAGGCGAAAGCCATATAACGCTTACTATCCTAATAACTAAGGTTAACTATGTGTTTCCAGTTGCAATTCCCGTTTCAAACAATTTTTAAATTGATTTATTGTATTACTGTTTACACACGTGTTAGATAGTGCATTCCAGTGATCAATTACTCTGTTGCTAAATACATATTTCTGTCTGATCGTTCCCAATCTAAGGGATAAAAACGTTCTTAGAAAAGGGATTTACTTTTGGGGATTAAATTGTGCGAAAATGAAGGGGCATGGCTAGAATAGGGGTACAGAAAAGTAGGGGTATATAACGCAAAACGACATTCTGCCCTACAAGGTTATCTCGCCTGACCTTCTTTATCTTTGCCTACCTACCTACGTACTACTTACCTTACTAATCTACCTACCTACCTAGACACTTACCCTATGCGTAGTCTTACCTAATCTATTCGGTCATTGTCGGAATCGATCCTGCGATCACGCGCTTACAACCTAAGCATTATACTGATATTGCTATCGAATCGCGTTGGTAAGTGAGTGTTAAAAGTTGACGTCACCCCGCTTTTTGTCACGTCAAGAGACGACTGGACCGAATCTGGCAAACTGTTCCAGACCGATGCAGCAGTCACTGGAAAGGTGCGGTCGCCAATGGTAGAACGCACAGTGTGTGGAGCAACCAGCGCTGATGTAGTCAAAGAGCGCAGTCGTCGACGTGCGTTGAGGTGTGACACATGCTGAAGATCTGAAGCCAGGTAGCCAGGTGACCACATGACCCCGAAAGATCAAGGTCATGATTATATTATCTTTGAGGTGCCGTATCTCCGTAATGGTGCCAGATAGAATGCATGCGTTGAGGTATAACAAGACAAATGGCAAATAGCGTCATCGACCATTATTGGGATTTTTTTCAGCTCAATTTCTAAAATCAGGCAATATTTATGAACTTCAGGGAAACAATTTTCAATAACGATCTCAACGCCAGTCACTATTAGTATAATATTAAACGGGTATTTATTAGACGTCGGGTCTCTAATACAAGCCGAAAGGAACGAAAAAGCCTTTAAAAGAACACAAAAGAAAATGATGCGAGCAAGGAGTACATTAGATTTGTCACAATCTAATAATATTCTTTGTGCAATTTTACAAACATCACCAAACATCGTAAACAAACAGTCACGTACGCTGAACATAACGTAGTGTCAGTCGGTTGTTAAATTCAATGTGAATGTTTCGAGTTAAGCTTAGAGTTAGGGATAGGGTTAGGGTCAGGGTCAGGCTTGGGGTTAGGGCTAGTCTTAGTATTCGGGTAAGGAAGAAACTTGTGATCCATATTTCTCTAGGATGCATGCAGAACCAGTTATGTGTTATATATATATGTAGTTTAAATGTAAACAAAAATGTTAGCCACATTGTTTTTGGTGTTTGAGTGATATATTTCAGCAAAGTTTTGAAAGTTAACGAAAGCGAATAATTCCAAAATAAACGAACAGTTCACCATTAAAAGATTAAAATTGATCGTAAATATCCGTTCTGAGTCTGCTGAGGTACAATAACTTGCTTAAATCGAGGTATCCTACTTTAGTCCGGCGCCAACATTTTACTTAATTCATTGCAGACATTTTACAACGTGATTAATGCAGAAACTACATTGTTCCGTAGCAATAGATGCTTGAAGTAGAATGATATGGTGATTATTGTGTGCCATGTATTTTCAGAGAATGAGTGGTTTGACGCGTGAAATAGTGACGCTGCAAGTTGGTCATTATGCCAATTTTGTCGGTACACATTGGTGGAATATTCAGGTAAATTGTTTGATATAAATGCATTCAATTATTTGATTATTGTCTGTTATGTCTGCATGTTAGACCATTTTATACCCGATAGTTTTGTTTTACTTGGCAATCACAAGAGCTGTAATTGTATTTGATAGGCAGTTGATGTCATTGCTTTGTTGTTAAGAGATGTAGTATTACGCGCGAAAGCAGCTACTGCTTTCAGCGTGTCTCAGCCATCGCAATTCTGTTCATCTGTCTATCACGCGGGTGGATCAGTCAAAAACAGTGTAAGCTAGGATCACCAAATTTTCACCGTCGGCTGCCTGGAAGACTAGTTTCAGGAACCGTAAAGCTTTTCCATAAATTTGAAGGGGGTCACCTCGAACGAGGGCGCTAAATGATAGGGGGTGGGAAAAACTTGCGATTTTTAGCCAATAAGTCGCTGTATCTCAATAACAGTGCGAGATAGGGTCTAGGTTACTATTAATCACTAATAGGAAGTAGTTCACTGGCTCTCGATTGCCACCAAATTCAATGACCTTGGATGACCTTGAACGCTAAAATAGGAGTTTTTTAATGGTTTTTGTAGAGATTTCTTGTGGCGATTTCTTGCTGCGACACAAGTTTGTATCATTTACAAGGTGGCGCCACGGATCGTTATGCGATCCAGGTAGAGAATTTGGTATTTGTATATTAACTTAGCGTGAACACTCAATTTTTTTTGTTAAACTACTGACCCAGAACTGCTATAGGCTTTCGCACGTGTCGTGAGCATCAGCTGAAATTTCTTGTTACTGATTTGCATGAGTGGCATCTGGACTGTTTTAGAATGCATCGTTTGTGTACAATCCTAGCTCAAAACCAGCTGAGCCAAAAGAAATCAACAGTGACATTCTCTTCAGAGAGGGCCAAAACTTGATGGTATTATACGAGTTTTCCGTAGATTATATTTTACTTATAGTTGAGATTGAGAGAGCCACTTTTGATGGTTTTAAATACAAATCAATAAGAACAACTGTCAGTGCGCTGCACATATATTGCAATTACATTATTTTTGTGAAAAGTTTCAACTTTGTTCATTATGTATGTTTTTGAGGATCATTCACTGCATTATCTGTGCTGTAATTATTGTAGGGAGATATCACGTACACTCCAAGATTAATAGCTTTCGACTTAAAAGGTATACTCAGCTATTAGCTATAAGTTGTCTTTTGGTTTAAGTTTATATGTTATCATATTTCTGCAAATTAGAGTAGAATATTGGTGTTCATGATGTTACTGGTCTTTAGGTTTAATAACTGATTTTAATTTGTTTGTGATTTACAGTTAATTTTTTTGACTTTTTTCTTTTTATGTTCAGTAATATACTTATGTCAGCTTTCGATTTGATTGATATTGGTTATTGATTAGAGTTGTTCCATGTTAGGCTGGATTCTCAAAAATGAAGTTAATTAGGAAATTATTTGAAAATGACTGCAGGACCCAACTACACACCATGTCAATGAAGGGCACTTTTATCATTGTATTTTATGACCAAATTACTCCTGGTACATGTATCGTGATGGTGTTCGATATTTGCAGGTAGTCTCAACACACTAAAGCAGTCGGGAACATTGTATGATGTTCAGGATCATGAGGAAGAGTTGTTGTGGTGAGTTTTTTTTATGCCAGATGCTTTTTTTCTTGCTGAAGTTTTTGTGTCAGAGCATCATTGAAAGTGCTTTATTTGTTTGGATTTTGCTGTGTTGTTTGAAGTTTTTGGCTCTTGGAAATTAACGTAGAACGTCAAGGTCTCATTCTAGAATAGGAAGTTGTTTAGTGAATATTTTGTTTGTAGGAGTCATGACGTAACTATGCATAAAACTGATGCATTGCAGAAGAATGAATTTCTGCAAGACTTGGATAAGAATAATGTAAGTTTTGCTTTGTATTTTGATCTTCATATTCATGTTGGTGTTGGTGTTGATTTACTGTGAATGCTACTTTTTTCAAAAACTGAGTACTTTTTGTTTCACTGTAAGATCTATGTTTTTGTAGCTTTTTCTATAGCATAGCGTGGGACAGATTATGAAAATCACTTCTGTCATTCTGTCTGAAAACACTCTTACGGCCGCAATTTTGATTCAATTTTGATAAAATTTTGCACCGTGATTCGGGGCCCGAAAAGTAAGATCGAGTTTGTTTGGGACAAAAAATCTGATAACTCCTTTCCCTATTTTACTCCCAATTTTTAACCCACGTAATGCATTTTCAATGGGAAGGTTCTTGTACCACAGCAGAAAATCCTGTGGGTTTATAGTTATGTTAAATAGCTCAAAAAGCTTGTCTCGGCGGCTGCTATGGGAACATAAAATAATTTAATCTCTCAATTTGAGCCATAGCCGCCAAAATTGTGATCACTGCATTTTTAATAGAAATAAGTATGTCATTTACAGCTGTACCACAAATGATTAACGTTTTGCGACATAAAGTCACTTCTGTGCAGATTATTTCAACAAAACAGTATTCGTTGCAGTATTTTATCACAGGCGTGTGGTAGCACAGCCCTGTGTTAATGGCGACCGGCTAAGTCAAGGGAGAATGGCAAAATTCGACCCCACGCAGATCCGAAACCCCTCAACCGATCGACATAAAATTTGAAACAGGTGATTATGTCTGCAAGACGACCCCTTGTGCAAAATTTTGTGCAAATCCGTCCATTGGGGCTTCTCGGCAAATGGGTGAAATATAACGAAAATTTTTCTAGTGTATATATAACTTTTTTTGTTGACCGACCTACAGGTCAGACTGCCCGGTGGATTTTCACGTGCGATGGCTCAGACAACGTGGCCTCGCGCAAGGGTCAAACCTTTTCGGGAACCAAAATTTGAAGTTAATATCTAACCCATGAAAAATCCCCCCAAAGTCGAAAATTGGTCCCAAAAACGGACTTAATTTTCGGCCAAAAACGCTCCTGTATAAAAATTTCACCTATAAACGGCCACTAATCGTCATCGTAGGCCCATAAAAGTTGTATAGTGAATAGGTAATATGGCCTTGGGAATTTCAAATATGTGGTTATTTTAGACCCCGTACCCACAGGTCACGTGACACGGGGCATGCGCAGTCAACGTTTTGGCCTTGAAAAACATGCCTATGTATAAAATTTTCACCTACAAACGGCCGTTAATCGTCATCGTAGCCTCATAGAAGTTGTATAGTGAATAGGCAATGTGGACCTGGGAATTCCAAATATGTGGTAATTTTGGACCCCCTGCCTACAGGTCACGTGACACGGAGCATGCACAGTGAACTTTTGGCCTTTAACATTGGCAAATGCAACTTAGACACTAACAGCAGATTGTTTTTCATGCTTTGTGATGAATCACCCGGTGATGAACTGACTTGCAATGAATGGTCTGGAGGATGAACCGACCGCGTTGAATCAACCTGTGATGAATCGATTCATGATAAACAACTGGGAATTCTTTCAGAGTTGCACATACTCTGTTTAGATTAACTGTTTTGTCACATTATGTTTGATGGTGGGAAAACGTATATAACGTTGATGTGTGAAATTTTTTGGTTTAGATTTCTGAGGTTGAGCAGAATTCGGATGATGCTAACATGATGGCTGATGATTGTGAGCGAGACGGTATGTTTTGGGACAAATGCTTTATATTATGGATGGCTACAAAGTACAGTTTATTTTTCAGTTTATCTATATTTAAGTGGCTTGGTCATGCTGGTAGCATGCAGGATTGGTGATCACAAGGTTGCTGGTTTGACTCTCACCTGGTGCACTGCCAGGTAGCAACTCTGGGCAAGTTGTTCACACACATGAGCCTTTATCACCAAGCAGTACAATTTGGTAACAGCCTAACTGCTGGGAAAGTTACAGCAGTAGGTCTACATGTGAGAGAATAGGCTCTTCGTCTGTAAAACTGAGCTGTGTCTGCAGCACTCACTGCTGACTCGGGGCCTTGGAAATGGAGACGAGCACCACTTTCATATCTGTCACAGAGCTGTGATGGAGTGCTGCTGACTATTGGCAATTTAACCTTTTACCTTTAAAGCTGTATTTGAGAAGTAACTAATTTAAAGGTCCATGGACACCAAAATTAACATATATACTGGGTGGCGCTAAAAAACGTCTCGAACTTAGCGTAACTATAACGGCGCGTATACTTTATGGAGATAAATTTCCTTTTGTACATTTGTAGAACAATATGTATTCTTACTTGCTTATAAATTTCAGTGACCTCACTTACGGATGCTGCTTAATGCCGCTCAGTCATGTAAAGTGAGTTAAAAATCCAATTATGTAAAGAGAGCATTCCGTCACACCACATCAAAGCAAATCAAAATTTTCTTCGACACAACGCTCGATTTCGTCAGCTCAAAAGAATGAATACCGCATTCAACAGATTTGAGTCCACTGCACTACTCAGTTTGGTATACCTTGCAACAACTTGTCTGTGAAGGAAGGCGTGAACCATTTGCGAACTTTATGTTATCTCAGACAAATGCCATGATGCCACCATCAGACAGCCAGAATCAGAAAAGCCGTATAGTCGTGAGAAAAGCGTCTAGCAGCAGTGGCAAAGGAGAATGGAGGACCTATTCAGGACTTTCTGCTGATCAGTTACTGATGATTTGGCCTACTGTGATGTTCTGGCATCACCTGCGTACGAGCGGCAAAGCAAATGAATAGGGACCAACTTAATTCACGATTTCATGGCCGTGACATTTTCCGTGAAATTGACCTCCTTCCATGAAAAGCGCTGATTTCCGTGAAATCCGTAATTTTTCGTGAATTTTAGCGCTTTTAGTTTAATTTATGACAATTCCAGAGTTTTATCAGCAGCTTTTGTACGCACTGAGTAGTTGGCATGACTGTTTTGAGTCTTGACTTTGTGTAGTAAATCTTCGTTGTTCTGAAATTTCTTCGTTTGCAATAGCGCAGCATCTCAAAATAACGTCTGTGGGGCCCGTGAATTTGCAAAACTCTTTCCGTGAATGTTCCGTGAAATTTGACACATTTAAAAAATTCTGCCGTGAAATCATGCATTTTTTTCCGTGAATTCGGTTGGTCCCTACAAATGATTGAACAGCTTGCAGAAATTGCTTTATGGCATGTAACACTATTTCGTTTGTATTACAGCTAATACAGAAGTGTTGTAAACGAAAATTCCTACACATATTTGTTGATGTTTGGTAATTCATAAATATTTTTGTGCTGATTCATTTTGACCATGCAGCTGAATAACGCATGCAAATGTTTGGGACGTTTTTTACGCCACCTGGTATTTTATCCATTTTTCTAAAATTGCATAATTGATGGATAATTTTGACAGTAATATCAGCGCCCAGCATTTTTTCAACACGGAGAAACTTACATTTAAAGTCTACAATTTACAGACATGATCCAAAAAAATGCAACGTCATTTTGGCTAGGCTGCACAACCGGTGACGCCATCAGCGCGGCCCATCAACTTCATGAATATTAATGGCCTAGCCTTATCTAATGACGTCACTGACGTCATTAATATTCATGATGTTGATGGGCCGCACCTATGACGTCACCGGTTGTGCTCGTCTCTTGAATTTCTTCCCATAACGTAACGTAAGGCCATATTTTTGTCACAATAAGGCATTAATTTTGTATATTTATAAAGCTTAAATCGACATATTATATATACAAGCTGAAATGTCTAATTAAGGGCTACATAAATTGTGTGGCCATGGACCTTTAAATACAGTACTGTTATGTAAGATGTGATGTGGAGGAGCTGTGACTATTGTCAGTTTAATTAATAAACGTTGATGAATTTATTTAGCTTTCTACCTGTCTGTGTTGTATTGCTAAGTAGTGCCAAGCATGGAGGAGTCCCAGCAGTTGTCAGCAGTTGTTGGTCGCGGCAAACTGTATCATCTGGATGACAGCGTTAGAGTTTGGTCGGACTTTCTGCATCCCCACATTCACCCACGATCAGTGCACATCATTGATGCATACCAGCACAACAGGCTAGTGCCACTGCAATCTTCCCGTTTTCTCATCTCATATCTTGACGCTGTTTGAATCAACGCTGAGCATTCCAATTACCAACCGTTTTAATTATTCATGGTTAATGCTACGTGTCTCTAGAATGCTTTTGCTGTGTTAATTGCCAAGTAAGCAAATAAGGCAACTTGGAAAGCACATTATAACATTTTGGCAGTGCAACGCTAGTTTTGAACAGTTAACAGCTGACTACTGAACTACTGAAACTACTACTGAAAACGATTTGTTTTAAACGAGTCTGCGGTGCATCGTGCCAGCTACAAATACTCTTGCTTACTAATTTAATTGCTACACGAAAAAATGCCTAAACAGCTATTTAAATCATTTGAAGCAATGTCAAATGTAGCTACGCTAATGCATCTGCTCTTCTGCTCTGGAAAAATTGTCAAATTAGCTAATAATACAAAAGCCAAAAGCGGTGGTATGAGTATGGCAAACTGATCACATTGGATGTAAGTTGAGTTGAGATCTGATCAATTAAGTTCTTTTAGTACAGGCACATATTGCTATATTCTCACTGCTTAGTGGTCAGTTTGAATTATCTCTGAACAGACATTTTTTAACTAAATCGATTCAGCACTTGCACCACCATATTTTTTCAGTAGACTTGATAGATTGATTTATTGATAACTGTGGTATTTCGGATGCCAGCGCCAAGGCTGCTGTGTGGCTGTGCGCTTGTATACGCATTGAACATTCCAGAACTCATCACTAAAGTAATTAAACGTGTGTTTTGTGTTGTCACCAGGTTTGAGTGTATTTTTATTGTGTTATGAGTTGTGCTCTGTTGCTGCAGTGAGGTAGACAGGTTTGATGTATTTGGTTTCGGTATGGAAGTCTACGCTAGTCATCGGGAGAAGTCGGTCGTCGAAGATCGAATACATTTCTTCACTGAAGAGTGTGACAATCTACAGGTCTCGCTACTGTTACGCTGCCACCATCTAAGCCACATTACACACAACCATGCTCCTTCATCTGTCTGTCTGATTCGTACGGCCTCTTAAGTGGATAACAAATACGTGTAGGAAAGTTAAAGTTGATGTGAGCATTTCTTGGGTTTTTTGTGACCGGTTTGCAATTTTTCAATTGTTTTGAAGTTAATAAATATTTAAGTAACTTGTACCTTTTAAATGAATATCATAAACAAGATTTAGGTGAGCTGCAGTCATAGCAGATGTTATTTTAATGACCAAGGGATAACTTGGTTATCTGTAGTGCTGATTTCTACACTTTGTGACCACTTTGCATTGCGATCGGATGCAAAATTAACAGTGATCAGAAGTTAGCGAAGTTGTCGATTGTTTCTCGATTATTTATGCAGGAATTGTGGACATAATGCTATAATGGCAAGTTTCAGGAAATTACAAAAATGATTTGTTTTAATCTCAAACCAGCAGTTTATTCTACTGTTGCTGTGCATTGTCACAGGGCTTTCATTTGCTGGTCGACCCATATGATGGTTTTGGAGGCTTTTCGTCGGCTTTGATGGAAGAAATTGCTGACGACTTTTCAGGCAAAGGTGTCCTGGCGTTTCCGCTAATGCCGACCAGCTTTCCTGATCATGTAATTCTTTCTCATGTGACTTATTTTTCTGTAATGTGTTAAACTAAATTAGTGTTTTTTTGTGTTATAAGGCAGAATTGCTGAAAGCGTCAACGATGTGGACTGTCTGTTTGTCATCTGCTACATTTGTTTAGCAGTTGAACACAATAAAATGTTGTTTGACTTGGTCACTTGTGAGGCTCCAAGTAATAGTGTATTAGGTAGTTGCTTTGGTCCCTGCAGAAATGACAAATGTCGGAGTCATGTTGAAGTAGCACCAATGCTGCTTTGTACCAAATGCATGTTCAGTTCATGTTCTTCGTTGTAATCGTGGTAGTCATAATGATATTAATAGTCATTAGTTTGGGAGTTCATAAGATTATAAACTGTTTAGGAGCTTTTGTATAATTTTGAAGTCATTGTACATTTTTCTTGCTCTTTTCATGAAACTTTATTTGATCAAAAGGTGGCCGTTTATTTTTAATTTGATCAGGGTCGGGTGATTGTCAGCAAAAGCTGTTTCTGTCACTCATGTGCTTAAACTGGTTTCAACTAGCAGGTACTCCCAAAGGCTTCTTACACAGATGACTCATGGTATAAATGCAAAATTTGTACCAAATTGTTATGTTTTAGATGCAAAATCTGCCATTTATAACACAGTTGCAACTGTGTTGAGCAATGGCTGTTAAGAAAGTAATGTGAAAATAACGAAAGCCTTGTACTGTTTTGCATCGGCCAGGCACAAAAATGCACACAGTGTCTGTATTTAATGTTGGCATATCATCATCACACAGTGGCACAACTGGAACATTGTGTCTGGATGTTTGTTATGCCAGATGGTACAGCAGTTACAGTACAACATGGTCAACACGGCCATAGCCTACGAGCGTATGCTTCGACACACTTCACTCGTAGTGCCGTTGTCAATGTCCACAAAACTCTGGCAACCCTCTGGCAGTGTGCCCCTAGTTCAGCTGCCACATGTCAACTATCGTGTGAGTGCTCGGGATTTTTTTAGTCTCGAACATATTATATCACACGTCTTCTTTACCCCCACCAAAGCTGAGCAACAAAGCAGGTTGAGTTTTTTAGGATCAGTTGAGTTTTGTCGGCTTTGTTACTCTACGACATTATCAAGAGATAGGGAGATGATGAAGCAGTTTAATTTTGAGGGTGATCAGGATGCTTTGTGAGTTTACGTGGATTTATCCAGAATTTGTTATCACTGTGATATCACATCAGTATTAAGTAAGAAGAAAATTTATGTAGTGTGTTAACTGTAATAACCTCAAACGTGCTTGGTGTGACTATAGAACAAGAAGAAAAAGTATTTTAGTTGGTGTCTGAAGGTAGACAGAGAGTTTATACTGCATTTCAGAATGTTTTTATACACCAGGCTGCAGCACCGTACTCGAGATTTTTTGGTAGTGTAGCAGTAGCACGTCAGACTAGTAACAGTGAGGTTGCTGGTTCAACCGCCACCCGCTGCACTGCCAGGTAACAACCGTGGGCAAGTTGTTCACACATGTGCCTTTGTCACCAAGCAGTATAATTCGGTACCGGCTTCACCACTGGGAAGGTTACGAAAGTCTTTCCGTTTATCTGAGTTGTGTTTTCACTGACTGCTGGCTTGGGGCCTTGGAAGCCGAGATGAACAGCTCTTGCGTTGGTCACAGAGCTGTGATGGAACGCTGTTGACTATTGGCAGTGGCAATTATGTGCCTTACATGTGCTCTGACAGGCTGATTTGCATTATCACACGAGTGCAGTTATATCCACCGTGGTAGATTCAATGTCTGTGCCATATCGACTGGTCAACGGCCCGTCACTATTGACTGATCTCACAGCCGCTTTGAGTCCACTTGGTCGCAAGGTTTGCTGTTATGGATTTCGCAATTGGTTTGTCACGATGGCTTGTACTGATTTTGATTATCTCTCTACTGCTACTTTTATTGGTTTGGCTTAATTGGTAATCTCATTGGTCACATCAACACTGGACCCGGTTAGTTGGATAGATGACAGATAGCAGGTGGGTAAGCATGTTACCAGCCAGCCAGGTCAACTGAACCTGGCTGCTTGCCACACCTCTGTCAGTACCAGTGAAAGCTTGGATGTGAAACAGCATATCCCCTGATCTCTAGCCCCATATCTGTTGTTTGCTCATCGTGGCTTGACAAAACTTAGTTTGCTACATCTGCTGTTCATGACGAATAGTGTGTAAATATGGGGAGTTTTATGATACTGTGGGGTTCGGCGTGGGTGGGCCACAATGCTATCAGGATGCCTAAGTAACTGAATAAAACTCAACACACGATGTTGAGGTTTTAAGAGCCAAAGCTAACTTTATTAATACTAACGAACCAGCTTAACGAAGCAAACGACATTTTGAACGGTCCAGATACAGGATAGACAGATGGACAGACAGAAAAACTAATGAATACACGACTAATCAACTAAGGTCCACACAACACTCAACCCACAGTAGTCACACGACTCGCCGCCTCAAACTTGTACCAAACCCCTTTAGTCTACACTAATTCTACTCTACCCCTAAACTACACAACTCGAGGACTTAAGCTAAACTCAGCTGCCCCAACATAACTTTAGGACTTAAGCCCACTACGGCTGCCTAAGCAAAACAACCAAAGCCACACCAGCATCACGCCAGCATGCGTCTCAATCCGATGTTCGGCGGCGAGTGCCGGCTCTACGCCTGCGGGCACCCAGCATAGCCAGCCCAGTCATGTGGTCGCAGAGGCTGGCCCGTGCAGCCTGCGTGACCGTGACAGATGCTCTCATAGTAGTATTGCTGATGTACAGGTAGCGTGTGTGGAGGCTGTTGTTCCATTTCCAGTGTCTGACAAGCCGAGCTGTGTTATTGACTCACTGCTCGATGTGCCAATATCTCAAATGTCACATTGCTTCACGCCTTCGTGTCATCCCGTCGGCACACCAGACACTCAGTCTGTGGTCATCCGTGGCATTCCACCGGACAGAGTTCTCGGGTTGGTCAATATTACATGCATTGCATTTGCTTTTATGTTGTGTGGTCCAGTGACAACTTGTGTTACAAATATAGCCAGTCGGTGAACATAATTTTAGTTGATAATGCCCAATTCCTACCTGTTATGCCAAGTTGAGTCATGTCGGCTCTTAGAAATTTCACGTTGACCAGGATTTGAACCCACATCTTTTTGATCGTAAATCTAGTGTCCTAACTATTTTGCCACCTTTATAAATAGTTGTAGTAATAGCAGTGGTTGCAGTGGTGTTATTTGGCTGCTCTCTGAGAAATAGCAGCTGGTCTGTAGCAGTATGTCTGCTGCAAAATGTAGGTCGGTGATTGGTGAAAATCAGGAGTTTTATTCTCATTGCAGATCTACACTGGAAGATGTCTTTTCACTGCACCTCAGGCGGACTTACAACCGTTCACTTAAGTATAATGCTGCTATCTCTGTTGTACGTCTGTTCTAATAGATCTTGCCCGATCGTCCATTTGTGTTGTATCAGCTTTCAACTTGAAAGCAAAAAAAGCGTAGAGAAACCAGTAAAATTGGTATGAACATTTCCAAAGCCAGGAGCAACCAGTGTGTATCTCGCTCAATGGGGTCAAAGGTCAGAGAGATGGCCACGTCATATGACTGCAGTGGAGAGACTGGTTACTTCCAATATAAATCTTTTGTTTGATATTTTTATTTCATGCATAGGCTAATTGTGGTCTATTTTCATGCAATGTGTATAACTTTGCAAGTTTTTTTTTAAATGTACAACTAGGTGCTGTTTAATATTTTTCCTGAAGGAAGGTGATGCTTTGACTGGCAAGAATAAAGTGGAATTGATTGTAAATGCATGTTGAGGTTTTTGTATGACATATCTCCACCCTTGTCGTAGGTTTAGAACTAGGCATGGAAGGCAGTTGCAATTTTTGCTCAGACACTGCAAATTTTTGACAAAATTCTGACCAACCGTTTTTCAAATTTCTGACAGAGGAGATTATGAGTGCTTGAAATTCCGATTTTTTTTCTAAATTTTTTTAAAGTGGGGGTTTTAGTCATAAGTTGTGCA
>Ga0209671_1004003_pt1 | contig 14418 bp, 7 predicted proteins | sample WorMetHERISLAND2_2_FD_187401 | JGI IMG/M metagenome (GOLD analysis project Ga0209671, IMG submission 187401) | Marine gutless worms symbiont microbial communities from Max Planck institute for Marine Microbiology, Germany - Olavius geniculatus... | ecosystem: Host-associated > Annelida >... | reverse complement strand
CCGACAACACCGGCGACGGTCTTGCCCTCCTCGCCGCCTGCACCGCTGACGTCAGGCTGTGGTACCTGCAGAACGGCCTGCAGCTCAATCCCGAGAAATCGGAGGTTCTCGTCATCGGAACATCCAGCCAGCTGCAAGTCGCCACGTCGAACCTGTCTTCTGTGTCCGTCGCTGGCGTTGATCTACTGGTAGTAGAAAAGATGAAGATACTCGCTGTGTTTCTTGATCGTCGTCTTTCTTTCGACAGCCATGCGACTGCGGTGGCGAGAGCCTGCAACTATCACCTCTGGGCCATTCGACACATCTGTCATCTGCTGTCCACTGAGCTGGCCCAAATTTTGGCCTGCAGTCTAATACTTTCGCGTTTGGACTACCGTAATGCTGTGTTGCATGGAGCCCCGGCCGGCAGCATCCGGAAACTGCAGCACGTCCAGAACACAGCAGCATGCGTCGTTCTCCGTGCAGCTAAACGAACTTCTCCACAGCCGCTCCTGAAACAGCTTCACTGGCTTCCCGTTCGCCAACGAATTGACTACATATTGGCAGTTCTGACATACAAAATCCGCAGTACGTCCACCCCGTCATACCTCAGTCGCCACATCAGACCTCGGGGATCTGCTCGTCATCTCTGCTCGTCCGCTGTACCGCTACTATACAAGCCGACCACAAGAACTCGCTTTGCTGATTGTGCTTTCCGTTGCACAGCACCCACCGCTTGGAACTCTCTAGCCATTGACGTTACAAGTAGCTGTTCACTGACTGTGTTTAAATCCAGGTTGAAGACGCACATTTTCCGTCAGACATTTAACCTCAGCGACTAGTTCTGTCCGCCAGCGCCACTGAAGTCTTTTTTAGCACATACTGGCGCTTTACAAGTCGGATTATTATTATTATTATTATAATCGGTTCTTATGGCAGATTGCCCCAGATAATCTGAAGCGCTTCCTTGACTTCAGCGATTGTTTTTTGGCTTTGTTCTAAGCTTGCAGTAAGCCTTCAACATTGCACCCACACGCGATCGTCGACTGGGTTTATATTCGGCAAATTTGGAGGCCACTGGTCCTTTGTGGTGAAATCTGGACAGTTGGCCCGCAGTCCGTTCCGTGCCCTGCAAGTGCGATGTATGCTGGAGCGCCGTCCTGCTGGAAGACGAACCCTGTGGGCAGCCGGCGATTGCTTTAAAAGAACGATAATTTAGTGATAATTTATAAACAATATAAATTACAGTTTGTCAAAGCGTCACTATGATGTCATCTGCAGTAACGTGTAACCAGTTTTTGAAAATTAAATAGCATTTTTAGCTTGAATATTTTTAATGCTAAAAAATTGGTAGGCTGTCATAACCTCGTCGTTTTTCAACCGAATCACATTTTACTTGGCCGTTAGATGTAGTTTGTTTTAGTAAGTAAAGCTGTAAAAACTCATGTTAAAATTTCAAACGGTTGCTGAGAAAATGGCGAAAAACTTTTTTGGTCCACTTTTTTACCGCACTCTGTATACGCGTTCATAACTCGAGCAACAAGGCATAAAAATCCAAGATTGATGTAAATGTTCTCCATGGCACGGTGGCTACTACACCATCTTTCAGCTTTAAAATGTCTTAACGTCAGGGTTAGGGTTGTGCTGTGCAGTTGGACAGTTTGTAAGCATATGAGTGTGTGGTTAGCTGATTATTGTGTCAGCATAGGGTCATATGTTCACTTCCTTGTTATCATTAGCTAAGCCATAACAGAAACATTTTCAGCTTCTACACTAATCAGTAAACATTGGGCAAGTATGCCTAATGCGACAAATAACATCAAATGAAGTAAGCTTTAGTGATTACCAACTAAAGTTAGCTTGTAAGGACGCCATATGCATAGCCCCATCTAGAGTAAACCAAATGATTTTTGCTGTTTTAGAGGGCTGATATCATCACATCATCCTTAACGCACAGTTTTAAACTGGTAAGTTTTTTTTACATATATATTGTATAAGAATGCTGCTGATTAGTGACTGACTAGTGAGCAATGTGCTGTGTACAGAACAGTGAACTAGGAGCAGAAGAAGCGTTCAAGATTCTCAGTGCTGCATTTGAAATGATCGGTGAACCTGTAAGTGTGTACGGCATGACCACTTGTCTGGAAAACCAGGGAATTTTACAGACGTCAGGGAAATGCCAGGATTTAAGTAAACATCGGGGAATTGTCAAGGAAAAAGTCTTGCCGGGGAAAATTACCAAAAACTCCTCACAATTGTGTCGGCGTGCTTTTAGTGTCATTCATTTACCGGTAGTACTCTGTGCCAGTTATTTTTTTGCTGTTTATTGTCAGTTGCTTATATTTCAATTTGTACCAGGGTTAGGTTACCCTAGTTGAATACTAGTTAAAATGCTGAGGAGTGTCACATTTATCAGGGAATTTCATGCTCTTTGGAGAATGGTCGGCCTGTGTGTAACATTAACTCATATACACTAGCGCTAAATTCCTCACTCATTTTGATTCGATGCCAAGTGAATGATATGAATGGCAGCACAGTTCCTACGGTCGGGGGAAGTTGGGGAAAACCACAGTGGGTCAGGGAAAGTCGGGGAATTTTAAAGTACCAGGGTGCAGAAAAAATGTTGAACTGCTGTACGCAGACTGCGTACAGCAGTTCAACATTTTTCCTGCTGGCTTCGCTTGCAGGTTTTTGTATCTCCAGTTTTAAATTTGTTCCGTTGTTTTTGTTTCTAGTGTGATCGCAAGCGATTAAAAAATGACATTGGTATTTCGCATGAACAAATTAGTCAGGGAAACCAATTCATTTTGTCCTGGAAAGGGGAAAATGAATTCAGCAGAGAAGTAGGAACTATTTGGCAGAGATACTGTTTTCATTGGATGCATGCTGTGTGCATCGCACAATCAATCAGACCAGTTTGGGCATTAAATGCTTTTAGCTCCAAAATGGTTAAAGCTACAATCACAAAATGATCCGACTGATGCTATTGTGTTTGCAGGAGAAGCGACAGCAGTATGACATGGCGACTGCTAAAGAGCTTGATAATGACGTCATGATGGTCAGTGTTCGAATATAGTAGTAGTAGTAGAGATAGGGGTAGGATAGTGGTAGTGTATATAAGGCGTAGGGTTATGGTAGCAATAAGGGTAAGGTAAGTTATGGTAGGGGTAAAATATGGTAATAGTAAAGTAAGGGTTACTTATAGTCGAAGTAGAAATAGGAGTAGCAGTAGTTGTGGTAGCAGTTGCAGTGGTTATTTTACTGCTAGATTTTATTCAGCTCCAGATTACTTCCAACGGCAATAAAACTACAAATATTCATTTATACGGTTCATTGGCTTTGTTTTTTCCTGATGTGTATCATTTTCTCGTTTATTTTGCTGCTTTTTCTGTCAGTCGCTGTAGCACCTCTTAGTTACAGAGCATTATGCTGATGATGCGATTGTTTGTGCGTTTGTAACAGCAAGAGTTCACGGACCTGCTGACTAAGCTGCATGAGACCATCAAAGAGGTTAGATATTTTCTGCTGAACAGCTTGCGAATAATGCATAAAAGGTAAAGTGCATCGTCGCAAACACGCCTCTAATGCGCTTTCGTCACTAACCAGAGCCGCCTGACACACGGCCACCGTGTGCAGCTTGCAGACACAGGCTGGCGCAGCAACCGGTTAGGCAACCCCAGTCAGCTGTACCAAGGTCCCCACCTTCCGTAACCCATGTAAATGAGTTACTACTCATTTTACCGTCCCACGGAGAGTAGAAGGCTGAGTTGACCTAGCTGGCAGGCTTCGCACCGAGATGGTTTACCTGCTTTTTGGGGGTCACCATAAGTTGTCAACTGGTTGGTGGCCAATTTCCGCTTATTGGTGAACTAGTTGCCAACCAGTTTGCCCAATGGAAATTGGCCATATGAAAGTAAGTGCATAAGTAAGGTAGCACAGATTACTGGTTGGCCACTTGGTGTCTTGTTTTTACGCGCAAAAGCAGCTACTGCTTTCAGCGCGTCTTAGCCATCGCAGTTATGTCTGTCTGTCTGTCACACGGGTGGATCAGTCAAAAACGGTGCAAGCTAGAATTACCAAATCTTCACCGTCAGCTGCCTGGAAGACTCTAGTTTCAGGATCTGTAAAGCTTTTCCATAAATTCGAAGAGGGTCACCCCGAACGAGGGCGCTAAATGAGAGGGGGTGGGCAAAATTTGTGATTTTTGGCCAATAAGTCGCTGTATCTCAATAACGGTACGAGATAGGGCCTAGGTTACTATTAATCACTAATAGCAAGTCGTACACTGGCTCTTGATTGGTGCTGAATTCAATGACCTTGAATGACCTTGAACGCCAAAATAGGGGGTTTTATGGATTTTTTTTGGAGATTTTTGGCTGCGACACAAGTCTATCATTCACAAGGTGGCACCACGGAACTATAGTTATGTGATCCAGATAGAGAATTTAGTATTTGTATATATTCACTTAGCGTGAACATCCCAATTTTCAGCTAAACTACTGAAACGGAACTGCTATAGGCTTTTGCGCGTCTCGTGAGTATTAGCTCAAATTTCTTGTAATATATTTGAGCTGGGTTTCTGATATTAGCTGGTACCGTGTGGACATTGTGACCGATATTATATAGTAATGTAATAATATTATAGTACTAATAATACATATAACTTCTAACATGTCGTAACATGACATATCATTACAAGGGTGCAACGTGTCTTCTAAATCAGCAGTTTAGACGTCGTAGAAATAATCAATAGCATGTACATCTACTGTTTTGACAAAATGAAATGTAAGCATGTTTTGTATTGTATTGTATTCATGTTGTATACAGAAAAATTTCAGATGGCAGGTTTGTAAGGCTGGTGTGTATTACAAGCCAGAGGGGGGGGGGGTTCTGTGGAATATGTTGGCTCACGAGCTGTGAACCTAATGGTGTGTTCCCATCCTGGTGCAAGTATTGTGAGTGAGTAAGCCCCCATGGGTGTGTATTTACGTGGTTGAAGACGGTGAATTTGATGGCCTGTTCCCACTGCGGAGGCAAGCACCGACGTTATCCCGTGGGTGATGTCACGATCAGTGCGGCGAGATACTGCGCAAGGTGTGATACAAGACATGCGGTCAAAGAGGTAACCATTTCCAGATATGTTGTTTTTTTAATAATGTTACTGGTTATCTTGCGAAAAGTTATTGCACATTTTAAAACTATCTAGTGGTAATTTCCCGTTTGTTGAAACTTGCTTAAAATCTTTTGATTGTCGGATTGCGATTGTCGGTCAGCTAACCACAAGCGTCAAATCAGTGAAGAGATGAACATGTGTGAGAATGACCAATAGTGTATATACGAATAAGTGTATTATTTTTGTGTCTTATTATGTAATTATCATTGCTGGCAAAGTTCCCGCTCTTCGGGCAGGTGCATTCTGTTGCCTAGCAACTCAACCCCCAGGCTGCATGTGCAACGAGGGGGGAGCAGAGTAAGGATGTAAGGCCCAAGAACTCAAACGCGGTGGCTGGCATCCACGATCGTGCAACATCGAAGGCGCCAGACGGCTAGAACATGACAGCCGAAAATCCAGACCGACAGACGGACGGATAAACTTTCCACGATTTATAGTAAGATTATGTATGTGTATGTATGGTTGGTGGCATGGCGTAGTTGGTAGTGCGTGTTGAATGAGACGAAGTTACTCTACGCCATGCCCGGTTAGTACTGCGATTGGTGACTGTCTACAGTATGGAGCCAGCCAACTAGGTCGACTCGGCCTTCTACCCTCTGTGGGATGGTAAAATGAATACTGGCGGTGGTCAAGGCCATCGCTAGGGAAGAAACGGCAAGTTTTGTGCAACAGTAGGCCCTGTGGCCAGGACTGCAAGTATACCGATCCAGTCGGTTAATCCAGCCGACTTGGGCTGTATGCTGACTTAATTGGGCTCCGCCCTCGCCGGCTCAAAGTGCCGTCATGGGGATGAGCTCCCACGCTGCCTAGTGCCTATGCGAAATCTTCTTCTTCTTCTTCTATGTATGTGTAGGGAGATGTGTGGGCGGAATCGTCAGTGTTTGGCTTCCGATGGCGCTACTACGCCTGCATCGATGCTGATGTCTACAATATCACTGAGTGGGCCTCCTGTCAGGTGGGTGATTTGCCAGGCCTCAAATCACTTTGGACCACCATTGTTGTTTTTGGCAGTCATTTTCTAGTCACCTCTGCCAGAACTGGTTGGTGGCGCGGCGTAGTTGGCAACACGTTTCGGCCGAAACGAAGTTACTCTACGCCGGGCCCGGTTAGTACTGCGATGGGTGACTGCCTGCAGGCAGGTAAACCATCTTGGTGCGAAGCCTGCCAGCTAGGTCAACTCAGCCTTCTACCCTCCGTGGGATGGTAAAATGAGTACTGGCGGTGGTTAAGGCCATCGCTAGGGAAGAAACGGCGAGTTCTGCGCTCCAGTAGCCCTTGTGGCCAGGACTGCAAGTATACCGATCCAGTCAGTTAAAGGCGCTGGCTGTTAACTTGAGCTACCCATTCGGTCGACCTGGGCTGTATGCTAGCTTAATTGGGCTTAGCGCTGTGTTGGGTAACTGCCTGCGGGCAGGTAAAATCATCGCGCCGGCTCAAAGCGCTGTAAAAGGGATGAGCTCCCATGCAACGGACCTAGGTCTATGCGGAATCTTCTTCTTCTGCCAGAACTAAGTACTTCGCAGTTTAGCTTCGTAACTGTTACAAATAGTGGTAGATAAGCTTAGTTGTTGTTTCTTGTTCTGTTTCTTGTTCTGTTTCTTTATTCTACCAGTAGCTAAATTGCACTAATTTTACACAACACTTTTTTTGTAATGAGTTCTTGCTGACGTCATTAATGGCACAAACAGATATTTTGTTTGTCAATGTTAAAGGGACATAAGCTCTATAGGAAAACAATGGAACATCACTTAATATGTGATCACAAGGTGTTACCTGCCACAGTGGAGAGAAAACTGCTGAAAATTTACTTCCTTTTTGCTCTAAGCGGGCAGCAGAATGCCAAGGGTACTTTGGTGACTCCATCAACATATCAGATGTGTTACAGGATTGTGACAACCTGGTGAAATTCTTTACCATTTCGGGGCATCTGCCCCTCCTCTCCCATACAGGCAGCACCTGATGGGCTGTCAGAACAACAGCAACAAGGTGGAATGCTTGCTACCTTAACCCCAGCTCGACAGGCCGGTCCTTGATTTACCTATAGAAGCCACATACGTTGGCCTTCGTGGTTAGCTATGATACCGTGATGGCTTTCCTGTCCGCAAACAGTTGCCAAATAAGTATGCTTTTGATAGCCACCTGATTGGGAGTTGAACCCCTGTCCTCTTGATCTTGAGTCCAGCATCCCAACAATTACACCAGCAAGTCAAGTTTGCTGTGTTAAGAAACTGCTCGGTTGCTCAGTGACCTTTGTGATTTTTGTTTCTAGCAAGAAGACTTCAAGATGGTGAAAGCAAACTCTCACCATGTGATGGTTCATATATCCACGGGCAGCAGCAGCAGCAAGGCACATCACCGACCTACTCCACCGTATGTTCCGTTGTTTCTCTGTCTTATAACAGAGGGGTTAAAAGGGTTAAAGGGTACGGAAAACCCATCGGTTGGGCTGAGGCTGCTGTAGGTTGTCCAGTAGATAACGAGGGATTAATATGCCGAAAAATAATGTTCGTTGTTCAGCTAATAAAAAAGCTGGCAGGGTAGACAGAGGGTTAACTAGTTTACTGTTGCTACCTAGAAATGCAGTTACCAGCGGAAACTACAAAAAAATGAATCCACGCCAATTCCAAACCGATATGAAGGTCGCTATAGTCGACCGTAGTAATGGCTGCCCCCCCTTTTTCCCCTGTACCACCAAACGGTGGTGCTGACTGCGACCCTATATACTGTATTTGAGAATTGCGGTCAAAATGTGGCATTTTTGCTATTTACATTTTATAGGAAGTTGCCAGTGCCCTATCCAATCGTAGTATCATCAACCCCATATGGACATCTGTTCTTCCAAAGTAGTGGTCTCGACCCACAAAATTAGCCTCACAGACATTGGTGGCATTGCCATAAGTTTGCTTTGTGGTGCAACTTATTTAAGTAAGTAAGAAGCTCCAGTCACATTTGCAGGCTTTTCGACTCGAGACAACGTGTTCATCTCTCCCTATCAACGGCTGGGCTCATGTTGTTAAGGTCACGAAACCAAACCCAAGATGATTTAGAACTGAACACTGTCATTATTTGGAAAACTAAAACCAAATCAAATTTCAAACAAGAAGCCCAGCTGTCGCTAGGAAAGGCCGACCGTACTGCCTGCGTCCGAAGCCCAGTGTCCGAATTCCAGTCATGGAGAGAAAGCAATTTGTCAGAGGTGAGACAGTTCCATGCATGCATGTTAACGAAATGCTGTCTTGAAAGCTACAATAAACGCTTGTATAACAGACATCGCACGTGGACATTCACGAGGTGATATTAACAGCTACAGAGTAAGTGAACAAAGAAAATATCGGACAAAGGTTTTGCAAATATTTGTCACAATAAAAACGCCTAGATCAGGAAGACATGCTACAGCCTATACAGTTTCTGTTGCTGTACTGACCCTCAAGGTCATTAAAGATGAATGGTTTTCATGTCATTTGAAAGCCAATATGCGACTTCCTATTAGTGATCAATAGCAACTTAGGCCCTATCTCGCACCGTTTAGCCACAGTAGCGCATAACGGCCTTCAAGGTCATCCAAGGTCAATGATATCCATCTAATCTGTTAGGGCATATGCCACTACCTATTAGTAATTAATGGTAACTTAGGCCATATCTCTCACCGTTTCTGAGATATGGCCACTTATAGCTTTAAACATTCCATTCAAAATTGCGGCCAAACCGCTGCAGATGGAGACATGGTTACTATTGACAGCCTATAGGAAGTCGCCATAAAATGTGCTTCTTATCTCATTTTTGTGATATTTTCTAACCATGTACCATTTATATAATTTTATAACTGTTCAGCGCAATTTCTTTCTTTTTGCGCATATTGGTTAGACCCGAGTTTCTTGCATCTGTACGATATGCCCTATATATCTTCTGGCTCAGCAGCCTACAATAAACTTGCCTAATAGATTGATTGATTGATTGATTGCTTGAACATCGAGTGAAGTTTCAACTTGTCTATTTTCACTGAATGCACGTTTTATAATCGTGTTATTTGCTGCAGTAATAATAGGCCTACAATTACAAAATGCAGGGTTGCCCCTGTGGTAGTGTTAAATACATATCCTGTACATGTATGCCCTGAAGGTAGCTAAGTGAACCACGGTGAATTGGGATCTAGTGTTATAGCCTATATAGACCATAATTTAATATAATGTATAGGATATTGTTGCAAATATTGTTACTACAACATCTGGACGTTGACGTCCATATGACCTGGAAAAGGCTTTGAGTTTGAAATTCGAATTGACGTGGAAATACGGACGTCGTCGACATTTCTACCTTGACTCGAATTTCACTTTTGACACCTTTTTCAACGACATATTGACGTTGACACACCATGTTGAATCGACGGTGTACTGACCCGTTGGGTAGTGATTAATACTAGTAATCTAGGCCGTATATCTCATCGCTTCCGAGATATGGCCAGTTTTCCATTGAAAAACATTTTTCTACCCTCCTTCATTCAACCCCCATTTGAAAATGTTCCTCTTGGAGTAGATGGCTGAAATTTTGCATGCCCAAGTTTAAGACCCATGGCTAATTATTCGTCTAAATACTGTTTCACCACTCCCTAACCGTTAGCCACAATACATTCATTTCAGACGAATGGACAGACAGACGACAGCGATGACAACAGCTCGACCTTTACTAAACGACGGTCGGCTAAAAACTATTCCAAACACACCTACTGTTCAACTCTGTTTGTTGTTGTAGGGAGGCGGAGCTAGAGGAGTTGTTCAACTCTATGTTTGCTGGGATGAATGCCACTGCGGATAGAAGCAAATCGTCTGACGCATTCTCTGCTTCTCCGTTCTTCGCTCCATCCAGCGGCGCTGGCAACTCAGCTGGTGCCACATCGAGAACACAGGCGTCGACCGTCAAAAAGAAACGCAAGAAAAAGAAATAGTGGCACTCTGTTCTGTCTGGCGTTGGCGTGGGTTAAGAAATTAGAGGCACAACGGGAAGTTGCGGATTTTCCGACAGTGAAGATTATGCATGCTTAGAATTTCAATTTTGCCCCTTTTTTTCGAAATGGAGGTTTCTTACCCACACTTTTGTATTTTCGGAAGAAAATTCAGACAGAAGAACATATGTCGAGGGATTGCAATGCGACTGCTTCCTGTGGCATAGAAATACTCCGTGAGCCAACAGGAGTGTCGAGATGGCAACTTTTTCACTTTTGCTCAGGCATTAGAAGGTGGACAGGTATGCAGGAGTGTTATGCCTGGACAACATTTTTGTGCCTGTGCTATGTTGTCCACGTTGGTTACTGTCTAGACGGTGGAAAAAACCGTTTAACAAATCTCAGTTCATATTTTTTTTGGGGGGGAGTGGTTTGGAGGGTTAAACACATTTTTAGATACGGCGCGCATTTATAGGTTTTGGGGTTTTCGTGAATTTTAAGTTATTAGAATGAGCACCGCTTGGTACTGACCGCATCGTGTAATCGTAATGTAATAATAATAACAGCAGATTGAAAGATACATAATAAAACTCACTGGGTTTTTTTTGGTTTGTGCCTGCATGTATCAACTCTGACTGTCAGATATTTTCTGTGATTCTGTGAAAGTTAAACAAGTCGTTGTTATGGGCCATCCTAATAAGCCACATTGCTCTGCCGGTCTGTCTGTCTTTCCGTCTGTTATGGGCTTCTAACTCAGAAATAAGACAGCTTAGAGAAAGCAAATTTGGTGTGAATATTTCATGGGCAGCAGGGGGGGGTGCAAGAGTTATCTGTGTGCCAATGTTCAGCTCACAAAATTAAAGGTCAAGGTTATGGTTAAGCAGAGTGTTGCATATCGCTATGCGGATGGTCGCAGAATATGTCCGCACTGCAAGAACACATTTTCTTTTTGTTTCGTCGTTTATTTGTGTTGATAAGTAATTCTGCAGACTGGCAAATTGCACATTGCTTACTTTCTGTTTTTGTTGTGTCGACTGTTAGTGCTATTGCCGCCGTTTGGTTACAATGCTACAGATCTTCCGTTTTGCTGAAATCATGAACCATTTCGGCAGAAGTGTGTTTCAAAGCACAGCGGTAAATGAGTCTGTGTTTAGTGTTTCTAACTTCTCTAAGGTTTTACATGTTAAGTTAAGTAGTTGCACGTACGTGCATTTTAATTCAGGGACTAGCATGAGAGCACACGACAGCCCAATATTTTGACACATTAGTGACTGAATATCTAAGTGCATGATATGTGCTTCATTCCTAACAGCAAGGTGGCCACTATTCCTTGAAAGTTCGTGAAAAATATGCTTTTTTCCAGGACCTTAAAAGTCCCAAAAAACCAAATAGGGTGTTGAAAGTTTTGCAATTGGATGTAAGAGGTACTTGAAATTCCTTGAGTTTCACTACCTTATAATCATCCTTATCACCATGTGACAATTTTCCAATCAGTACTTAACCCCACTTCAGGACATTTCATATTTTTTTTTACTTACTTCGAGCTCTGTGGACTAGACAATGTACAATAATTTGCAAAATACCAAAGCTTCTGCTGAACCATTATTTTCTGAGTAACTGTGGTTAGTAACACTAATTTTGTGCTATCACTTTCATTCCATTGAAAAACGTTTTTCTACCCTCCTTCAGACAATCGCCCACACGGATACTTGTCCGCACGGGCATCCGCCCACACGGGCAAGTGCCCATATGAACTACGGCTTGCTACCGCCGGGAAGGACGCAGAATAGGGCAATAGCCCTAAGCCCGTAGAAACACACCAACAGTCCAACACGTTGCTTTCGTTCTGTATTGTGAACTTAATTCACTCATTCTTGTCAGTCTTACAGAACCTGTTACGCAAAAGTGTTATTAGTTTTTATAAGCATAGTTATGAAGTGCGTTTATTGCGTTGTCGTACAGTAATCCTGTTAATATATTAAATTATATGTATGTGTTTGCAACAACGATGTACTTAGGAAAATTGTTTATGAAAAATCATTTATTACATCTTTAGTCAACATCGGATAGTCCCATTTTGCACGTAACTGAATAAAGTCATAAGACAGCATCATAATGAAGCTGAGTTAATGTAGTCGGATGCGGTGTCGCACCACACAGCCCATTATGTATTGCACAACAGGTTTTCTCTCTAGCAGAATGATCATTCACAGTGACCACTTTTAAGAAGCAAACTTTGGCCCAAAATCACTCGACTATGTATAGTCAAATTGCGGCTAGATCCTGAGCAGGCCTAGTACGGGCTAATGCCCAGACTGACGATAATTGCCACTAATTGCGGTATGGGCGTAAGTTCGCCCCTGCGGTAGCAGGCCGTAGTTGATACGCGCAGGCGACTGTCCGACACCCGCTTTTTATATGATGTCAGGAATATTAAATACTCTAATGTCATGCGGTAACACATTGCTGGAAGGAATATAGAAAGGTACTATTTGACAGTTCTTGCAAAATCCCTGAATTCCCCCTGCTCCGCCCAAAACACAATCTGGCCACCCTGTAATAGTACTCCTACCAATATTTTTGCGCAGTCTATATTTTGTGCGAGAGCAAGATCATTTGCATGTTAACTGTTCAGTTGGTTTGTCTCGTGTTATTGCGCGTTGGGCGAATGTTGTTGCCTCGTATATGAGACGTCTGATTATGTAATCTGTGGAACCAGCGCAATGAATATGCTTGCACTGAATATGCATGAGTTATTGAATATGCATCAGCATATTTGTGACCGAAACGACATATACAGTAAGACCCTCCACAAGCCCTCTACCCAGCTTTTATCACGGCACGTGCCCTAGAACCCCCATCTTATACAAAAAAGAAAGAGCCAGTTTGTATTAAACGTTGTTAGCTTTCTTCCAACTTTTTCTGTGCCGGTATATATATACCGGGTGGCGCTAAAAAAGCATCCCAAACTTTTGCGTAAATATAAGGGTGCGTATACTTCATAGAGATAAATTTCTTTTTGCACATTTGTAGACCAATATGTACTCATACTTACTTATAAATTTCAATGACCTCACTAATGACACCACTGAATGCCGCTTAATGACGTACGATGAGTTAAAAATCCAATTATGTAAAGACAGCGTTCCATCACACCGCATCAAAGCAACTCAAATTACCTTCAACACAAAACACCCAATTTCAACAGCTCACAAAAATGTACACCGCATTCAACAGATTTGAATCCCCACTCATTGTTTAGTTTAGCATGGTGCCGCGAATTCAATGGTGCATATCGTAGACAACAGTCTACGATATTGTAGGCTATGCACAATACAATGCCTGTAGAACAGCACACAATATCACAAATGCAGTTCTAATCACAGGCTGAACGGTAGTTCAAGCCATGTGTTAACAGCAACTTTTCTCTCCTATGGGAAAGGCAAAAATTTGACCCCCCACAGAGTCAAAACCCCTGATCAGATTGAGATAAAATTTGGCACGGTTGATTACATTGGCTAGGTGACCCCTCACGTAAAATTTCATGGAAATCTGCCCAAGGGGGCTTCTCGGCAAATAGGTGAAAGATATGCAAAATTTTTTAGAGCTATATATTTTTTCACTGTAGTCTAGGTCAGTTATTGCAGCCAGGTATCATATGCTTGCCGTGAATAAGTTTCACTTAGTTGCGAAAGTGAAATAGTAGTGGTGCCTAAAGAATAGGCCGAATTATGACTGCACGGTTGAATTGAAACTGAACAAAATTGGAGCTGTCACAGTTGGTGTGTTAATTAACGCGTTAGTGCGTTAATAGATTAACGCGTGTTAAAAAAATTAACGCACATGCGTAAATTTATTTCATTCAGTTACTAAATTCTGTGCAGCAAAAGTTAGGATATTCCATTAAACTGCGGTTATATGACAATCGAATGAAATCAAGTAACTAAACTATAGTTTTCATTTCATCACTACTGTAAAATTAGTTACTTTATTAAAGTTTATTACATTTTAAAATTTTTATTTATTTACAAATCACAAATGAACAGACAGACAGACAGACATACAAACGTAGGGACGAAACTGACAAAAGACAGTAAGCAAGCAATTCGCGTAAGCGTAACCCAATAGAGTCCATCACAAAATGATGGACTTTGTGATGGACAAGAGATGACATACAAGATAAAAATACTGTAATAGTCAAATAGTAAATAGTCTAAATAGTAAATACGTTTAAAAAATAAAAATTATATGTGTTTTTAAAACTTTTTTTTTCATTTTTCTAACTTTCTATATTCTACAGGCGGGTCCTATAAACGTCTCGGGGTCC
>Ga0209671_1004000_pt1 | contig 14421 bp, 8 predicted proteins | sample WorMetHERISLAND2_2_FD_187401 | JGI IMG/M metagenome (GOLD analysis project Ga0209671, IMG submission 187401) | Marine gutless worms symbiont microbial communities from Max Planck institute for Marine Microbiology, Germany - Olavius geniculatus... | ecosystem: Host-associated > Annelida >... | reverse complement strand
CTATTGACACAATTTCAATTGTTCAATTTTTGACCAAAATCACATGGTTACTGAAAAATAAGCATAAGAAGAATTAAATGACAAGTATCTAATAAAAAAAATCTTTCTTTCATACCAATGTTAGTTTTACTTGAAATTAATGACTAATTAATCGTTGGCTTTTGCAAAGTTAACTACTGGTACTGAACAAATTTTTATCATTACCAGCTCAAGAATAAAAATTATTGCATCACATGCTAAAATGATAAAGCAAAAAATTTCTGCAACTTTCCACATCAGTTAAAAGCCTAACCATCAACAGTGAGTATTTCTCTACTCAAAATTCACAACCAGCAGTTGTACCAATGGATAGCATCACATATGGTACTGTACTGACCTTGCTTACTGTAAGAACATTTCTTATCCTTTCATCCGACAAATCATCCAGCTGATCAAAACTGATAAAAACAAAAACAGCACAAGCACTAGCTTAATACACAACTAAAAAAAAAATTAAATGCTGACACAAATTTTAGACACGAGAGAAAGCAAGTAGAGGTTTAACATCCTGCTCAACACATAATAGGTCATTTCAAGGTTGGTCTTTCTAGGCAATGCACAAATAAACACATACCGGTAATAACGAAATACTGCATATTATATTGTGCAATGTAAACACTTTGCTGCCAACAACTAAGTTAATAAACCAGCATAACCCTGCTATGTATGGACAACATTAAATAAATACAACATGAAATGCTCGAAACTACTTACATACTGATAAACCTAGACACTCAGAACATTTTAACAAAAATTTATACAAGAAAAAAACACAAAGCCAGGAAACTAATGACGAATCCCGTAATGAATACTGATACACATATTAAAGACACACACTACCAAGCGTGGCTTGGTAGTCTAACGGTAACGTGTCGGACTTGTAATCCTGAGGTAACTCAGAGGCACAGGTTCGACTCCGCACCAGGACACTGCCCGGTAACGACCTTAGGCAAGTTGTTCACACACATGTGCCTCTGTCACCAAGCAGTATAATTTGGTACTGGCTTCAGTGCTGGGACGTAAACAGGCAGACTGCGTGATACGCTGGCCCCATACCCGTGGTCTCGCAGTGTAAAAACTGGTGTCTGGCTGAGGGCCTTAAAAAACGGAGAACAACGCCGCCCTATGGGCTAAAGCTCGGGAAAGGCTTTACGCTTTTCTACACCTATTTAAAGGTGTAGAAATAGCCAATCTTCTGCACAAAGTACAAACTGCAATTTCCAGACTTCATCACACTACATACATCATCACCGTCATCATCATCATCTCACCATTGCTGAATCATGTGTCGAGCTTGGCTGATAAGTTGTGACTGTTTGGCCTCATCGTTGATTCGACGTATCAAGTGCAAACGATTAAAGTCCGCCAGCCGATCAAAGTCAACACGTGTCGAGTTAGTGTTCAGTTTCGTCAAATCAAACTGACAACAATGACAACAACAAAAACAGTATAACAACGGAAAGATAAAAAAACATGTACAAAGCGACATAAATAAACTGAACTTATCTGTATGCTTCACGAAATGAAGTAAAATGCCAGTTCGTTCACTTAATACAGTTCATGCAATGCAACTGATATGAACTGCTCAACTAGCAGACAAGAACAGCCAGGCTGAGTTGACAGAATGAGTGATAAAGCATGTAAGCAAAGTATCAATAATTGACACTGTGTTCAGAAGAAAACACCCACTCATGTTTTCTTTTATATCTTCATGGAAAATGATTAGATTTCCACAAAATCTTAAGGGAATGTTTAGAAGGAAAAGTATACCATTGATGTAAAAGTTAAGTATTCTTTGCTATTGGTGACGTCGTGCTGACGTCATATATCCGTTTTTGTAAATTCTGGATTTTACCGTTGAAGCCAGACATATGATGAAATGTTAAAACACATAAATTGGTCACTGTGTTGACTGAACCCAAAAATATGCTAATCCGTCATGCAATGTTCCATTGTGAACTGTTTCAGTGGTTTATTCCCTTGGCCGAGTTCAAAGATCTTCAACTTTGTCGATGTTGGCAGGCGTACATGTACTGCATCACTGCGTGGATGACCACTTGTCCACTATCTGTCAAACAACTTGATACTGCCAGTCATGTCAATTTTTTATTTAAAAGTTTCATTCTATCAATATTCCATTGTCTGTCCATTGTCCAGAAACATCTTGCACAAACTTGAGTGGGTGTTTTTTCTGAACACAGTGTATATATCATCAATAAATAGTAGAGTGAGTGAGTGAGTAGGGTTTAATGCCCCACCCGACACAGTATAGGTCATTTACAGGATGGCCTTTTCAGGCAGAATGCACACAAACACATACTAATGGAACGGTCAGTTTAAACTTAGAAAGTTTAACCTTTACAGAAACACAAAACACAAAAATGAGCTTAACCTAAAATTGTAAGAACTCCATTATAGGCGTGCATATGTAATTAACATAATGGTAGTTCTAATAATCTTCCATTATCCTCCAGTGATAATGCTGACAAATGCACATCATTAATGACTTTTTTTCACAATAAACCTTTGGTGTTATAGCTCTTTACGAAAAGTATGTGTAAACAAGTACAGAGTCAGATGGGTAAAGTAAAAAGATGTTCTTAGGTGTATTGTTACTAACATGAGCAATGAGCTGGTTCATGTCCATGCCTGCGGTCTCACGCACTGTGAACCCAGCACCGATGTTTGTGATTAGATTCAGCACGGCTTCAGGGAAGTAACCCGCATTCTGCACACCAGCAACGAACCAACCCAGACTATCAACCACGTAGCCGCCAAATTGTCTGTCACGACTTAATTTTTTTACACGGAATTGCTTCTTGCAGTACAACCAATTCTGCCTATTCCTACACATTTCTCTATGGCGTGGTCTGTCTGTTGTCTGTCACATTCATGCACATTGCTTAAACTGTTTCATGGATTTAAGTGCTACTTGCCACATGTGGCGTTCAATAACAATTGTGTCACATGGGTTTTTTGACCCCCATGGAAGGGGACATTTGAGGTCAAATCCTTAGCTACAGCATGTAATTGCAATTGCAGCCAAATCATCTGCTTTATGCTGCCACATGGGAAATACAAATTGAGAAGTCAAGTGTACATGCCACAGTGATTCCATCTCCTGCCAAATTACTTGAGTCTTTTTTTCTGTAAACTATACTGACAATTCCAAACATTCAAAAATAATTCATATAATTCAGAACGTTTGCACTTCTGTAGCCATAAGCCGTACAGATGAGATCTACAGATGAAGTCTACGGATCACTAGCGTGCAACGGTGCACTAACATGCTACAGTTCAATAACATGACACAATCACACGTGGCAGTGGGCTACGTGGCGGGCATGTGCAGTGCGTGTGCACTAGGCATATCGGCGCATATAAAAGCACCGTCTCATAGGTTCACTGTCACTTGTCACCAAGCCCTTATCTCCAATGCAAGTCAGACCAAAAGGAGCCGGCAGAAAAGGGAAAGCACTGTCGATTGACCTGGAAGCTATGTATGGATCACGTATCCGGAAAGCACTGCCGGATCATTTGGAAGCCATGTACCTTTGAACCGATCGAGCTCTACTGATCACTGGACCCATATCTCACATCCAATAAATACTCACCTAAGTCCTGACAGATCGATGGACCTCCCTCAAACTGATAGGGTTCATCTGTCGATATTGGCACCCGTAGCAACGTACCGGGAAGTTTGATGGATCGCTGGTAGCCAGATACCGATACGCGTCAGTATGGAAAGTTCAAAAAGTCACCAGGCAGGCAGTGCACCGTCAGGCAAAGGACCTAGGCACGACGAATCAGGCAGCGAACCATCGGACTGAGAATGTGATAATGACAGATCAGCCTCGAAACCCTTTGCACCGCTTGGAGCTCGACATACCGTCGATGAACCTTCGAACCCAGCAGTAGTAACAGATAGCAGCTGTCCCATAGTGGCACCGGCAGCAGCAGCGGTATGCCCGGAATAGTCACCTGTCAGCGTCAGTCACTAATCAAAGACAGTACGGATCAGAATGCAGTCCCAGAAATCCAGTTTACGTTACACTTCAGTACTTATGAGAAAGTGAGTAGTTTCATAACAGCACATCAGCATACAAAAGGCCATTTTGATGATAATAATAACAAGTTTTAATAAATAAAACCAGTATGCAAAATCAAGTATCAGTAATTACAATGTGCAATCGTTTTTACGCGTGAAAGCAGCTACTGCTTTCAGTGCGTCTTAGCCATCACAATTCTGTCTGTCTGTCCGTCTGTCACACGGGTGGGTCAGTCAAAAACAGTGCAAGCTAAGATCATCAAACCTTAACCATCACACTCTAGTTTGAGGAACCATAAAGCTTTTCCATTAATTCGAAGGGGGTCACCCCGAACGAAAGAGCAAAAATGAGAGGGAGGTAAGCAAAATTTGCGATTTTTGGCCAATAAGTCGCTGTATCTCAGTAATGGTGCGAGATAGGGCCCAGGTTACTATTAATCACTGATAGGAAGTCGTACACTGGCTCTCGATTGGCGCCGAATTCAATGACCTTGAATAACCTTGAGCGCCAAAATAGGGGGTTTTATGGATTTTTTTGCGATTTCAGGCTGCGTCACAAGTCTATATCATTCACAAGGTGGCGACACGCTACTATCGTTATGCGATCCAGACAGAAAATTTGGTATTTGTATATTAACTTAGCGTGAACACCCCAATTTTCAGCTAAACTACTGAACCGGAACTGCTATAGGCTTTAGCGCATCTTGTGACCATTAGCTCAAATTTCTTGTTTGTTCAGCTGGCCGTTCATCACTTCTTGAGATAATTTGCACACACAGACAAACAAGCACCCAAACACTATGTAACATAGTCTATTCAGTAAAGCTAACAACATTGAATAAATATAAGCTTACATCAAATTATCCATAAATACGAAATATAAACAGCTGAATCGGCCCACATTCAAACACTGTAACTAAACTCATGCACATAACACACTGTAAAAAGACTAACTAAATAAACTGCTGGTACAATACTACAGAAGGTAAATAATATAAAAATAATTACTTTATAATGTTCAACATGAACGTCATTCTGCCTCTTTGAAAATTTCTTCCCATCTCTGACAATGAAAAAAAACAAAAACAATGACAACGACAGGAAAAATGACAAAATTCATAATCATTTACACACAGATCCACATCTGTATGAAAAACCTCAAACCAACGTTACATTTTATTGCTGTGCTATCGTTGACGACGTTAATGACCATCCGATGACAGAGCACTCTATCCTCTGAAGCCCTGATGAGTTGTAGGCCAGTTAAACAAAAAGCAAAAGTATCAGTACTCTAGCAATTTTGGTGAAATTTCCCACAGTGGTAAATTCTAGTGCTAAAACACAACATAATTGCTTGACGGATAAAATTATGAAAAAAAAACTGTCCAAATTTCCTTGAATGATACTGGTGCATGACATATGTAATAAATAAAAAAGTTCTATCTATAGAAAAGTAACAATATTAAAACAAAACTTGACATGCTGTTAGCAGTCTACATTTATTCGAATCTGAAATGTTTACTTAAAACTGAAGTGTTCATTTTAATCCACCCACCTAGGACGATTCAGCCGTGCCAAGGCAACAACTCATTCTCAGCCACGACAATGACACTGTATCAAATTATTCTAATAGACTAAATTGAGAAAAAACAAACAGGTAAAGAAATTGACAGCTAACTTGTTGGTAAGCAGTGGAAAGTGAGCAAACTCAGGCGGCTGCCACCCAAATGCTTTGTACAGCAGAAGATGTTTTGTTGTTGATATCTGCCACTCCTAACAGTACACAGTTCACTATGCTAGACAATAACAGTTACAGAGAAAAAAACTAATACCATAACTAAAAACAGCTGAAAATATGTAGGATAGCCTGCACAATCCTGTGCAGTTAATCAAGCAAGGTATTTGCATCCATGCACACAAATCAAGACAAGCTTAGCTGAAGCGGAAAAAATGCAATGGTCTATATTCATATAATAAACGTTCACATATTATACACTGTGGGCCATAAAAAACATGCCACTTTACTTTTGTCCATATCTTCGCCAATTATTGACTAATTATCAGAATTCTTTCACTGGCACACTCTGCAGACAGTTTGCAATAATGTGATTATTACATATCCCACCACACGGTAAATGTGTTTTTACAGTACCTTGTGAAATAGAAATGTAAGCAAAAACTAACGATAAAAACAAATATTTTGGTTAAATTGAAAAAAAACGCTTCAGACCAACATTGCGATGAATGATCTGTATGACACTAGACTGTGTTAGACCCACACAGTCTAGTGTCATACAGATCATTCGCTGCAATGTTGGTCTGAAGTGTTTTTTTTCAATTTAACTTTAATTTATTTGTTTCTTATTATCGTTACGTATGCATATTTTATTGATATTTCACAAAGCAGTGTAGAGACACATTTACGGTGTGGTGGAATCTGAAAAAATCACAATATCGCAAATTGTCTGCAAAGTGTGCCAGTGAAAGAATTTTGAAAATCGGTCAATAATTGGCGAAGATATGGACTAAAGTAAAGTGGCATGTTTTTTAGCCCACCCTGTAAGTAAATTAAAATTCTGCCAATGACCATGATGATGTGATAAAAATCAGACGTAATGTAAAATCACATGTAAAGCAAGTGACAAAAGAACAACAGGAAAGCCATCAAAGAAGACCTGAAAAAAGCCAGGCGTTACCAAGTATGCAAAAATACCAAAATGACACTGCGCAACACTGCAAAAGAGAGACAACAATGAAGGGAGTTGGTAGCACTGGTATATATGTCAGAAAGTAGAGCTCTGGATGATAGTGATCCGACCTGAATAATAAAAATAACACCGTTTTGTGTATTCATGCAGCAATACTCACCGCTCCACGGAGAACATGTGTTATATCCATGAAGTGGTCATCGACAACGTTAGCAAAGTGGTAGGTAGGAAACCCGTCAGATTTCATCAATATCTACATATCAACATATGTAATTATCACTAATCTTAACCAGCCAAGAAGAACATAAGCAGCACGAACATGCTGAAAACTCTCACGGCAAAACCATTCACTGACTTGATCGATACACTGTGCTAATACTTATTATATTTTACATCAATCGTCAAACTGATCAATGCTTGTTTCATCATTACTTTATTTAATCTGCAGCGAGCGACAGCATAAATAAAAACCGGGTGTAACACCGAGGTTAGTTACATGTAGCTGTAAAAAATATCTGATGTACAATAAATAATGAATGCAAATTAGTTTACTAACCTGCGTCTAAAAGAGGTACAGTATAAAATGCTGTAAACAATAATTTAACACAGAAAACAAAGCTATGTTGACAAAACAAAGACAGGCTGACATTAGATTTGATAGGTTTGTTACTGACCGGGTCGCCCTCGACATTGGCGATGTCACAAGTGACTGGACCAAACACGAGATCCTGCCACGGCTCAGTGTATGGTTCCAGCTTACTCACACAAACACACAAGTACACACTCCATTAGATGTTACTGACATTAACTTGTAAAACACAAAAACATGCTTTTGTAACTTTAATTAAAAAAACACGAAAGAAACATACGTGAAAATGTAAGGATTAAATTGTGAGTCTATGACAATGTGCAGTAAGTCAGCTAGTTCACAATCAGAGTCAATGTCCATGTCAGAATCAAAACACAATCGTCAGAATATTCAGATCATTATGTTTTAATCTCCAGGTCATCCAGCCAGGAGAAATTCTGCCTCAAATGATTAGACTCCCAAACGTTCACCTTCTAGGAAACTCATTTAACCCGAAACAACTCCAGAAAAATCAGCTGATTGAACAAAAATCAAACAATATAAACATTCTGCTCAACAAATTATTTTAACATTCTGGCTAAGAAAAGAACATCAAAATATGACTTTTGGTAGGGCACATTCACCTATGTCAGGTAGCAGGTACAGTGTGCTCCCATATGGCAGGTGACACTACAGAGCTCTTCCCATAAAAATATACACCACCTTTCACAGAGCTTCTAAAAGGCCCACAGCTCCCCCAAGCAGCTCAGCCAAGTGCCAAAATTTGGCCACTGGCCGATACTAATAATATTCTACTTACTGACTTACTTACTTACGTTTTTAACCATTTTTAAAAATTTGTTTATTGGCATATATCATATTGTAACTGCAGAACTAAAAAGCAGGTAACATATGAAACTGTACCTTAAATCGTATGACATGCAAAAGGCCAGACTGGATCTTGGCATCGGCTTCTGACTGAGTGAGGTGGCGACATCTGTTGTCATAACGAGGTACTTCACCACGGGACATTGCTTCTCTGCGTAGTAGGTCCAGCCGACGAGATGTACAAAAGCACGGATATGCCGAGCCGTTCTGCACCAGCGATACAGCAAGCTGGTGACTAGTTCACCAACTGAAATTCTCATAACTGTGTGAACAATGTTGGATAAAGTAGCCAAAACTTCTACTCAAGTGAAAGTAAAAGTAGTCACTCTCAAAAAATACTTAAGTAGAAGTAAATGTGGCCCAAAATAAAACTAGTCAAGTAGAAGTAGATAGCGAAAACTTCTACTTAAACAGAATAATGAAGTAGTAATACTTCGTGACTATCAACACTGGATGTATACCGTAACACAGCAAATAAGTTCAAAATGTCAATGTTGATGTCAAAGATAAATTTATATGCTGCATTCTTGAAAAACTTCTTAAACTCATATAGCTGCCAAACTGTAGCTGAAAAAATATTTATATTTAATTGAGTAGGCTATATAGATGAAAGCCTATGTTTACTTAGACCAGCAGTGTTATGACCATTGGCGGCTGCAGTGAATTTGATGGAAGGCCGATCAGCACCAGTATGTCATAATGTTAACATCAGAGACTGACAAGATGAATAAAAACTAAGTGTAAAAACTGAGGCTATTTGGCTACAATAAAATGTGAATAAAAAACAAAACAGTTAAATGCAAAAAAAATTAATTAAAGAATACAAACTACATGCTATATCAAGGCTGTTCAGCTATCAATCAAAACTCATTCATACAGCTCCATATGTTGCAAACGAATGTAACAAATATCAGAGGCACAATGGTACATAGTATGAGCTATACTAAAACTTGGATAACAAACATAATGGTTGAAGAAAGTCTAGTTAATGAAAATAACGAATTTGTGATACGCTGATGCTTTCAGAGAGATGTCAGAGACAAATAAGCTGAAAAAAATGAGTACTACATGTCAGAGTTAAGTACTCAGAGTAAATAATATAAACAGCAAAAACAAAACAGCAAATAACAATGAATATAGAATGATAACTATTTAGGGAAACAATGGCAAAATCATTCAAAACATTATTGAGTGCACTTAAAAACATGAGGTTTATACTGAGAACAACTTGACTTTAATTTAACACATTTAACTAGCAAACAAATAAAAAGCATACTTTGTCACTCAACTACTAAACTAATCATACATTTGCATAAACTATATAGTAGACAACAAATGAAAATACTAGCCTCAAGTAACCTCTTAATCTGTTCGGTATAAAGAGATAATCTTTCTGACTACACAACACGGCAACATTTGCAGCATAATTACAACAAATAACAAATAAGCACAGCAGATGTTCAATTGAATTAAACATGACTGAACAATGTAAGGACTTCATTTATATCTGTACATCAAACTCTACTGGTGTCAATATACCACCAGCAGCATACGTACAGTGAAATATGATCTCTATCCACACCAAAGATAAAACTGGGATTTTATGGTCTCACTGGCCACATGTATCCATGCCATATAATATCACAGCAAAACTGACCTCAGAGGCTCCTTGTTACTCCCTAGTTCACACATTAAGCTTCTTTTACGCATGACAGCAGAATGTTTCGTGTACCTTAGCCATCGTCTAAGCATCTTGTCTGTGTGTGTTCATCACACTCTGCGATTCTATCAAAATGGTGCAAGCTAGAATCACAAAACCTTCATCATGGACTGCCATGAAGACTCTAATTTTACAATCCATCAAGCTTTTCCCAAAAATCTAAAGGAGAGGGTGCTAAATGAGAGGGGACTACAAAAAATTGGTGATTTTGAGCCAATAAGTTGCCGTATCTTAAAAACGATGCAAGATAGGGCCTAGGTTACTATTAATTACTAATAGGAAGTCCCATACGCTCTTTCAATTAACGTCAAGATCAATGATGTTGAACGACGCTGAACGCCCAAAATTAGGGGGTTTTGGTGATTTTTTTTGCAATTTTCGGCTGCAGTGCACATTCTGAAAGTAAATTGCAACGAAATGGATTCAGATAGACTAGGACAACCTGTGAACAGGAATTGCCATAGGCTGTCGTACGTCTCATGAGCTTTGCTCAAATTACTTGTTGGTCTTGCTGCTACAATAAGTACTCCTCGTCAACATAAAACTGACAGTGAAGAAAGCTTAGTACACACCTGAATATAAGGCCCATAGCTGCCACCACAGTGCGGACCTAAAAATTAACCCAACATAGTACAGATATCACGGAATAACCACTTGTCATGCAGTCTCATAGTGTGCATGAAATAATCAAAATAAATATAACAAATTGTAACAGAATTACAAACATACACTACAAATAATTAAGTGAAAAATACGTTTATACTAGAAGTAACAGCATCAATTGTTACCTTCATCAATGCTAATGCCTGACCATTCCAGCATACATATCAGAGACTCTAAAGCTCCAGGCACCAACCTTGTCTAAACACCAGACATACAATGACTCATACAGACAATACTGCTTTATCATGTATTATTATTATTAAACTAAAACAACAAATAACTGTGGTCACATGATCTTTAGCAGACTTTCTGGTAATGGGCAAATGTGCTCATTGTATTTTTCAGCTTGCATCAGAAGTTTCTCGGCTTGCTAGCCAGGTTGAGCCCAGAATATGGCTCACATTTTCAAACGTAATCAATAACAGAGTTGTTAATGAATACGGTAATTATATTTTACAGTCTGCGGCTTTCTGAAAGTACGTCGAGTCCATTGGCAGCCTTGGCCAAGAAAATCAATCATCATGGCTGGATGGTCGGTCTCCGGGTTCAGACAATCAGTCCAAGAACCGGACGGTTGAGTCTCAGGGGCCATAAGATCGATCTTTGGGGCCAGACAGTCAGTCTCAAAGGCTGGATGGTTGGCCTTTGGGGCTGGATGGTTGGTCTTCAAGCCGAACAGTTAGTTTCTAGGCCAAATGACCCGTCGTTGCAAAGGGCTGAACAGTCGGTCTCTATGGCTGGACATCAGTCTCAAAGAACGGACAGTCAGTCTATGAAGCCGAACAGTCGACCTCTTGGGCCAGACGGTAGGTTTCTGGGGCCAAACAGTCGGTTTCTTGGTTGCACAAATGGACAGTCAGTCTTTGGAACCAGACAGTTGGTCTCTGAGGTCAAACAGTCAACCTTTGTGGCAAGATGACAGGTCTCTGGGATCAAACAGTCGGTTTCTTGGTTGCACAAATGGTTTCTCGGGCCGAACAGTCAGTCTGTGAAGTGTGGAACCAAACGGTCGGTCTCAAGCATTGTAGGATCAGTCTCTGAAGCCAAACAGTTAGTCTTGGCGACTGGACGGTTGGTCTCTGACATTGAACAGTCGACCTGTGGGGCACGATGGCCAGCCTTTGGGGCCAAACCGTCGGTTTCTTGGTCGCACAAACAGTGTCTCAAGATGAACGGTCAGTCTCTGGAACCAGGCGGTCGGTCTCAAGAACCATAAGATGAGTCTTTGAGGCCGAACAGTTGACCTGTGGGGCAGGATGGCCGGTCTCTGGGACCAAACAGTCAATATCTTGGTTGCACAAATGGTCTTTTGGGCCAAACAATTAGTTTCTGGGGCCAGACAGTTAGTCTCTGAGGCCGAACTCTCGGTGACAGGGACTGCAGGGTCGGTCTCTGGGGCTGACTAGTCAGTTTCTATGTCTGATGACTCGTTTTCTGAGCTGGGCGGTCGTTTTCTGGGCCAGAACAGTTGGCCTATGGGGCTGGGACCAAACAGTCAGTTTGTGGGGCCAGATGGCATGTCTCTGAGGCCGTACAGTCGGCCTGTTGGGCAGTCAAGAATTAAGAACATTACTGAAATTTTTTGTTTAAAAACTATTTTTGGCTCGAGTAACTTGGCTCCAATATTTTTCAACATCAGCTCAAATAAAATATGGTGCAGCTTGACTTGAACATTTTGCGGCTCAGCTTTTGGGGCTTTGACTTCGGTTGCCAGGTCTACTTTGTCTATCAGACATTATGACATCATCATCTTTGCAAACAAAACTGAGACTGACATGTATATTCGCTACTTTGCGCGGAGCTTGTTCCATTATTTCAGCAGGTATTAAGTAAAACATTAACTTTCAGGTCATCTGGCACACGATAAGCATTAAACACATCTGTTAAAGTTAAGCTGAATAAAACTTGCTTTGAGTGACAATATACCACGACAACTTTGTTACTAGCCTAATTACCACATATCACAATTTTCAAGTTATTTTCGCAAATATACATTTTCTAATTTAAAAAAACATTGATCTGACACTTTTTGAAAGGGGTAATGTTTTGAAATTATCATCTTATAGACCAAACAACAAGAAAAAATCATCAAACCTATGATGGCAGGCGGGGGGGTGCAGCAAAACCTCAATATTCAAAATCATCCCCAGGACTAATATCAAAATCGCAACAATATGCTAACAGTGACAAAATGCTAGATGCACCTACAAAAGGCTACAATAATGCAGTCAAGAAAAACCTCTGCTACAAAAAGTTAATAAACTAGCAGTCAATGTCACAACGATAAAACAATGATAAACAGTAACATAGCACCTGACAATAAGTTGTACAATAATAAAGACAAATGCATATCACTAACTACCGGTAAGAATTTAACAAACAAACAAGTTGCAACACTGTGGCATGAACAAAATGCCATGGAAATAAAAGCCACTGAGATAAAATATAGCTCAAAGATGGCACCTGGTCAGTATCCTCAACTCGCAGCACAAATGTCCCATTATGTGACCGAGCGAACAGGAAGTTGTACAGAGCAGTTCGCAATCCACCGAGATGCAACTGTCCTGTTGGACTAGGTGCAAATCTCACACGAACATGGCAGTCATTTGCACTACCTGCCGTCTGTGAATGAAAACCACAGAGTGGGCTGGTGTGACGATAGCAACGGCACACTGAGGAACGTAATCGACCAAATGCAAACTGAGACCAGATGCTGCGCGGCACAAGCTTTGGAGACATCTTCATGATCCTGTAAAAAACACAACGTTAAGACCAGATTTACAGCTAATGTATGTCAGTTGTCAGCCACTTTCATTTTCACTGCCTACCTGTGCAATTAATCTGAAAAAACTCCCTATGCACAAACAATAATTCTAGCGGTACATTGGCGATCTTGCTGTTAGCCCTGGAAAATTGCTAGAGGTAGATCAGGTAGATACATTATTGGGAAAATGGTAGAATTTATATGGCTGGAAAACATAGAAGATCTACAAACCATGCCACGACACTGTCACGTATTTAAACCAGGCTTATTCAGTATTATATCAGAGTCCATCTCAAGCCAAAGCTGTTTTTTGTAACATGGACTTAGAACTATAGTGCTTTTTAATAAATTTTATTTAATGCTTGGTAATTAATAACACTCCAGTTCTAACCACAATCTTAGCAATGCAGTGAAGAAAAAATGTGGCTGCATTCTTACATTCACAACGAGATATATGTAATTAGGTAAATGGCGATCTACCGCTAGTAATTTTCTGCTCTCTAGTATGAGATCGCCGATCTACCGCTAGCACTGACCATGCACAAATGCACACAGGGCAGAGTTAGATATCTTAAATATCCAGAATTTCAATAAACTTCTGTGTGATTGACATTCTGGACTGACGTCATTGACATTCAGTGAGGGTCCTATATAATAGACCACATGAAGCTCATCCGATGATCACGCTAAAATGAGCGTCATGAAACACTGCACCGGCCACACTGACCACACCAGCACCAAATATATGACCAGATAAGATCAGAAGACCCAATCCCAACTCTAACCCTCACCCTAACCCTAACCCTAATGTTCCACAGTTGATGTGATCATATTTGATGTTGGTGCAGTTAAAGCAACAAGTGCGGTGTTTCGTGAATGTGTCTTTATAGCTACACATTTATCCACATACCAGATGCCACGAGAATGTAATACGAAACAAATTAAACTAGAAATTTGGGGCAAAGCCCAACGTGAGTCCGCCCGGCACCCTATGTCCGATTGGGGGAAATTAGGGGGGTAAAG
>Ga0209671_1003999_pt1 | contig 14422 bp, 10 predicted proteins | sample WorMetHERISLAND2_2_FD_187401 | JGI IMG/M metagenome (GOLD analysis project Ga0209671, IMG submission 187401) | Marine gutless worms symbiont microbial communities from Max Planck institute for Marine Microbiology, Germany - Olavius geniculatus... | ecosystem: Host-associated > Annelida >... | reverse complement strand
GTAGTGAGTAGCGAGCAGCGAGTTATTTTGTCATGTTTATCGCATAGGCCTGCTCGCTACTCACTACTTACTTATTTTACTTGTTTCTGACTCCGTTCGGCTAAGCTGTAAGCCTGTAAATAGTGAGTAAGTAAGCAAGAGCGATTATAGGGTCTAGAAGCAACTAGGTTGAGCGTCACTGCAGCGCAGGTGCTGTACGGTTAAAAAAGAAAAGGGCATGAAATGTTAAAGAGGAGTTTTGAGCCGGGACTGGAAGACAGACAGCTATGAACGGTGCGGAAGTGACAAGATCAGGCAAACTGTGTTCTCTGTTGAATGCTTGAGACATGAAGCTGATTTTTTTTCGAAATGCAGCTGTGAATTTCTAACAGTGTAGATAATGATGAGTGTTGTTGCGGACACTGGATGGCCATATGCAATGCGCTGCGTTAGGCAGAGCTGAAATTCGACTAAGGACAAGAGCTAAGAAATATGGGGAACGTTATAAGCGTCCCCAACGGGGTTTCAGGCGTCTAGTGGCTGCAGGGTTGTCTACGTCCCGCAAAAAGTGCATTAGTTAGCCTACTGTAAAAGATTCACAAGCTGTTGAAAAATGTAACTTGGCTTACACAATGCACATTGGAGATACATCCATGCCGCAGCCTGCGTCACTGACATTTTTATGCTACCTTTTTGTCTGTAAAATTGCTGAATTCTGGTAACCTCGCATGTACTGTGCAACAGGTTTTACTTTCGTCTACTGGCTGTTAATTGCTTGATAGCAGTAGGCCTAAAGGTTAAAAGCGTCGTGTGTCATCGTAGGCTAGACTCAAAGCGATCAGAAAATTTTTGGCGTCATCACTCACACTTATAGCATAGGCCTAAGACACGTCAATGACATCTGTGTATAAAAGGTAAAATTATACTAACTTGTGTTATCACATTTTATCAATAATGTATTATCAGCACTGAGGCAAAAATACATGTAGTTATTAAGAATGAAATACACTTACGGCACCGAAGAACGTAAACTTGACGAATTTAAGTCTAATATTGTCTAGATGAATGATCAGTTGCACACTTTCATTTTCCGCTTATCGTTATCGATTTAACATGTTTGATCTGTACATTTTACCAGAAGGTTTCTATAAGCTTAACAAATAAAATGAACCAAATAAGTTTTCGGCTGGGGCTATATTTTTTTTGGCTTTTTTTCTCTTACGAGTCCTAATGGTCTATGCTTATAAAGACAACCGTGTAATAATGATAACAACAAACAAGACATAACGGTGAGTATATACATTTATACAGGTTAAAATTATGCAAGCAAAATGTGCAAAAATCGTAAAATACAATAACCATTTACAACAGGTATATGTACAACGCCAGCAGACTACTCAACTAACGCCAACGAATGCACAAAAATGCCAAACAAATTCTTCAGTCGTGAAATAAAATTATCATAAAAAACGCTGTCGCAAAAAGTCACAACGCGCTGATAGCCAAAGTGAGCATACATCATCGCCTCTTGCCGAATCTTGACTTTAGCATAGGAATAACATCGTTCAATCGCATCTTGAAGCGGGATTTCGCGAAGTTGATAACTTTTATAAATTCAAAATAATTATGCCATTTAAAAATTTACATACGGAGACCGTCAACGAGAATTGAGGCCAATTACGTAATATACTAAGAATAAAGTTGTGTGGCATGAATTAGAGCAAGTTGCGAAGGAGATCACATTAATTGCAACTACATGTGAGTCAAAAACTGTGCCGCTTGTTTATTGTCTATATCTTCGCCAAAATTTTAACGGATATTCAAAATTTTTTACTGATGCATTCAGTGAACAATTGGCAATAAAGTGGTGACTAAATATTCTACCACACTTCAACTGCGTCGTTAACAACAGGATAATGTTCATACGAACACGGAGTCTGTCCAATTCATTTCGATATTTTACAGTATATATCCGTATAAATATAATCAGTGAGCTGTTTAGACTGGTAGAAAATTAAACAGTTTAATTTCAAATTGAACAGCAACAACGATCCTTTAATCCTTCTCTATTATTTTAACTAAACAATAGACATTGTCAGTCACGAGACCATTCGATAAATGGTTTATCGTCACCATGCGTTTATCTTGCACCGTTATGGAGATATGGCGCCTCAAAGATAATGGAGTCACGAGTTTGACCTTTTGGGGTCACGTGACGTAATCGGTCACGTGACCATTCGACTCCCGGGGATCGACTTCCTATCCGTGGTCCATGGTGACCATGCGTCCATCTGGCACCGTTACGGAGATATGGCGCCTCAAAAATAATGGGGTCACGACTTTGACCTTTTGGGGTCACGTGACGTCAACGGTCACGAGACCATTCGACTCCTGGGGACCGAGTTACTATGGGTGGTCCATAGTGACCATGCATCCATCTGGCACCGTTACGGAAATATGGCGCCTCAAATATTGGACGCACGGACCTGGACACAGAAAGAAAGACGGAAAAAATGGAAAAAGAAAGAGGAAGGGAAAGGGAAGGGAAAAAGAAAAAAAAGAAAGAAGGTAAAGGGAAGGGAAAGGGAATTGGAAAGAGGAAAGGAAGGGAAAAAAGGGGAAGAGAAAAAAGGGAAAGGGGAAGGAGAAAAGGAATGGAAAGTGAAGGAAAAGTGAAGGGATATGGAAAAGGGAACGAAAAGGGAGAAGGGGAAAGGTAAAGGGAAAGGAAAGGAAAAGGGAAAAGGAAAGGGTAAAAGAAAGGGGAAAGAGAAGGAAAAGAGGAAAGGATAGGAAAAGAAAAAAAAGAAATGAGAAATGGGAAGGGGAAGGAAAAAGAGGAAAGGGCAAGGGAAAGGGGAAGGTAGAAGGAAGATGGCTTAACAAATGTAGGACGCACGGACGGACGCATGCACGGACGGACGGAAAAAAGGTGATTTTATACTCTGTCCAATGCTATGCATTGCATTGGACAGACAATAAAATGGTGGCACAGTTTTTTTCTGACTTACAGTGTACATCAGGTAAAAGAAAAAGACTTATGAAAAGATATTCTCGCCTCAAAAACGTGAACAAAGTTAAAGATCAATACGAAAATATCAGCATGTTTTGGGGAGTCACACGGCGCTTTGATCGCAATGCACTATAGCGACTGCACGATGGACAGGACGAAGTGACACATCTTGTGCGATCATAGTCAGTACGTTAGACGAATCTTTGCACTAAAAGTTTGCCTAAATACTTTGCAAAAAACAAATAATAAAGCTATATGAACAAAAAGCAAAGAATCAAAAAAAGAAAGAAAGAATAACCTGCAAAAAGCAAAAGGCAAAAACAATAGAGAGGGACGAAGAGGAATCGAAATTCGGCTTTTTGACGAAATTTTCGAATACACCACTAGTTGTTATTCAGCCTGGAAAATATTTTGTGATTTTTGTTGCAAATTGGAATAAATGTAAAATAAAAATATTTTATTTATTTATTTATTTATAATAAATAGGCCTATTGCAGCATAACGAACTAAGTGCAAAGTTTTGTTTCAGTGTCACTTTAGAATCAATCAAAAAATTGCACCGATATTTTAAAGGTCTAATAAAAGACACAGAGACGGACGTTTTTATAAAAACGGACAGCAACTAGAAGTGAGGAATTTATTTCCGCTTGATAATCACGAATTTGCTTTCATTCGCCAGTCAAAACGCGGCAGCTGAACGATCATTTTGCGACGACGTGGGGGCTACTACAACTGGCATGAGCCACGGGGAGCAAACTGGACTCTGCAGTAGTGATGCTCTTCGGGGATCGTCAGCGAAAGTTTCCGCTCGTCGCGCACCACTTTCAGTTCTTCGTCAGCGCGGGGTCGCTGTGACGACGCGGAGGTCGAGGCCTGACGCTCTTCCGCCATCTTCCTCCTGGCGGCGGCAGCGACGGCAGTCTTCTCAAAGTCACGTGACCTGGCAGAGGGCGCCACGAACAGCATCTGTTCCAGTGACGAGTATGATTTCCACGGCTTCACTTCGGCACCTGCACAACGCGACATCAACCGGCTTTCCAGCAAATCATCCTCTACTACTATGATGAGTGCCATACCTCCGCTATCACCACCATTACTACTGCTATTATCACTACTACGAGTGTACTACTACTGACGAAGGGCTACGACGACGGCGACGACGACAACGAAGATGACTTCTATTAGCATTGCTGCTGCTGCTGTGCTAGTATTATTTTCACTAGCACAACCAATACTAGTTCTCGTGCCATTGCTGTTAAACTATCACAGGGATAAATATTCTTCTGTCAAGCGGCTTTCCAGTGAATCGTTCTGTCCCGGAAACCGACCCGTGGTAGACGAGCTGCGCACTACTACGACGCGCACGTTACGCGATTCCGGCGAATCACCGCCACTCTGCGCTCCTCCACCTCCGCCAACGCCAGCAAGATACGTCGTACTACTTTCCGCCGGCGGCGGAGGACGACGGCCGCAGAACGTGAGACGGCGCCGGCGAGTCTCGAGGCGGAGGAATACAGCGCAGCAGACGACGATGACGACGGACGGCCACAGCATGGCGTGGATGACGTCACTCTGTGAGTAGACCTTTTCGGCAATGACGTCCTCGTAGTCGGCAGTGTTGTAGAAACATTCGAACGTATCCTTGCGCGACCGAGCGCGCCACATGTTGGCGTATTCTTCCGCCGCGCGACGATTGTCCGCTTTCTCCTTCATGCAGACGCTGAACGAACACTGTCACACAACACAATGCACAAAAATTATACAAGCCGGTAAGCGACGTGGGGTCACGTGGCTCACGACTGCTAGGCCTAGGTCTATATATGACAACAGGGCTAGAAGCATACAGACAAACAGAGTCGGATATACAGACATGCTTTTTGCCAATAAAGTTTCAGACGCCTGTTGTCTGGTGCTAGAAACCATCACACACTAAGCTGGCAAATGATACCGGCAGAAAAAATACAAAGATGGATTCCGATTTTACAGAAATTCGTTTTTCTCGTATTGTTTTTTGAGTTGAAAAAAACTTTCGTCACTCCATTTTATCTTTTATTTTTGTTTACAAACAAACGAGCAGTGCATAGTCGGACATAAACCTAAGTAGGCCTATACGGACGAGCAAAACCGGTATTTTGCGGCCTATTTTAAGACGACCGCATAATAAATTATCAGAACAAAATATACGTAACAGTCAGGCGATTAAAACTCTAAATCATCAGCCTTATCAACAATTAAATACTGATCTACTTTTAAAATTCATTAGTTAGCGACACGGTTGCAAATTTTGGCAATAAGGCCTAGTCATGTTTTCCTTTGCTAAATAAATATGTACAAATTGTCAATACTGTTCTAAAATATAACGCTAACGACAAACTGGTTGATAATATCCAATCGTAAGAAAATGATGATTAGCCAAATGTTTTCATGTACCGTGTTTCAAATAACACGAGAATACGATGAAAATTGATCGGCGTTAGATGTACAGCTTATTCCGTAATAACGACAAGCCCTGTGATAATTATGCGGAGTCATAAAAGCATAGCCATAGCAAGGCGACACGTGTTAGTTTCGGTCAATATAACAAGTGGCGTTATTATTGAATGAGTATCGCATAATTTGTCGTCGTTCGTGTGACTGCACATTGTAGGCCTATACAGTACTCACTACTGGTCCGCAGGAGGCTTAATAACTTTGACAGATCGTTGACGCATACATGCGCCGATCAGGTTCGAATGATATAAGGAAAACCAACAAGTTTTATCCAAAAACTGGAAAGCAGTCAGAGCCCGCAGACCTCCGCCAAGGCAATGTTGTTCGCTACGTGGCAGCACCATCTTCGGTTTTGCAGCGGTTTCCCTTATGCCCCATTGAAAGCAATGGTAACGAAAATTTCAAAGTGATTCAGAATCCAGGATTCCTTCCGGATCACTTCCAAAATTGAATCACTGGTAGTTTGTGCCACTCCCGACATATTCTCAAAATTCCAGAAAGATCCGTCCATAACTTTTTGAGTTATCTTGCTAACACACAGACAGACAAACAGACAGACAAACAAAGTCTGGCAAAAACATTACCGCCTTGGCGGAGGTAATTAATCGACTTTCAGAATTGTATACGCCCAAACTCTACTTATTTTCATTTGTTTAATTTATTTTAGAATTTTAATGCATTAAAATCGTGCGACGCTGATTCTAAACCGCCTAATAGCCTATAGCGCTGTCAGTAATGTTAAACCGATGTTTGTTCAAATGCAGAAGATAAACGTAGACGATACATAGAAACAGTCAATAAAATGAGGGTGTGCGTGGTAAATTCTATATTGACACGACGAAGCGAAGAGCCATAGTAATCAAGAGTCATCCGTTACACTCGCTGAAGACGCGCTAATAATACTCTGTGACGGAAATATGATTAAACCGCCGCCCGCGAGCTGCCCGCCTTCGTGTCACGTGACCCGAACGACCGGAAATGACGTCACGGATTCCCATGACGGATGACGGCGTAGAAGAAATGATGCGGAAGAGGCAGTAGAAGATGATGGAGGAGAAAAACAGACAGACAAAGAGACACCTCGAGAAACATACTCCGGACATTACTGCGCTGTACGTGTTGGTCCGTAAAAATAAGCCCCTAACTTACATAGGTTAATCAAATATTAATTATCTTCTAAATTATTTCGCCAACTTGAAAAGCGAATCATGCAATACAGGAATTTTTTTCTTTATAACTCACTCATTACGTCTTCCGTTTATACAATAGTATGGTATGAGACAGATTATGAAGTTATTCGCCTCTGTCTGACCATTTTCCGGTCTGTGATAATAATGAATCGTCAGTCCAGATTATACGTATAATTTACACTCCCCTAGTCACTATTATACGTGTAGTTTGCACCACCCTGTAGATGCAGCGGCAAAGCAGCAGCAGCAGCAGCAGCCGGACAAGACAAGGCAAGGTCGTGTAAAGGATCACACAAAACATGACATGACGGGTCGGTGTTAGACGGAACAAACGGCTCCCTAAAGGCGGCTTGTCGCAGCAGTCTGTAATTGACATTCTGTAACACGTGGCGACTGACTGTAACCAGCCTGTGACACAGTGTGAGACAGTGTAGACCTAACATGGGTCTAACTAAGGTCTGGCTGTTCCGACAGATGCCCTAGAGGCAAATCAACTGAGCTGCGAAAAAAGTTAATAAAGATGTAAAAGTTATTCAGAAAAAGCTCACCAAAATTTAATACGCTCCTAATTTTTATTTATTTATTTTTCTGTACCAGTGTATGTGTGCGACATTTGTTATTTATTTTTATTCGTTAATTTACCTTAAATTAGGCCTAGTTCTGCTATTAAGACAAACTCTGATTAACCGACTGATTAGATTGACTCATTTTTAGACGACCAAACTAACACTCGCGCTTACGGTAAGCCCTTTTGTCGTCTGTCTGGTTGTCTGTAACGTTATGCACTGCGGCTAACAGTACGTCGCTGGGGATCGGCTATGGCATCGTTAAATAGGATGTCGGTAGGTTCCTACAAACAGTCAACAGTAGGCCTAATGGTGTGGCTATCTGTAGCGGTTTGGCTGCATTTTGCAACACAGTTTATAATGCGAAGGTTGCCAAAATGCATCGTCAAATCGCAGGTATGTAAGTAAGTTAACAACTGAGTTTATACTATTTTGCAGGCAGTACGATCGGCTTCTTATTGGTCCTGCATACGTAGTCACGCCTGGCTACGCCACTGGTAGGAGATCAGACGTCGACCAGCTGTGCACCAGACTCTCAGTCTGAGTGACACTCCCTGGCGTCTGCAACCTTACTTTACTGTTCCGCATTCCCGTCTTGTTATTATCGATTAGCAGACGACTGCTAGATTATAACAGATCGTGCGCTGAAACGCGTTTGTAACATTTTTAAAGTAAGTCCATTAGATGCATAAAATTTCTGTGACAATTTCCGGCATCTAGCGCAATCGTAACGAAAACGATTTTTATAATGCGAAAAATATAACATAAACATACGGCCAGAAACCGACCAATGTGACTCAAAATTAGTTTTTAGAACATGTTTTTGGATTATGCCTATAGTCGTTACAGGCACGTTTTTGAAAACGCTGTTTATGGGCCTCTTACAAATTTACACATTGAGTAATTTGCGATGTTAAAAAATAAGCAAAAATTTAGATGTGCTTTTTATACATGTAACTGGGCTCGTCACTCAAGCTTGCAATCGAGATAATCAGTACGGCTAATAATGCTACGCTTTAGTAAACATTGAGTGATATTCATTCTAAAATGCAGAATTATAAAAAAAACTTGTGTTAAGTATCGCCACTTAAGTATACAATATCGCGAATACGTCTTAGCTTGAGATTTGTTCCTACACTGTCGGCAGTAGACTATTGTAACTCGAATCTACTCAGCCTGTTGTCTTTCGTAAAACCAAAAGGCCATACGGGTTATCCGTGCTGTCGTCAATATCTGTTCCTATGATCAGTCACTTTATTATGGGACTGAAACCAATAATAGCTTCATTTATTGTCTTTTTGGACTTTCCAAATGGGCGCCACCTGCAGAGCGCACCCGTGAATAGAAAAAAAAACGGGCACAAAAAGTGGACAATGCATTAGGCTTCGCGTTAGTGACAGTAGTAAATATTCAGATAGCTATGGAGAATGGATTAAGCTTGCTGATGACTGTTGAAGAACGTCGTATCGCAGACACGCAGAGCTGCCAAATCTAGTATATTTGGCGCTGCAGAGATGCGAGTAAGCAAGTCACGAACGCTGCAAACTGCAGCCTCCCAGACTAGCTGCAGGCAAAGCAAGCACCTGCTGTTGTCATGGCAACGTCACTGCAACACGTAACTTAGCCAATGTCTCTTATCATCAGCACCGCTGCACCGCAGTGCTCTGTTAGGCTGGACATATCAACCACGAACCAAACCCCACTTGTTCCGATTTGTCATACACAACACTACACAATTCGCTTTCTTGTTGTACAACAAACTCCGCAGCAAATCCACAGCAAAACTGTAAAACGTCTGATAAGTATGCGCATTGAACTATTACTTAGCCTACTTACTTACTTGCTTACTTACTCACAAATTCATTGAAAATTAAAAGCCTGAAAAAAATCCGCAACATTTTAACATGCTGAGATGTAGTGCAGTTTGTTGTACGAGTTGTTCGCTAAAAAGTCATCAAAGATCGAAGCAGTGGAAATTGGACCTAAATGAACGCCCACGCTGCGATATTATAGACCTAGCAGAACGTCCTTACGTTTAGACCTACAGTGTACATTGAGCGCTAATAATTGGAACAGTTAGCGTAGGCCTATATGCACGTAAATCGCTGTTAATTGCTCCGATTTCTTTGCTGTAGCACATTGCATAATAACGTAGGCGTGTTGCTGCCGCTAGTATTTAGTTTGTATTTACGGGGATGTGGTTTCATTTTCGTCGAAAAAAGCGAAAAAAGCGAAAACGCACGAAACGCCAAACAATCTGCTTAATATGAACTAGCTTGATTGGTTGACTTCTACAGCCTCAATTAAAAATTCTGCCAATAATCTACTGAACAATGATGCTTTAGTTACTTCGAGTAAAGATCATAAAAATAAAGGGGCATCGATAGTTTATGGCTGCCAATCAAAAATAGCCTAATGCTTATTATAATCGTTAGTAAGTACAGAATACAGATAGCATCGCCTATTCATGTTGTAACTGTTCGGTGTTTCGGACATAAATAAATGCAGGAATGCATGAACAAATGTTTCGTCGTTATGTGAAAAATGCATTAAATTTAGTTTGTTTTTTTTTCTTCGTGGGAATTAACTGTCTTCGAGCGTCAGCAATAAACGGTAGCCAAACGGATTTCCAGGTAGACCTAACGACCAAACCGGCGTGAGTCAAGTCGTTATGGTCAAAATTGAGGTCGTATAGTAGTCAGTCGTTTGCCACACCAGTGACTACTCCATGACTGTCGGCGCCTTTTTGATTTGCCAATTTGACACAAACATTTTGTGCTAGTTGCAAACGCTGAGCTCTGAATATGGGCATGGGCGTAGGTCTACTTTATGAGCATGGTATACGTGACGTCATGCCGTTTTTCAGGCACAGCAGTAGGAAGAGTGACTGTTTTAAAGTAAAATTGTAGACAACTTTGCTTCTGTACGCTGTCGGTATATTGTAGCCTAATATAGCACATTTAAAATTTTATTATTGTGTTTTACCAGTTTAACATGCCTATCATTTTGTGAACGGTGTTGTCTATTTTGCATTTTATTTTTACTAAGCCTATCATGATGTTAATAATGTTTGTCTCAACAGGCCTTAGCTGCATTATAAATCTTCAGGCATTTCATTTCTTTTCAAACACGGAAACACTCCGCAGACTGACGGACGATTAAGATCGAAGATTCGCGTGAAGCTATGCGTTTCTTCAACGAGTTTCTCTGGTAGACAGCGTTACAATTTAACAACTTTCGCGGTTAAGCAGTGGCCTCGTGTGGGGCAAATAACAACTGCCTTTCCCAAATCATAGCCTGTTAAAATGTGTTTGTTATCAAAATGCTTTTAATATTCACCATTTTGGGCTAATATTGTCTATTTTAATTACACTATTTGCCAGTGAGCGGCGTATTTTGTAAAAAAAACATCGACTTTTTGTATGCATTGGACAGAGTGTAAAATCACCTGAGTGTCCGTCCGTGCGTGCGTCCAACTTTTCTTAAGCTATCTTCCTTCCACCTTTCCTTTCCTTTCCGCTTTTCCTTCCCCTTTTTCCTTTTTCCCTTTCTTCTTTCTTTTTCTTTTCCCTTTTTCTTTTTTATCTTCCTTTCTCTTTCCTTTTTCCCTTTATCCATCTCCTTTTCCTCCCCTTCCGCGTTTCCTTGCCCTTTCCTTTTCCCCCTTTTCCTTTCGATCCTTCTCTTTTTCCTTCTTTTTCCCTTTCGCTTCCCCTTTCCTTTACCTTTCCTTCTCCCTTCCCTTCCTCTTTTTCTTTTTTTCTTTCCTTGTACCTTTTTCCTTTTCTTTCTCAATTCTCTTCCTCTTTCCTCAAGACTTACCCTTTCCGTTCCTTTTTTTCTTTTACCTTCTCCTTTCCATTTTCCTTCCTCTTCCTTTTACCTTCCATTTCTTTTCTCCTTCCTTTCTTTTTCCCCATCCATTTTCTTTTTCTTTTCTTTTCCCCTTCCTCCTACTCTTTCCCTTCTTCCATCTTTCTTTTTGTGTTTACGTCCATGCGTCCAATATTTGAGGCGCCATATTTCCGTAACAATGCCAGATAGACGCATGGTCACCATGGACCACCCATAGGAAGTCGACCACCGGGAGTCGAATGGTCACGTGACCGATAACGTCACATAACCCCAAAAGGTCAAAGTCGTGACCCCATTATCTTTGAGGCGCCATATCTCCATAACGGTGCAAGATAGACGCATGGTGACGATGGACCTTTTATAGTAAAGCGCTGGTGACGAACGGGCCCGTGGAAAGGGGTAGGGGGTTAGCTACCCCGGGCCCAGCGACGTTTGGGGGCCCCCGCCGTCTCCTAAAAATATAAAGTACGCCAAAATGTACCGTTTTGGAAAGAAAAATGCAAATAAATTTCTCCACAGAGGGCCCCATGAAAATGTTTGGGGGCCCCGCGAGAATCTTTCCCCGGGCCCCGCTGTGGCTCTCGACGGGCCTAGTGACGAATCGAATGGTCTCGTGACTGACAATGTTTATTGTTTAGTTAAAATAACAGAGAAGGATGAAAGGATCATTGCTGCTGTACAATTTAAAATAAAACTGTCTGATTTTTTTTCAACCGGTTTAAACAGCAGCTCACTGATTATATTCATACCGACATATACTGTAAACTATCGAAACGCATTGGACAGACTTCGCGTTCATAATGAACATTATCTTGTACGCACCGGCATCTTCGGTGTCGAAAAAATGCAACTTCATGTCCGCCACTCACGACGCCGCTGAGAAAAAAAACTTGACGCTTTCAAGATACATGTACATGTACATGCCGGATTAAACTGCACCACTCGAGCAACTCTGAACTGTTGTTTTCACCCCGAAATTTGCATTAAAATTAAAAAAAAAACATGCAGTGACCGTAACAATGCTAAGGGCAATGCTCACAATGGCATAACCTATTCACTGTGAGAGTTCAGCCGTTATTACTGTTAGTATTACTATTTTCTGACCGTATAGTGAATCAGCGTGTTCTTAATAACGTTCTCTGATATTACTATCTTCATACTGTGTCGCGTTTCAGTCTAATTTTACGGTCGGAAATCACGCAAGAACAACTCCGGTAACTGATAACGAATTTCCGTGCATCGTGTTAGATGCGGTGCTAGTTTTACAGCGCTATTGCGTGCATTCGCTGTAGACTTAGAACATCGCCTTGTACGGAATTTTCCCGTTTCCGGTAACGTAGGTTATTCCTCGTATTTCGCACTGTTTTGTCAATATGCTTAGAATATGTTTACAGTCTATTTTTTAGCGATTAGGCTATATCTTCTTATAATAATAACGAGTAGTCAAAGTAATTTCGCAAAAACGAGATCGCTTTTCATTTGTATTTGCTAAGTAGCAGCACTTCGTTGTACCACACAAGTGTACTGGCAAAAAACATTGAAATCCGCCAAACGGTTTAAACAGATTATACATATGTCACCGCTACAGACGCCAGACATACCACGTACAAACAAATGCGTAGGAATAAGCAGAATCGTTTGCGCCAAGTCAAATAATACTAGACTTGATCATCATCATAATCATCATTCTTAAGGTCGTAGCTTCCGTGCGAGATAAGTGTTTAAACGAATTTGAAAAGTTCTGAGCGAAAGAGAGTGGAAATTAATGACTCAAGCAACAAGTACAGAGGACTTAAAAAGAAGGGGCCAATGCGACTTGGGCAAACGGCAATTTCAGTAAAAACGGACTGCCAGTAGGCCCTAGCTAATGTCACAAAAGAAAACATCGCCTATTGTCGACGCTAAGACATTTTGCATCGTGGACTGTGTATTTGTCCGAGGAGGACAATATAAAACACGGGAGGGACCGATTGTCTGCATCAGATAATGTCGTGAGCTTCCGCCTGACATTGTTGCGTTTATCATATCGAGCGCTTTTAACATATTTCCCCAGATGCCCTCCCTGCATATATGCCGCGACGCCAAACAGTCGAGATTGCAGCCAATCTGTGCCCAAAACGACTTACTTGCAACGCGAGGCTTAACCGACAAAACGTAGAATCGGTAGTTTTGTAAAGGATCGCCGGGAGTGCTGTCCATTAGACCAACTAAACTAAGACGTCGTTCGTAGTTTTTTTTCTGTATAGTAACGCCGATCGCGACGCAGATGGCTAACCACACTGTCCGCACGTAACTTAAAGCGAAAGACTTCACAAAAACACATGGCTGAAGAAACGTTATTTTTGCACTTGGGAAGGCAAAGACCCAACATTATTGCGCTATCATCAGGGCCGGATTTAAGGGGGGGGGCGGGCCCCAGGCCTCCCACCAACAGGGGGTCTCCCACCAAACCCGTCAATTTTTAAAACCCTGTAATTCGATAGCCAATTTCTTTCTGAAATCCCAAATACGCCACTGGGCCCAGGCCTCCCACCAGGGGCCCCAAGCCTCCCACTAGCTAGATCCGACCCTGGCTATCATGGTATGATCGTACTGCACTGGAAAAATGAATAATACAGTAAATTTTGCCTACAGCACACGGAATAAAATAATAAATTAACGAGCACAAAATCTAATAGAAAAAGCAATGAGCATAAGATATTCGCAAAGTGCTTTTTGTTGCAAATATGTCACTCAAGTACCGCGTAAATTTTCGCCTCCGGAGAAATCGCCGGTCGGTCGGGTTGTGAGCCTGGTAAGCCAGTAATTGTACCGATAGGCGCCGTTAGGCCTATTCGACGGCGCGCACCGGTCAGGCTGCAATAGAAAAAGAGGATCTGCGAAGAGGGGCAAAGGCATCGTGATTGAAGATGGAAAAGAACGCTCGCTGCTGGAGTTCGGTTTGGTTAGATTCAGGTTCGGTTTTATGTGGGTTCATTCATTGCATAAACGTGCAGAGAGTACAAACGCTAGACAGTAAATAGGTTTTTCTAAAAATCTGGTAGCTGTCACAGAAGTAGCATTATAGAATCAGACTGTGATGTGTAGTTCTAGGCTTACTTCTTTATTAAGTTTGCTAATCACGTAGATTTATTGCATGGCATTTCGATAGTCTACCAGTTTGTTGAAATCTTTGAAAACATTTTAAAACACAAACAGCACAGTCCTTGTTTGGTTCGGGTTTTTATCACTATCTGTTCGGTTCGGTTTGAGATTAACGAATATGTTTTTGCTTTCAGTTTGGTTTGACTCGTATCTCTAATCGTGAGCCTTCAGCTGGAGGCGTATGT
>Ga0209671_1003998_pt1 | contig 14423 bp, 6 predicted proteins | sample WorMetHERISLAND2_2_FD_187401 | JGI IMG/M metagenome (GOLD analysis project Ga0209671, IMG submission 187401) | Marine gutless worms symbiont microbial communities from Max Planck institute for Marine Microbiology, Germany - Olavius geniculatus... | ecosystem: Host-associated > Annelida >... | reverse complement strand
CCCCCTCCGGTGACGACGCCACTGTCAGTGAATCTAAGTTTTTTTTCCCGTGCTTGGATTTTTACACGTGAGATATGAAAACAGAAAACAGCGTGTTGCTTGTGGGAAGGACAGTAAACAGCGTCAAATCTGGTTTTACAAGTACCCGTAAGATCGAACTTAATAAAGCAGTGTTATGTATAAAACAGAGTGGCAAGATATGAAGTTTCACGCATTACAAATCATGCGGTAAACCCTCAGTGCTTTAAAGGGACAAAAACACTGCAAATATTTCTATCTTAAAATGTGAATTGTGCGACTACAAGGGACAATAAAATGGAGATAGAATGAGGAAAATGGACAGAGATTTAGCGACGATTGCTTTTCACGTACTACTTCGCTGGGAGTCGGCGTATGATCTTGCACAGTACAGATCGCCTATAGTGCCTGTGATGTCCATGACACTTGTACACTGCAGTGCGATGCGTGTACTGTCTACTGACAGGCCGGGTGCGCCGCCGCCGCGTGCTCAAGGCAAGCGCGTCAAGCGGATGCCGAAGAAGCACCGACGACGCCGACGCCAGAGCAGTCTGCGCGCTGCGGGGCGCGGCGGGGTGTCGGGGCTGCTGCGACTGACCAGCAATCTGCTGACGAGTGAGTCGAGTGGCGGCAGCAGCGCTCACGGCGACTACGACGAACAGGCGGACGTCGTGCGTTTCCTCGAGGACGGCTCGTTTATCGGTCAGTACGGAGGACCGAAGCGCGACCCGACCGCCTCGGGCAGTGACGAGGCGCTGCCGGTCAGCATTGGAGCGACGTCGGTCTCAGCAACCGCTCTGTCGACCTTCGTCTAGTGGCGATCAGTCGGAACTGCTAATGATAGAACCCAGGGACTTATAAAGAACTTTGCTTCTGAGGGTGTGAGTGCTTTTTCCTTTACTCTTTCTTACTTTCTTTTTCCCATTTTCCATCCTGTTCTGTTATCCTCCTACCTTTCAAATACAGTTAAGGCATTTAGAAGAGTGCTGCAAATTATCCCGTGGCAAAGCTCCGTCCACAAATGCATCTAGAGCGCATTAAGAGCTCAGGAACGAGTCTACTATATGTAGTAGTTGCAATAAGCGTTCATTTTCGGTTTAACTACATGTAAAAATTTACGACAGTGGCTATGTTCGTGTTGTAGGCCTATCAACTGATGACACTAGGCACATGTTCATATACCATGCTAGAGGAAAAATTTCTAACAGTTTAACAATGGACGTTTTCTACAGATAAGGATCTAGACTTCTACTGTATGTGGATGGATCTCGCAAAGTAGAAACCTGGCCGTAATTATATGTTTGTTGATGTTTGAGAACGTAGTCGTAGCTGTCAGTTTTGAGTAGATCTATTTTTAATTTCGAATAGTTTGTTTCGTACGTGTAGTTTTGTATCGTGTCAAACGAATGTAGATTGCGTTTTTTGTGTCTGCCGGCCTGCAAGCATTGGATTTTTTTTAGCAAGAATGCTGAATATAATTACTTCCAACTGCAATTTCGTCAATCTATATGATACAAGAAGCAGTCATAGTGTGCCTAGTGCTATTTTTTTCAACGTAGGCTATAGGCCTTAAGAGTAATACATCGTGATGCATTCGTATAATGGTCTTGCTTTTCTCAAGCGCCACCTATAAAATGTTTTTAATTAGTCATCAAACAGGTTTTAATCCGTAGCAGCAAACGTCTTCATCGGAAAACGCCAATGTACAAAAAAACAGAAAATGATTTATGGAGCGATACGTAGCGAAATCAGTTTGATAATACCTTCGAAAAAAAATTGACACTAAAAATGTACAGCAGCTGAAAGTTTGATGTTAGTCGGTGTTAATAGGGCTAACTCCCTGCAAACGAAAGCAATACAAGTGAACATGCTTCTCTACAAGTATTGCCTGATATTTAATGATTACGGCAATAATTAAGTTTGATTTTAAGTAAACAATGTTATTTAATTATACGCCTATAATTAATGCGCATTAGCTCAAAAACGATTCAAACAGATTATCGTGTTTTGTTAAATTTTGATAAAATTCAATTTCAAATTTATAAAAATGTGCAAAAATTATAGTAACGTCTGAAAAGGATGTATGCCGTAAATGTCTTTTATTTGATAGGTTACTACTGTACATGCTAGTAAGACGGAATAACAGTTTTACAGATTGCAAATTCCCGACAAGCGGAACAGACGAAGTGAAAACAGCGCCTGAACAGTCAGATGTTGTGGGCGTAGCTGCAAGTTAACCAGTGGACAAGCAGTAATGCATTACAGTAGGCACCGTCTCACGTCGTTGGTGGCCTACGTAACTACGCTGACATACGCGTCAACCAATAACCAATGGGTTTCCCATCGGTTAGTTCGTCAAAAACTAAACCGCGTCAGTTTAGCTTAACTTGTTTCAGTTGCGTCGTTCTGTACGCGCCTTTAGGAACAGTATAGACGGTGCGCAGAAAGGACAGCCCGAACGGAAGCACAGCGTCAACCGCGACCACGCAAACTGGACACAAATTAGTCAGTCGTTGCAGCCGCTTGCCGCTGTCTCGGAGCCGAATATTTCGACCAGTTGCTGCCTGTAGACGGCCACGTTTCGCTTCATCACCTCCATGCATGGACCAAGCAATCGCTCGAACGCTGCTACGTCCAACACTGAACGCAGTGCACACACGTTACGGTATCACAAACAAAAAAATAAAAACTGCAACGAAAGTTTTTTTGGAAACCATTTCATTATAAACAGCTAGTAAGTAAGAAAGTAAAAAAGAACAATATAGGCCCTATGGTAAGTTGGTAACAAAACGAATGCTGCGAGGCAAAATTAGTTTTAATACTGCGAGTAAAATAGATTAATAGGTAGGACCAGGACTGCCACTCTGCTTTCTAGAGAAGTTTTATAGGATAACACTCTGGGTATGATACAAACTAATACGGTCGTGTATATTGTTTGACAGAGCAGTGAGCAAAATATATATTCTATTCTTCTTATTATTTCTTGTGTCGTATTAATCTTAGTGATCAAAGCTACAATTTTCCAATAACCCTTTCTGCTTTTCAGATTTGCAACCTTACACAGTATTATGTAATAATGTCTTAATTAAAGCTGCGAACAAATTGTTACGATATGTGAACGACGCTCGTTATACGTAAATTCATACCCCGTTTACATGATCAAGCAAACATCGAGCAAACATCGAGCTGGCTCGTCACGTTACACACGTTATACACGTTAGCTGAACGAGCCAGCTCGTCGAGCCAGCTTCATCGTGTAAACGGGGTATTAGGCAAAGTGAGACTAGATAAATCGACGTAAAACAATGGGCACCTGCGCATTGTGTGTGTCCGACGGCGTATGCTGACGCAGCTCGCGGCTTATGCGTCACCAACGCCAACTCTGCAGCAGTGAATCAATAGCAACTTGCATTTATAGTATCATAATATGTATAGCTGACCGTAGAAAGATTAGCTGACTAATACACACATCTTTATTCACTGTAATACGGTAGACAAGAAATGAACAGCAAAGAAATAATAAAACTTAACTAAAACTTAACTAAGACTTAAAGATGTAATAATACTAATACTTACAAAAAATATTTTTTTGTTAAAATAGGCCTACATTGATATTTCGCCCGAAGGTATCCGAAACCCTCTGCAGGTTAATAATTAGGCCCTTACAATAAAATGGTTTTAAAGTAATGGTATGTATATTTTATTTCTGCGCTTCAGCAAAACAAACAATACACAGCCTATGTGTCCTGCAAGTTGGCAGTTGACTACTGCAGAACTACAGAATAAATTGTATAGCGTTGTTCGGTCCAGTATGGACAGTATTTTATCAGCATTTTCCCACAAATACTTTGTCAAATTGCGTCACAAATTTAGGCCATAAAACAAACAACGACACTGCTTCTCGTGACATAAGCTATATGGTACAGGGAGGTCTACCTGTCCATCAAGAAACTGTAGGTATATTACCACACTGCTATGTAATAGTCGCTTGTTGCAGGCAATTGAACGGTCATCTCCCATGTGCTGGTTATTTTTCAATCAATTTGAAAGCCTTTGACAGCTGTTTTTAATTTCATTGCTAGTATTCTTTTTGAAAGTTCACAGCAAGTACGTTTTAGTTTAATAATAATAACACACTTTTTGCTGCTATTGGTCTTATGTAATCAAAAGCACATACCTCCAAAATACGCTCCTTTTCCGCATCTACTAATTTCCTTCTCTGTGCTGTGTTTCTGCAAAACCCAAACAAAGTGGCAAGATAAGAATACAGTTGGCTATGCAGCCTATGCTTATAGGTTTTAAATAACTTCATTCAAATACCCAAAGACTGACAACACAGATCTGGCGAAGAGTCCTTCTTCCATCTAGCTGAGTGAAACGTTCCACGCTGCTTGGCATCATGAATCAGCGTCAAGTTGTTATGAGTGGCCCACTCAACCAAAGTGTCGCCGTCGGCGCTTGTGTCAGCATATACCCACATAGAGTGCTCATCATCAGGTGATGTATTTCATTTTTGTACATCATAATCATATAATATTATTTTGTACAGCTTTTTTCCAATCACAATCACATGTAGCAATTGGTTGCTAAACAATCAGCAACGACTCAGTAAATAGTGGATAAAGTGCATAAAACAGTTGAAAAAATGTTCGTACGTCAGACCGCATGACAATGCTGACTTCTCCATTCTCAACTATAAACATGCAATCAGCTTCATCGCCCTGGACACAAACAGTTCTTACGACTGCAGTGCGCGGATCGACAAGAAGACATTTCCATTAAATAGAGTTAAAATTAGTTCATTAAAATGTCAATTAATTAGTTTTAAAATTAGTATCAAAAAATTAAATTAGAGTATGCATTAGTACGTAGTTAAATGGTTTCCTCAAACCCAACTACACAAAAACTATAGTTTAGTGCACTTAAGTACGAATAATGCCAAAATCACCTGTTCAATGTATTTGTCAACCAGTCAACTGGTTCACGCAGACGAGTCATAGCAGTTATTCTAACAGATCTCTGTGGACATCACAATTTCTGGGATGAGAAAGTTTGCCAATTAATTATTACGATTAGAATTAGCTCCAGTCACATATTAATTAATCAGAACTGGCAACGCTTCTAACTGGTTGACCTGATTCAATTAGTTAGCGTCTGTCACTGCAATTCGCGCACCTGTTTAATAATGACGTCACCGTCCTCGTACTGATGCGTAACCAGCGCGTCGGCGACGTTCATCCGCTCGTATGGCTAAAACAGTAACAAATTTTTGGATAATTTAATTTTGTGAGTTATTAACTATAGCGAACAATAAATGGTACATCGTCCGACTTCAACTACAGGGTTGGCCAAACAAAATGGCGCAGTTTTTGTATACGTTAATAACTTCATCACAGATTAACAGATTTTCAAAAGTTTTTCACAGTCACAATCAAAAGAAAATTTGTAATAACACTATTACTAAAGATCCCACCACATCTCATATGTGTCGCTACACTACCTTGTGAAATGTCAGACATCGCATTTAAGCCGGCGACGACACTGGCCAATTGCGTGATCAACATTGATCGAACCTGTCATGTGGCCCCTAAACAGTCTGGACTAAAATCCGGCTGATTATGCTGCCTGGGAGGGCCCTTCAACAGATGGTCGATCAATGTCGACAACTCACGATAATCAACCAGCAAATGGGGTGTTCACACGATGAAGCAAACATAAATATTTTACTTCTGTTGAAGTTGCCTAGCTTTGGAACTGTTATGCATAATGCTTCTGTATTATCTCATGCGCAGCGTTTAAGGGTTTAAAATAGTATTATACAATATCTGAATGAGATTCTGGTGTAGTTTGACATTCTTTGTGTGTCTACGTGTGTTTGTGTGTTTATCTGTAGCTTCTAGTTTTATTATACTGTGTTTTCTTTTCTTTCTGTGTCTGTTTTTATGTTTACTGTGTATTGTTTAATGGACCCTTGTGGTCTGATTTTAAATAAAGATGATGATGATGATGAGATGATAAAGCAAGCATCAAGCAAACATCAAGCAACCATGAAGCAAACTAAGAGCACAGGTCAATGAGTCATGCATGTGTATTTTCAATACATTCGCTTGATGTTTGATTCATCGTGTAAACACCCTATAAAGCAGGCAATCGTCACTGAGTGGGGCAAACTTACTGTCGCACCGTTTGGTTGATCGCGCCATTGGTCAGTTGTGTCGCCGGCTTCAGTGCGTCGTCCAGCAGCAAGGCGAACACATTGAACATTTTATGTAAAAACTGCAACATTTGACAGTTACTGTGGACAATAATTATTGAGACAATAAACAGACTGTTTTCTGTTGTTAATTTTTTTACAATGTGTTGTTACAGATATTGTCTCGTTTTCAATGGTTGCTATTAAAACACTGATATTTCACTAGGTAGTGTAGCGACACACTTTAGGTGCGGTGGGATTTTTTTGTGATATTGTTACTACAATTTTTTTCCTTATTCCGACAATAAAAAATTAAAAATCGGTTAATATTTGATAAAGTTATTGACGTATGCAAAAATGTGCCAGTTTCTGACCCACCCTGTACATCGTTATTTGTGTTTAAACCAAACGGCGATGTCGCGCTGAAATATTTGACCTTGTTTTGATCTTGACTTTGGACCAACAATCTTGAAAATTTTAACAGTTCGTCTAACATTGGTGTAGAATACGTAGTCCGAGTCATTTCATCAAAATTCGTCAGACCTTTCGAGATCTCGGGTTGGTCCCGAAGTTGTTAGGGTTAATTCACTGTCGGCGCGTAAACCCCTCGGGAACTGGACGGACGGCCGCATACGTGTTAGCACCGAACACAGGCATTTTTGTTTCTTTGCATCTCTTTAATTTAGTCGGATTTATAACAGTGTCCAGAGTCACCAGATAATTTGTTTCATGACTTTTTTAAACTGCAGCTGTCGTTTTAATGATATCATGAGTAAGCAAAAATCCCGAGTTTTCGTCGACATAGGCTACATATAAAATTTTATTTGATGCTAATATGAAATTTTACAAACATCGATTAGAAAGACGTGAATTATCATGCAGGAGCTAGTCAAGAGTGGATTGTATTACTCACGTCGAGCGATTGTAACAGAGAAACGTTTTCAATGAAAGCCTCGTACATTTTGCGTTTGTTGAAGGCGCACCTCAGCACAATCCGTCGAAACGTTTTCCTGCTCTTTGTAACAAGTGACAACAACAATGTTACAGTGCGTGTTGCTATTATTACGCATTCATCATCATCATATAATCATACTGAACGTTTTCTAGTTCTCCCATTGCGTGATAAGAAGACCATGAGTGTATTACAAAGTTAAAGTTAATACAAAATAGGCCTACACAGCGAGACCTGATTAAAAACAGCCATTAGTGTATAACCGTACTAATGTTTGATGTTTGCTCGATTGTGTAAACGCCCTATAACAAAACCGAAAACTGAAATGCGTCGTAGGCCTAAAACCAACCATGTATTTTACCCCAATTGTGACGATTATCTGAACCTGCGTGCTATTCAGAAACAACGAAGCCTGAAATGAGTTTCTTGTATACACATGTTTAACATTTTAATTAGTCAACTAGTGTGACGAGGCTTATTAGTAAAAATTTCAACCAGAACCAGCTTGTTTTAATAGATAAGCCAAAATCGAAGGTGGACAGAAACTGTAGTTTGACGTCACCATGGCCCAGAGTTTGCCGTCTGACGTGGCAATGATGGTGGCTGCTCGCGGCATGTTGTACATCAGCGCCAGCTCGCCGAAGCTGCCCTGGTCGACGTACTCTGAAACCTTCTGACCGCCGACGATGACGTCGTACCTGCCGCTTCAAACACACTCAACAGTCAATAACATATTGTCATTCATTCATTTTACCCCTTTTACACGATAAAGCGAAGATAAGCAAACGTATTCAAAATGCACGTACTCGACGTGTGCTCTAAGTTTGCTTCATGTTTGCTTCATCGTGTAAACAGGGCATTAGTCAATCAATGTTACGTCGCAGCGCTGCGCAGCAGTTTCACAACTTCGTTCGACTCATGGTTCGACTATAGTGTACACGTGTCGAAAACTTTCTCTCTTCTCAAAGTTTCCTAATCATTAAACTGGAATTATTAATTTGCGCGAATCGAACCGCATTTATTGTGTTAATGCGCGTATAGAACGACATAACTGAACTCAACTGAACCGAACTGACATGGTTTAGTTTTCGACGAACTGACGAATAAGCAAGCAGTAATGCATTACAGTAGGCACAGTCTAACGGCGTCGGTGATATGTGACTATAGTCACGTACGCGTCAGCCATTGACCAATGGGCTCGCTCTGCTCGCTCGACGTTCATTGGTCAGTTTGTCAAAAACTAAACAGTATCAGTTCAGCCCAGTTCAATTACGTCGCACTGTATACGCGTCTTAAGCCTAATAGTGTTTACACGATCCAACAAACTTCCAGCAAATGTATTCAGAATACACGTGCCAATGCTGGACGTTTGCTGGACGTTTGCTGGATCGTGTAAACACCCTATAAATCAACTCTGTTGTAGTAGTAATTATCCGTCACATTCTGCAGCATCAGAAACTTCAAACAGATTGCAAGGCAAAGTATAATAATCAACATTTTGCTACTCAACAAAAAAATAACAAAATCCAAATCGAGAAAATAATATACTAAGATCTAATATACTCGTACCTCTCAATGGCGTAGAAATTGTCGCCATCATCTCCTTCTTCAATAAGACGATCACCTTTTCTCACCTAAATAATAATTGGTAAACAAAACACCCTGCAAACAACCCACTTTATTTGCGTGTAGGACACATAAATGTAAAACTAAAATATGCACGTGTAGATTAATATACAGATGGTAATACCAAGTCGATATAAAAACACGTACATAACGTATTATACAGATTACAGTAACTTAAGTAAGCTGCTTTGCGATTTTCAGCAAGCATCATATTAAGACCTAATGAAAAATCTTTTATCTGCTGTTAACCCATTATAAAATGAATAAAACATGTGTTTACCTTTATCTCAAACATGGCGTCGATGACTTCGAGTGTTTGTTGCTGTCAGTAAACATATTGTACAAAGTTACCAGCAACAATCATCGTACAACAATTATGGACATAATTATGTTTATTCTCCACGGAGCCGATAAAGTGGGCAAATCAGTGACACTGTCAATAAAACGTCTCAGTCATCAGTGGCGTCGTGGCAAAAAATCGGGAAATTCCCTAGATTTTAACCTGTCAAATTTTTGTTTTAAAATACAAAATTCTGGGCCAAAAATTCCCATTTTCGGGGAGGGAAAATGACAGAGCCAAAATTAACATTATGCGCATCCGTGTCTTCTCTGTCAAAAATTTGCAGCTGTCTGTCGAAAACTTCCTACAGAGTGGGCCATAAAAACCGTCCCCCTACATCTCAGTTAATTATGTCTTCCAAGAGTAATGTACATTTAAAGTGAATAACACACGTTCAAATATGATCAATTCTGAGTAACATGCGCAAATTTCGTGCAAATATTTTCAATAATTTTGTAATGAGATAAAATAAATGAAAGCAACCCAACTCTACAGGAAACACATACTTACGAGGATAAAGCGTCGATTAAACTCGTTCGCCAACAAAAGAGATGGGGCGCTAAACGCATTTGTAAAGAGTTTCCTAACAAGAATTAAGCGGTCAGTTCTGTTAAAGATCTTCTGCGCAAAAATGACAAGACGAACTCGATTTCTCGAAAGATCTGCAGTAAACGGAAGCGGACTGTCCGAACAACACAGAATATCGAGTGTGTAGCGGAGCTGATATGCAGCCAGGAAAGCAACCCTGAATCCAGCAAAATTCCGAGAGATTCAGAAAGGTACATTGAACAGTTGTTTACTTCACTGTCTTGTTGTTGTATGAAGTTTTCGCTGTTTTACTTAGACATACACGCAAGCACGTATTTCCATTTGTGTTTCACCATTGTCATATAATACAGTTGGGGTGCTTTGATTCTATCGTATTATTTGTTAATAACGTTTTAAAATACACATTAGGTTTTGATATCAAAATGTGCAGAGAAAGCTAGCAATTTATATGGTGTGTCATTTTGTCCATATGAACAAATGCAGTAGCATTTTAAGCAGAATAATAGGGGACAGTTTTTATGGCCCACTCTGTACTTTCTGTCCCCAATGTTTTTACTCATTACACTGTTGAGAGTCATCCATTATAATAAATTAAATTATGTTAAAATAAAGTTTTTAACGCAGCTGCTACCATACTGCAATACTAAAAAATTAACGATTACATTTTTATTAATCGTGAATTTTTTTTCAATGAATCGTGTAATTAATCGTCAAGCTCTGCAGCTCTGAAAAAGAACAAACGCCAGAAAAAAGCAGGACTAGAAATGTACGTGTGTGTACGCCATCCGACGCTTGGTAAGTTTTGATGATAAACGATCCTAGAACTTACATCATCGAGCGAACGAAATAGGAAGATGTTTCGCACGGACTCCTTGAGCCGTGTTCTTTGCTCGTCGGTTTTCGGATGAACGATCTACCAGACAACCAGATAAACAACGGCCCAAATGTGCATGCGTGTGGCATGCAAACAAGATAACGACAACGAGAAGTTAATAATGTCGAGTGCTGGCAGATATCGAGCGAGCCGAATTAGCGAACGCCGTTACGGCATATCGCACGTGCACTGTTATAAAACTACAATAAAACTGCAATAAAAAGGCTGGAAGCGGTCGTGACCGTCGACTCCAAGTTGAACCCACTAACTTAACGTATCACAGAGCAGAACGTAGCGCTGGAAGATTGCAGGAAACCGGTATTGTATACTGCATGGTTTTGCATATTATTGCAATACAAACGCAATACAACACCCAGCGTGTTCGGAGTCGAAAAGGAAGGCTTTAACGCCAATCCCCAAAAATCTTGGGGGTCTGTAGCTAAAGAAAATCGAAAGCGAAAATCGGGATCGCGATGGGGAGTCGCGTGGCCTTTGGCTAGGCCGACTAGGTGGTAAACAAACCGCGCATTACCACGTGAAAATAACGATATCAACATTGAGCCAAAAACCGTAAGCGCGAAGTCGAATTGCGATGAGGCGTCGTACAAAGCTGAGTGAGGCCTACCACAGAGTGACAAAGTCCGAAAATCGCGCCGATTCGTCGTAAAGTAAGCGAGATTATACAGCGGTGAACATTGCGCGAAAAATGGGCGATTTTTAGGCCACATTATAGGGACCGGCAACTTCGAACCCCCAGCGCGCCCCCCGGCTTAATGAAGACCCGCGTTGCGTTTAGAGATACCTAGTCTACAATGTGCTGCACGAAAAAAATTGGTCCGCTTGCAGATTTTTTGGAGAAAATTTTTTTTTTCAATAATTGACCAAAAATGTCAAAAAATTGCGTTAACTTTAAGGGGCAAATTTTCTAAAAAGCGGAGTCAGGTGACACTCCTTCACAAAACAAATTGCAACTTTATTGTAGTTCTTGCACACGTGCAAAACTGCTAACCCCATTATCCAGAACGCTTCTATGATCAGCTTTGCCGTGATTGTAATGTCTACAGTGCATAATGCCTTTCCCCAAAAAAACTAATCACCGATGACAGCAAAAAGTCGATATAACGTCGCCGAAAGAGATGATACTCGCGAACACGTTAAAATAATGTTCTCATCGCATCAGCCAAAATTTGTAGTAGTGCCGAAACTTTTTATAAAGTGATAAATTGGCTAAAGAGCCGATCGATCATTTAAGCAAGAAGGATAACAAATATGTGTGCCTATCTCCCACTCAATCAATTAACACTACATGTATCGCTCTACACACGCAGCGAATAAGGCCACTGGCAAATTGCACTAAGATTGTTGAAATACGGTTCTAATGTAAAAACGTCAGAGTAATATGGTCGACATAACAGTTTCCTTGACACTTTGACAAATTTCAGCAAAAAGATTTTTTTCTTGTGATGCTGTGTACTTCTCGTTCGCTATTTTTGCTTTGGTGGCAGGAATGCCACAAGGCCTGCAAACAGTAACCCTACTATCAGAACAATCGACAAAAAACAGTGTGCTCAGTGTGCCGGCTTGATAGGACTTCGGTTTCACGACCAAAGGCGACTGTAGTCGTAATTTGTACCCGGAGTTGGGTTGCTATCAAGCGGTTACTAGGCTACTTGGATTGGTGACTGTCTGCAGACATGTAAGCCACTTAGGCATATAATCAACCGCCCAAGCCAACTCAGCCTTCCATCCGTCCGGGGTAGGTCAATGAAGTACCGGCTTGCTTGGCTGGGGTAAGCCGTTAAGGCAGAGCGCGTTAATCACGTACGTGCGTTGGGTGGTAATTGTGGTTCCATATGGCAGGTAATGCTCCGTACAGTTCGTATCTCTGAAATCCCATAATAAAGGCTAGCGCTACACGCACTTAACACTTTAAAAAATTTTAATCCTCCAATGTAACACCGTGGCATGTTACGTGCATACTTTTGGGTTTAATGACTATAGGAACGACCACAGCATACCGCGGACAGTTTTAGCCGCGTGACGATGTGTGTCGCATACATTGTATTGACTAATTGTCGAATCTCAGGACGTGCTTATGCGTGCAGTGTGCTGCGCATTAGAGTTATTAGCTGCGTCTGCATCCGCGGAGCATGAAACGTGTCATCTGATGTCGGCGCCCGATTCATCCATCTGCTAGCTATAGACAGTTAAATAGGCAAACATAATGTTGCAGCACGTTGCTAGGATACGTGACGCAAGTTACCTGGTCCGCGGTGTCTTCTTCGTCGTCGACTTCGGGATCATATTTCTCCGCAGCCACTGCAGTAACACATCCGCCGCATCATCATCAGCAGCAGCACAATCATTACATCGACTAAGAGCTGTACATCGCAGTCAGTTCGCGGTAAGGCGGGTTTCCATCTAACATAATGCATGCAATCGCTCGCAAGAAAGTAAGTAACAAACGCAATGAAGGCTGCGAACGCAAGACAGAAAAGTACGCAACAGACGCAGCTGACGTAGCTGACAACGGCCAAAAGGTCCAAAACTCAAGAACAAAATTTCAATCCTTGCGTTTTGGGCCTTGCTGTCGTTGCGTCAGCTGGGTTCGTTGCGTTGCGTACGTTGCGTGCGTTGCTTTAAATGAAAACTCCGCTTAAGAAGACAGTCATCAGCTATAAGCGAGTTAATAAAACGTCAATTTCTCTAGCACATCAACGCCCCCAATGTGCCAATGCACAGACGGACGCCACATAAGGAAAAAAATCAATAATCACTGTCGATAAAGCTTGCGTACCCGATTTTCTTCTGATGGAGCAAACGTTCGCTGGAATCGACTCTGCAGCAAAGTAACACATCGACATGTCATCAACAAACTGGAAAGAAAACCAAACTAAACCACATGGCGCGTATACACAGATAAATAAAACTGTATTTTACACGGCTTTGAGTTTTCTGTAAGCTAGAAAAAAATCGTAAAATGAATAAACTTAGGTTTAATTGATTTTTCTGCCCACACAAAAATTCTCTTTACACTGTATCGTTGATACAAAATAAGCAGCAAAATTCTGATGTCGACCGATTTTTTTCTGACCTCAGCACAAAAGCTCTTATAAAGCAACTCGAGTTAAACCTCAAACGTATCGCTAGACTAACTTGTAAATATTAATGCCAGCTTGCAAATACTAATATATACGCGGCAGTTTCAATATTGACCCATTTTAATTTTTATTCTCAGGCACACTAAGCAGAAAAAGTCCAACAGTCATTGATCAATAACTTTGCGACTGACACGACGACGCACGCTTATTGACTTTTCATAGTAAATAATTATTCTTATTAGGCCTATGTCGCAGATCTGGTTAATTTTTTTCGTAGTCCTCGTGTCATCTTGTTTGACTCTCTGCCGATACCTATACAGTAGTTTTTATATTTTGCTGATGGGGAAACGAACACATTGTATGACACCAACAATATAACATGTATAGATCAGGCAGAAGCATTTCACAATGCAGGAGTCAGCTGCACGAATGCAGCAGGAGTCTTGCACGGAAGCCCGTCGGCTACAACGTCTAATATATTTTCCAATAACTACCTGCGTTCTATGATCAGCTGCTGCAGCTAATTAAAACAGGTGCGCTTATCCAGCATCGCCGGCCACAGAAGTAACTCGATTCACGACCGGAAAATATTATTAATCCCAGTACTCGCATATCAGAGAATATTAATTCACGGCGATAACACGGTTCCTGCCGGATTTTCTCACAAATTCTCCGTTTGAAGAAAATTGAGCAAACTATTCTTTTGCAAATCTAACTGTGCGCACTTTCTTCGAAAGGAAAAGAGTTGAAAAGACATTAAACGTTTGTAT
>Ga0209671_1003996_pt1 | contig 14428 bp, 15 predicted proteins | sample WorMetHERISLAND2_2_FD_187401 | JGI IMG/M metagenome (GOLD analysis project Ga0209671, IMG submission 187401) | Marine gutless worms symbiont microbial communities from Max Planck institute for Marine Microbiology, Germany - Olavius geniculatus... | ecosystem: Host-associated > Annelida >... | reverse complement strand
CGCGTATTCGGCTAAGTTGAGTGGGCAGCATAAAAGAAATGGAATGTAAAAATTTGGCATTTTTAATGGGAACTGGTAGTAAAAAACGTTTCGTTTGGCATTTTCAGCCAAAAAAAGATGGCAACCCTGTTTTTAAGATGGCGGTGATGTTGGTCGTTGTGGTGTTTCGCTATTTCGTGCAGTTTTTGGAAGATTTAGCTTAATAAAGTATAAATTAACAACTGTTGTATATTTATTTCAAGACAATCACGTGAATAGATATAGTTATCGTGCAAAAATTTACATGTCATCCGAAGGTGGGTGCTTTTTTCTTTTGTTTACAATTTGAAGAGGCGTATGGCTACACTGAAATTGTCATATTTGTGACAATAAACTGATAAGGATGTAGGTAACTGGGAATGAACCTTTGAAATGCAAAGTTAGTCTTTAATCGTCGGACACAATTAGGCGTAATACTGTGACTTTGAGTGACACTGGGGGCGTGGCGTTGCTGATTTACGGATTTGCTCAAGACCATCGACAACGGCACTGCTGTCAGTGGTCTTACTGAATTGTGGCTTTTTCGCCCGTTTGCCGGTTTGCCCTCTGGCTCTTTCGCCCCTGCCTTTTTTTTCTGGTTCATTCGCCCTTTGGCTCGTTCGCCCCCTGGCTTGTTCGCCCCCTGGCTGATTCGCCTCTTGTGCCTGGCTGATTCGCCCCCTGGCGCGTTTGCCCAGCTTGTTCGTTCTCTGGCTTGTTTGCCCTCTGGCTCCTTTACCCTGGACAATTTGCCCCCTCCATTGAATATACAGGTGATTTGTTATTGAGGCTTGTGTTTCAATTTACAGAAAAGCAACAGCTAAGTGTATTGTCATGTCACTGATTAACAGTTACTTCAATTAACGTTATACGTGACAAAAAAACTGCATAATAAATGATCACAGCTCACAAAGTCAGTCATCTTTGGTTTCATTGCAGCGGTGCAACTATTATATATCCTATATCTAGAATGCTTAAAACTCGGCTTTGACATATCGAAATGTTTGGCTTTGAATACCTTGATAAGAAATTCATAGTTAGCATTAACCTACAGCTTAAAGGGGATGTCAGATGAATGATAAAATTGGCCGATTTTATCTGCCAACAAAATCGCCCGACAAAAATCTGCCGTGTGTCATGCAAAAATCGCCCAATTTTGTCGGCCAGGATAGAGCATGTTCTATCTTAGACGATTTTGTTGGCCGACTTTTTGTATATCGACAACAAATTTTGTTTATGTTGCCATGATGATCGTTTACAATGGAAGATGAATATTTATTTTAGTTATTTATTGTGTTTGTTATTATTTTCGTTCATTAGATGCAGAAAAAAGTGATGCAAGTATTATTTTGCAATCTGCATTTGGCTGTTGTGCTAGCTGATGTCGTATGAAGTAGCAGACGAAAATATCGGTCGTGTTTCATGGTTTACTGATTTTGTTGGTCGATTTTGTCGGGCAGCTAAACCATGCCCACAAAAGTCGGTCGACTTTGTCGTTCGTCTGACATCCCCTTAAGCCTATATGATAATAGCATGCAGTGAATAACGTTAACCAGGCCTAACAATATATGATGAACGTGACACAAATTAAAGTATAAGTTTTCACAGCACAAAAATGACATAATTTATCTCAGGCTTCGTAACAATTTTCTGACTGGAATTGCAAATAATTTCGAAAAACACTTGCAAGTTTTGCACTTAATTTTAATAATTTTATTTCACATTTGAACAAAGCATTAAACATTCACGCAATCGTTTATTCTCATCATCACGCATAAACTGTCTAGGCCTAAAGACAAATATTATGTATAAACCTCGATGTTGAATTTTACCTTTATTCAACAGGGGCGAATTTCCAAGGTGAGGGGGTGAATCAGCCAAGGGCGAACAGGCCAGAGGGCGAATCAGCCAGGGGGTGAACGAGCCAGGGGGCGAAAAAGCCAGGGGGTGAACTGGCAAAGGGCGAAAAAGCCAGGCACCTTCTTACTGCACCCATGGAACAGTTTCAGACAGTGGTTAAGTCCAGGCTGTTTGGCATGCTTTAGTGTGGCAGTGAATTTGGTAACTTGTAATTTTACAATTTGGTAGAGTAGTGTACATTGCAATTTTTAATTAGTCAGTGAAGGCTCTTTTTAACTAGTCTTGCTGTATATTTTGCTTCAAATGAATTTTAACAGACATGGAGTCAGTGCCTGCCGATAGCCGCAAGTCGTCGCGCCGACATCATCCAAAGACCAGTAAGAAGGCAGACGGTTCACGTGCAAGTCAAGCATCTTCATCATCCGCTAGTAGTTCGCTGGCAAGCTCACGAGTATCAACTCCAAGTCTTGCAACCAATGCTTCCAGCACATCAGCCAGTGCAGTCGCTGCAAGTTCCTCCAACACATCTGCAGCATCAGATCTGAAACTAAGATTTCACTACGGTCGAGTAAGTGCAGGAGTAGCTTTCTGTTGTCTTCAAATTTGGTCTCTGTTAGTTCGATATTTTATTTTATATTGTATTGTATTTTTTTGGCTGCAACATGAATAAATATTAATGTGTTTATTCAGCCTAGTGTTGTCTTAAGCTATTATCCTTTTGCATTGTGTTTTTATACATAAAGAATAAAGATATGTCTATGTTTTACCATAAAATGTGTTAGTTTTTTACTTGAAAGTAGAACAAAATTTACGTGTAGTGGCAAATGGCAGTCTGACGTCTGGTCCAAAATTCTGCATGTCACAGTATTATAGTAATATTTTGCTGACGTTGTTGCTGATGCTGTATGCAGGATGTGCTGATGGATCTCAAGTCTTCACATCTTTCGCATGTGCGACCAGTTGGACTCAGCACTAACCATGAAACGTGCGTTTGCTTATGCCGCATATATGCGTCGCATATTTCGCCAAATTCTGCATATTTTTTTGCATATTTTGCCTCCAAAAGTTCTGCATATTTTAAGAAAATTCTCCGCTATAAACCAACATCCCTAGTCAGTAGCTAATACATTGGTAAACTTGTATGCTTGTTAGTAGACAAAGCTGGTTGTCTAGTCTGTACAGCTGTCAACATGCATCATTAAGCTCAAATTTTGTTATGCTGACTTTGCAACAAAGTCTGTGACTTTGTTGTGGACACAAATCATGAAAGTCTGCGACACAAATCATGTCGCCGACTTTCATGATTTGTAAGTGCAACAAAGTCTGCGGACTTTGTCGCCGACTTTCCCTGTGCATTGTAATGGACTAAGTTCCATTAGAGCGACACAAACGGATTTGTCGCGGACTTGTCACAGACTTTGTTGCAACCATCTTGACATATCAAGATGGTTTGTGTCCGCAACTTTCACGATTTATGTCCGCGCCTTTCATCGAAGCTTCATGATTTTGTGATTTGTCACCGTTTATGTTTGCGACTTTCATGATATGTGTTCGCGACTTTCCTTATGGGGAAGTTTCATTGAAAGTCGGCGTAATGGAATTTGGACTTTACTGCACAAGTGACCATAGTAAATTAGCTGTCATGGCATAGAGTAAGTTGGTTGTCATGCCTGCTAAGTTAGAGCTGTGCTGGTTGCTGTGTCAGTGATGAAGGTGTATGGGACCCAGACCGTTGGTTTGCCAGTGTCTCTACTGGCTCTAGTACAGATCCCAACATTCGTGAGAAGAGGAAGCAGCCAGCTGATACTGCAGAGTTTGATGGCGGTCTACGCAAACGGCCATCTGGTATGGTGACCTGAACATTTATTACTCTTTGTGAAGACTTTCAGTTACATTCAAATTGATACGAAAATTCTTTTTCAGTGTATTTCATGTGATGTTACCAAGGTCGGTCAGATTTCTTTAAAACAGTATCTTTTTTATGTTATTAGTAAACAAAAGCTGTGAGCCACATTTTTGAATTTTGTCTGGCGATGTTATATTCATCATTTGCTATTGATGTGTAGTATTACTGATGGAATGAACTAACATGCTGCTATTTGCAGATTGTAATATTGTCCAAATAAGTAAAGTGAGTCTGTGTTCTATGTGGAGGCTAATTGGTCTGTAGGTGGATAGACCAGTAAGTCGGGGATGCATGGAAATACTGTTTTGCACTTTCGTAAAATGGAAATAACACAAACATGGATACATTGGTCATCGGTGCAAGTAATACCAGGTGGTGCAAAAAAACGTCCCGAACATTTGCAGGTATTATTCACCTGAGCAGTCGAAATGTATCGGTGCAAAAGCATGTATGTAATGACCAAACATCTTCGAATATGTGTAGGAATTTTCACCTAAAACACTGCTTTATTAGCCATGATACAAACAAAATAGTGTCACACGCCATAAAGCAATCTTTGCAAGCGGTTCATCGTTTGTTTTGCCGCTTGTATGCAGGCTACACCAAAACGTCACAGTAGGCCGAATTATTAGTCAGCTAATTAGCAGAATATGTGCTGAATAGGTTCTCCATTCTTCTTTGCTACTGCTTCTAGATGCTTTTTCCACTGCTCTATGGCTTTTCTGATTCTGGTTGTCTGACGTCGACATCGTGCCATTTGTCTTTGATAACATTCTGAAGTTCTTTGAGGTTTGAAAAATGGTTTACACATTTCTTCATAGACATAGGCAAGTTTTCCCCAGGTATCCCAAACTAAATAAGGAGTCGGGATTCAAATCTGTTGAATGCGGTGTACATTTTCGTGAGCTGATGAAATCAGGCGTTTTGTGTCGAAGGAAATTTGAGTTGCTTTGATGCGGTGTGATGTAATGCTGTCTTTGCATAATTGGATTTTTAACTCATCTTACGTCATTAAGCGGCATTCAGTGGTGTTATTAGTGAAGTCATTGAAATTTATAACTAAGTAAGAGTGCATATTGGTCTAATGTGCGAAAGAAAATTTATCTCGGGACGTTTTTTTGCGCCACCCGGTAATTGTGTTAAGAATGTGAGGAGCAAACTGTCGATGAATGACAATGTGAGTTATTGTACAGTGATGTACAACTGTACATGCATCGGCTCTGCAGCTGCTCAGAGTATAGCACCAAGTGTACATGAGTATACTCATGCATTGTCTGCTGTCTAGGCAATGGCTCCAAGTTGTCCTGCAATGCTGCTGAAGCTGACAATGATGACGAACATATCTCGCTCGCACCTCAGAGAAGCAGTTTTCTCAGTGGTTGTCAGGTGAAGCGCTCTGCTGTCGGACCAGACAACAAGCGAGATGAGAGGTCATTATCATAGTTGGCACTGATCAGGATATTAGGATGTACTAATAAACTGTAACAGTGCATCAGATTACAACATTTGTTTGCTACCTTACCTTCCTTACCTTCGGGGTGGGCAGGCTGTTTCACCTGCTCAGTGCTGAGGCCGTATCAGTTTGGCCCAATGTGCATCCCCGAATGTAGCCATAAGGTTTCATGTAACAGCTATAAAGCCATGGACAGCAGTGAAGCCGTAGTCGGCTGTGAAGTTGAAACCAGCACAAAAGCACTGGTAACATGTAGCAAATCTGCTCTCACGGGTTTGGTCAGCTCTTAGTTAGCTCTTACCCTCCAGATTTTAGAGATCTTTTGGGTCATCGGTGCACAAAACCTCACCACCACGACAAGGTGGCTGACTACGGTGGCGCATTTGTTTGCTAATTTGTTGGCATTTTGGCAACCATGTTGGCTTCTTCAAAACATCAACAAATTATCAACTAAACATTGCGATTTGATGAATTGTTATAGTTAATTAGTTGCTGTTTTTAAAAATATAAGTACGTATGGCTTGAGACCTGACTAATCTAATTCTGTGGTTATGTCATTTTGCATTGTATGTTACAAGCATGAGGTATGAGCTGATCTAGCCAGTTAAGCATGTTGTATAAAATGCCATATACTTCTGAGGTTTGAGTAGCTTTTGGTTATTGTGTGAATTAACGTGCAGTAAGGACACATTTTTGACAAAGACCAGTAATATACAACCGAGACCAAAACCATGTGTGAGGTTATATTTTACATGTAATCACTTTCTGGCTGCAACATATATTCACTATGCAAAATGTGGTGCGCAAGATGTATGTAATCATTGCCTACGTTAAACTGTTGATCACATTGGTGACGTTGGTGCAGGCGTGATCGTCGTGAAGCTCCACGGATTGGCAGTGGACGCATTCAGATCTCCGAGCGACTGGCTGACAAGGACCAGCAGAAAGATGAGCGCAGTGGCCGCTTTGATCGATGCCGTGAGGGCTACGAGAAGTATGATGCCATTGAGCGTCGTCGAGCAGAGTATAACCTCGATGACCTTCATGGCAAAGGTCGTTACGCGCGTGATGTTGACAGCGGGTTTTCAAGCCGGTCCGATCGTGACGATGGTTTTCGTAGTGACAGATATGACCACTCGGATGAATCCAGAACCAACAAGTCACGCCTGGATCACAATCATGATGATATGAGAAACGACAGTCGGCTAAAGGATGGCAGCTTCCGTAACAAGGTGTGCAGCACATAATAGTCATTTATCTTATGTACTATGCATTGGATATGTATTCAGATATGAGTGATTTGCCAGATATTCTTATCATTTAGCTGCTTGCCTGCTATTTCTGCTGGTGTGTTTTCTCTACCTTAGTTTTCCCAGTGCTGTTTTTTTCATTAATCTGTAATGTGTAAATCATTGCCAAAATGGATTTATGCAGTACCTTAGAGTTGGGCTGAAATTTAATTCAAACATGCGATGCTATTTATGTGACTGTTTGCTGGTAGCATATTATACACTTGTGTATACAGTATCATTTTTATTTGCATTATGTGTTTAAGTCTTTGTGGGCAAAGTATTAGCTTGTTTTGTTTGTAGAATGACTACGTGGATCGTCGTGAAGGTATATCAAAAGGATCTGTTTTTTACCATACATTTTATCTGTCTTTTATTAGAACTTAGTTTAGTATTTTGCACATTTCTGTGTTGAAAAGGTAAAGCAGCTGCATTAAGATCAGTCACTGTTGTATTATGTTCCTTAGCACTGGTGAAACTGCAGTGTCAAATTGACCTTATTGTATGGGTGATTATTGGCTGGATGATTAGAGCAGCTATTTTGTCAGTCAGTATTTCAGAACTGCAACATCTGAGGGAGAAAATCTGTATGTAGTGGAGTGTACTGGCTTTTTTTTGCTTTCAGCTAAAGCTGCACTGAGCACCCCAATAACATAGGAAGCTTACGTGTTACTCAACTCGTTTTCATTAGTACTGAAATGTGATTCCTATATTGTGTATAAACTGTACAGAAAAGCAGATATTGAAATGCTCAGATATTGAGTTTTTAGAGTGGACAGTGTCAGACACTGCCATTCTGTGGCGAATAAAGGGCTTTAACATTGAATTTAACATTGTATATTGCAGTGATGTGACCTCTATTGTTGTCCAGTAGTCCAATTTTTATATTTTTTATTTTTATGTGTTTAACTGTCAAGTAGCGTTATCTATGCATTCATTGCTGTGCGATTGTGATTAGCTGTGCACCTATTCACAGTGGCATATCATGTTGTTCAGGAGACCGTCGTATGAACAAGTCGAGTGGTTATAGCTACGAGCCATCACGAGGCAGTTACGGTCGCAGTTACGCTCCAGCTGAGCCTGAGTGGTACACGGAAGGTCCAGTAAGTCAGTCAGATACAATTGAACTGCACGGTTTTGATGGTGAAAGTTCACGGACACGACACACCAGTGGCAGTGATGTATCGCACGATGACGGACAGCTTGATGCACACAAGTCAAAGGCTGATCAGAGAAGTGTTGATGATAGAAGTGGCGGAAAGCTCGGAAATGTAAAGAATATGGACACTTCATTGGGCAGAAATCGAAACATTATTGGGGCTTCGGATACTGCATCAGATGCTGTGTTGGAGGGTGAACGTCCACAAGAAAGTGATTGTGGTATGTACTGTATGCGGTTGAAATTGTTTATTATTGACTGGGAATTACAACTTAAGTTATAGTTTGTTGTGTACCAGTACTTTGGATTGACATTCATTGAGTGCAGTTTATTATTAGAACTAAAAAATTTGTGAAGTTTTTTTATCAAAAACTTTTGTGTGTTTCCATGGGGCATGGGCCTGATCAGTGCTTAGCATTTTTTGTTGCTATTTATGACTGTGCTGGTGAACAAACAGCCATGTGACGTGTGTTTTTCTGCTCGTTTTTATACTTCAAAAAAAAATTCATATATTGTATGCAATTTTGTTCTAAGTAAAATACAACTCAGTGTTTATTATGTGGCAGCTGTCTATGCAGGGCCAAGTGAGTCTGCTGAGAGTCAGAATAATTCGTCAAAAGTCTCCGTGTCCGCTGCTAACGAGCCAGCAATATCTAGTCAGAATGCTTCAGAGTTCGACTTCAACCAGTTCTTTTGCACTGATCATGTATGTATTGACATTTCTGCTGTTGTTTTTTTGCTGCACATTTTTTGCTTATCAGAAAGTTGAATTTAGTAGAAGTTTTTGATGTTGTTGTGTGTTAAAATTTGAGCTGGCTATTGAGTTCCACTCTAATGATGTCTCTGCTGTGTTTTTAGCATACAGGGTTGAATTTTCATAAAACTTTTGCACTGATTAGATTTTGGAGTCTAAAGACCAGAGCTCATAATATTTGTTAGATTGAGAACAAGTATTGTTCGGTGTGTCAACTATATCGCTCACATGGATTGTTTGTTCTTCTGCTGTCACATATTCAGGTTTTGTAACTGTTTTATTCTCTTGCATTTTTTTGGCTAGGTGTTTATAGGGTGTTTTTAACGTGGTATTTGGAACATGTGCATCCGATGTGTGTTCATGCTTACTTGCTACCGTGCACACTGTATGGTGTGGCAATGTGCTGGGTGTGTTAGGCTGCACTGGGTCTGCCAGGACTGGATGGTTTACCACCAGCTAACTCTACCACTGGCAGTCGGCTGTGGAAATGGTCGGGTCGTATGCATGCCGACGATGCCATGCACGTAACGTCTACTGGTGATAATGCTGTGATGACGAAAGCTTCACAACATGATGGTATCGATTAACTCTTTGAATGCTGTTTGCTTTGATGTTGTTATGCCTCTGCTAACATAGTGGCCAGAGGCATTATGTTTCCAGGTGTTCATGCATGCATTCATTCTTGTGTGCGTGCATCCATGCGTGAGTCCAGAACAAACATTGTTAGCAAGATATCTTGGGTATTTGTTGACGGAATTTGACCAAACTTTTACCACTAAGGGACTTTGGGGCAAAGATGAATGCGTCAAATTTTGGGGTTAAAAGGTCAATGGTCAAGGTTACGGTGGGGTCAAATATGTCCCAAAATGCACTTTTTGGCTTTGTAGTTGTCACTTGTTGGTGGTGGCATAATAGTCGATGGAGTCATAACCACCATCTAGTTTTTATTATTCAGCTCTGAGCTTTTACGTCCTGAATTATTTGGCCCTGTCCATTCACTTATTGGTCCACTAGCTCATCACTAGCTTGCCCCAGCCCGTTTCACTGATTTTGTCTGGGCTAGTTTTTCTTGACTATTCTGCAAATTGAGCAGTATCAATCTGGTCATGGAACAGACTGTGGTGTGTGAAAGTTATTCTGTTCGATTAACGTTTGCCATTTTGACAAGCTTTGTTATTTTCTGAATTTTGTGATTCTTATGGTAGCCTTGGAACAGTTCAGCTCAGCCTGGCCCAACGTGGAGTTATTCCAGATAAGTTGCCCATTGGTCAGTTAAAGTAAATTAGAATGTGTGCATGTTTTTTTGTTCTCTTTATCTGGTGTGCTGTTATAGCCGATGATGGTGCGTCGGGTCTTATTGACACCAAAGCTCTGCTGAGTCTGCTGCATAAGCCCGATCAAGTGACGCCAAGTTTACCGTCACTTCATCTTGATAGTCGCCTTGCTCCGCAGCCCGTCCCATCACAGGGTTTGTCAGTCTGCTCATTACGTTCAATGCTTGACTAAGCTATCTGTAATCCTCAGCTGTGTGCTGTGTACTATGTGGCTGATGTGTATGATGTGCAGTGTGTAATGCTGCACTGCGCTGTGCTGATATTGCTATTTATCGACAGTGGAAATGATTTAGTGCTCCAATTGCTATTTATCGACATTGGAAATGATTTAGTGCTTCAAGATGACTGGTATCAGTAAATGTGGGAAATATCTGGTGACACAGGCAATGCTAGGCAGCGTTGACTCATTGTCTTTTGTCAAGACATCCTGCTGCACATCTTCGGCTTTTTGAAGAGCATGCTGGTTGTGCTTCATGTCCCATATGTGTTAGTTGTGTGCTATTGCATAGTTCAGTAGTTGTGTATTATAATGGTTATATGATGACCGGCTGATGTTGCGATGTGTTGGGTTTGTTTCTAGGCAAAGTTGTGGCTAATGTTCAGGCATTGTTAGACAGTGTGTCTCAGCCCACTGCCTCCCAGCCTGGTAATCACTGCCATTATCGATATACTCTGTAGTATGCAATAAATGCAGCAGGGACCTGGGACATGGGTTTTATTTTTAGGCCATAATTTGTGATTTCAGTCTTCAATACGCTTTTTCTTGGCATTGGTCTCAGAGCCTATGGGTTTCAATTTTGTGGTGGTCTTCTCACTGGTTGTATTTAATTTTAATGTTGTTAGTTAAAGAAAAACATTTAAGTGCTGAATAGTTACTTACTTGTTGCTTTTTTCTGATTTTTTTAATGCAGTGCTTTATTTATTATTTATAGTGTGTTGTTATTTTGGCTGTTAACTATTGGAATAGTCTATCTCAAATGGTCTTTGATCAGCTCTGGTCTTGGCATTTTCAGAGCTTACATATAATATGGCTGAACTGTGTAGAAGGCTTAAGAAAAAATGCTGTTGTCATTAATAGAAGTGTTGTTAAATATTTAATTCATATTTGGTCGAATAGTGGCTCCAGTGTACTGTTTGGCACAGCTCTAGTTATAGCCTTCTGTGTTTGTAGTGCTGCCATCTGGTGGGAAGGTGGTGCGTCTGGAGGAGTTGGAGGCTGCTCAGTTGAGTCCTGTCAGTAAACAGTTGCCTCCTCTCGCTCCCAGCAGCTCTTCAACCCCGGCAGATGGTACTGCTCTCGGCTCATCTACGCTGGTGACACGTGATGCTGGCGTGGCTGGCACGAGGGTCCCACATACGTTAGCACCGGCTGGTGGCCCGTCACACGCTCACATACCTCCAGGACCGGCTCCCGCACTGCCAGCAGGTGCACAGACACTGGAGCAGATTGAGGCTGGCCTTCAGAACATGACTCTGCCGTCAGCACCAGCCGCTGTGAATGCCACCAGTGCTAATGCTACTGCTGCTGCTGCTAGTAGTACTAATGGTGATCTCAGTGCATTCAACAAGCTCCTGCATCTTGTCAACAAATCTCAGCCAAACATTGATCAGGTATGTGACAGGTTTGGTTATCTTATGTAAGCGTATGTGTATGTGTATGTGTATGTGTATATGTGTATGTGTATGTGGAGTGCTGCGTATGTGTGCTTATAATTGGCACAGTGCCCGACAGTTAAATAGAAACTTCTTTATGAAACTTAGCAGTTTATCCAAATTTTGGAATGAATGTCTTAAATTTTTCTTTTTTATTATTTTGATTGATGGCCATTGATGTCATTGACAACTTCTTGCTGGGTTAAAAGAAATGTTTTTTTAAAACCCCAACCCTGTGGATTTTCGGGTTATACTGGGTTGTTGTGTTTTCATGAGCAGCCCAGAAGCTTTCAGATTAGTGTGGAATGGAGAACGATTAACTGAAGCCATTTTGTTTCTGATTTTCTCGATAAACAGCTCAGCGTTGCTTATATTGTCATTTAGTGCTTCATCTGCAATTCAGTTTGACATACTTTTGTTATAGTTTGGTTTAGGGTTGTTAAACGAAGTTCGGATTTGCGAACTTCGAATTTTAAGCTCAAATTCGTATTCTTTTTCAGCCCTTCGATATTCGAATCCAAGCATCACTAATTAGACGCAGACAGTTTTGCCTTGAAAGTGGAGTGCTGTTACTTCAGTGGTGAACTGTGTGACAATTTCTTTGCTCTTTGCCGGCCGTCAATTCAAGCAACGCCCGCCGCATGTTTGCTTACCCCTCCCCTCCCTTCCCTGCATACCGCCACGGCATTCAATTACTCTCCATCTTGCACTGCGCCTTTGGCAGGCGCATGTTGTATACTGATGCAAGCTATCAAAGTGGCCCAGACACACAGCAGACATCAATCAACGGCAATAGAGCGCAATAGACATGGCTTGACATCCTGGCTGATTGCACTGTTGATAGACTGCTTCCCGGCATGTGGCGTGCATGCTGTGACCTTCATCTCACCCCACAGTGCAGACATCAAACGCAAATTGCTTAAACTTCTCCACAAATATATAAATGAAGTTTGAATTTAATCCGAATTTTAGCGGTCGGAATTCAAATTTGGAAAAAACGAATTTAACATCCGTAGTTTGGTTTTTAAAACTGTGTTCTGTTTTGTGCTTTGTATATTGTCTGTCTGGTTGTCAGTAGTCAGTGGCTGTGGCTGGTGTTGTTTGGCAGGCGCAGACTGCAGTGAAACCAGCACAACCAGAACTGATGCCGTCCACTGATCATTCTACTGCTGCTGTTCATAACGTGGACCCTGTTGTGTCGGTTGTGTCGAACGTTGTCGACTTGCCACAGGTTGGTCACAGTACAGAACTTGTTGGCTGTCATTTTGTATACATTGCTGACTTGTGAGTGTAAGCTGCATCAATTGACTGTCATCTTTATCATGAAGGAGGTGGTGGTTGTGGTGATAAATGTTAGAAGTTTGTGATGTGATGAATTTAGACAGCTTATTAATTCTTTACTGGCTGAGCCTCTGAATGTATTTAGGCCCGGTTTCTGGTTCTAACTGGGCAGTTAGGTTAGATGCTAACTGACAGATTTGCATAACTTGTGTTTCTTGTAGCACTGACCAATGGTCAAAATGGCCAAAAATTTAACTGGCGGAAATCGGCCAGTTAGCTAACCGTCGATCGTAATAATCATATTTAGCGCAACTTTTGTACCATTTTGCAAGCAGCTAATCGAAGAATGTGATACTATAGAACGATTTTACTGCATAGCTTTGCGTTCAAAACGCTTGACGAGATATTTGCTACTACATATTTTACTACGATATCCATTCATGAATAGACAAAATGGACGTCTGCAATCACTTAGCTGGCTTGTGTTCATTAACATTCATGACACCTGCCTGCGCTAGGCAGAAGTGATTAGTGTTGTGTGCATCATTGCTAAACAACTATAGTTTGCTATTCAGTTAACTGACAACCATTCAAGGATTTGTTCAGAAACACGCACAAACTTAACTAGCGAGTTACAATTAACAGACAGTTTACTAACTGATTAGTTAACTAAAAGATCCAGAACCCAGGCCTTAAGATGGTGTTAATTGTTATTGTGCTTTAAGCCTGGACCAGTGAACATGCCGGTGAACGTGCAGCATTCAAATAACCCTCCAGTCATCAGCAACACTGCAGCAGTGCAGCAGCAGCAGCAGCTGTATCAGCTACAGCAGCAGCAACTGTACATGCAGCATCAGATGCTGATGAAGGATCCGCAGCTGTTGATGGCCTATCTACAGCAGCTGCCACAGTCACAGCAGCCTGGCAGCATCTCTCCACAGATACTGCAGCAGCAGCAACAGCTGCAGCAGCTGCGCTCTCACTCGCCACACGCTTCGTCTCCCATCAGTATGTCTTTCACAGTGCAATATGTATATACTGTTAGCTCAGCCGAGGATATCATGTTTTTTTAACGTTTGTAGGGGTTAGGCATGGCTCAAGATGTAAGTGGTTGGATTTCAGTGGTGATTCGGATTCTTCTGTGGATTCTGGGCAGTCGAGGACTCTTTAACATCGGTAGACAGTACACTCAGGGCATAAGGTTGAAACTCTGGCAGCACCTGTCTCAGTAGTAGTTAGAGAGCTGTGATCACTTTTTGTTGTGTTTGTCATATTGCCATCACTGCTTTCAAAATATTGTTTGACCTGCATAAAGGAGTCCAGGATCATAAATATCAGTTGGTTGTGTGCCGTCATGGCTGATCGTTTAGTTGAGAGCCTCAGTTGTGCATTCAGTGCTTAGCATGAAAAGTGTCTGGTTTTCTATTGTAATACCGTAGAGTTTCTCTAAGAGAGATTTGAAACAAAAACGTATATGTTTGGGGCTTTGTGGTTTTGAGCTGCAAGTATGGTATTGAATTAATATTTAGGAAGAAGTGCAGCATCAAAAATACAGAAGCAAAAATGTATTTCAGAAATCTACAGATTGTAACTCATATGGCATGTAAAAATTAGCAGTTGTTATGATTAGCCTTAATTTAGTTTAACTCTGTGAAATAAAGCAGACCTCTCAGTGGAGGTTTGTGCTCTTTGAGTGCTTCTGATCTAGAGTGATGTAGTGT
>Ga0209671_1003995_pt1 | contig 14430 bp, 12 predicted proteins | sample WorMetHERISLAND2_2_FD_187401 | JGI IMG/M metagenome (GOLD analysis project Ga0209671, IMG submission 187401) | Marine gutless worms symbiont microbial communities from Max Planck institute for Marine Microbiology, Germany - Olavius geniculatus... | ecosystem: Host-associated > Annelida >... | reverse complement strand
GCGCCTATGATTCTCCTTGAATGACACACGCTCGAATGCACTGTCACCGCCTGACTAATTTTTGCCATTTATACCCCTAGTGGCGTTGTGGAAGGGGGCGGGGCAATTGAATTTTAACATGTTGGAAAATTGTCTCCTTGTCGGAAAACTGTCTGCCAACAAAACAAGACTTTGGGCTGGAAATCCGCTGATGTGACACTTTGGAGAATTCATGGGCTGAGTAAACCTTTGCGCACTCTTTATCTCCTCTGACGGAAATTTTTTAGATAAATCTCGAAAAACTGCAACTTTTTGTCTCTCCCCAACTTTTTAAGCCCACGACGCCACTAAGTATAGCTATTTCCCGGTTGTCATATGTCACCGGCTGACCTCGTCCCATGTCCACTGATTACCTGTCATTGGCCGTGCCTGGCCAGCCCAGCAATATGATAGCATAATAATTTGTACACCCGGGATGAAGGAAAGGAGGGACGGAGAAGGGAGAATATCCCCGCTCATTCCCGCTCCCCCTCGCCTTCACAGCACCCAGTCCTTGCCGAGGAAGGGAAATGGAAAAAGTCCCCCTGGACAAAATACCCATGGACAGAGTCGCGTTTTGTTTTGTTAGGTTTCGTCTAGGAGGAAGTCCCGCGCCCCGCGTTACTGAATATCATTGAGTTACATATTGCAGCAGTGTATTTTCTGCATGACTAAAAACGGCTGCAGAGCATTGCCATTGTCATTACATTTGAGCTGTTTAGTGTCCGTCCGAGTTACGGAGGATTTCTTTCAGGGAGGATTTTGTCTTCTGTAGCAAATCGACATGTCTTCAGGGGGAATTTCGAACGGGGGAGATACTGACTGCAGCAATTTGGAATATATGTATTTTTTGGGGGGGGGCGGATTTTATTAACTTGATTTCGGCCGTGAGGATGTTGTCCTGTGATAAATCAGCACATTTTAGGGGTTTTGTTCGCCGGGATTTTGTCCGGGAGGTCTTATCCAAGCGGTATTTTGTCTTATTACAAATCGGCATATTTTTAGGGAGAGGGTTTCTTCCAAGGGAATTCTGTCTGGGGTGTATTTTGTCCGTGTGGGATGATGTTTTGGGGTATTATGTTTTAGGATTGGTGGCCGATGGCCGGTGTCATTCATATAAAGGAATTTCGGGGTTTTGTCCGCGGGAATTTTGTCTCCGAGGTTTTGTTTGGGGGATTTGTTCTACCACAAAATGGCATATTTTGAGGGGAGGGGGTTTTGTCTGAGGGAATTATGTTTGGGTCGATTTCGTCTGGGGGTATTTTATCTTGGGATTGTTGACGGATGGCTGTGTCACCCATGTCACTGCGGCAAGCCAAGCCGCTGCTTATGATGCAGATGATGCCTTGTCTAGTCTAGTCTAGATATGATAAGAATGGATGGACGCATGGTCTAGTGGGGGAGTGGTCGGTTGTTATGGACACTGTACGTGACCACGGGAGTGTGGGACGGTCGTCTTGTTTATTGATATTGCCCTGGCTGCACTTAGACCGCTGTGTAGTAGTATCTGTAGTAGTAGTACGTATAGTAGTGATCGGTTTAGTAGTTGTGCACGCTGTATGTAGTTGGACCTCCGTGCCATGCTTTCCTGCAACCTTCAGCCTTCACATAGACACTGTGGCCGTCTTTGACTGAGTGTATATTAAAGCCGTTGTACGACTTTTTATGCGCGACAGCATGTAATGCTATGGCGCATATATGCCATTGCAGTTACGTCTGTCTGTCCGTCTGTCACACTGGTGGATCAGTCAAAAACAGTGCAAGCTAGGATCACCAAATCTTCTCTGTCGACTCCCTGGAAGACTCATGTTTCAGGATCCGTAAAGCTTTTCCATGATTTCGAAAAGGGTCACTACGAGCAAAAGCACTAAATAAAAGGGGATAGGGAAAATCTGTTTTGGCCATTAAGTTGCCGTATCTCGTGTCTGTATGAATGCAGCCTAACTCTGGAATAATGTCTCTGTTTTTTCATGAAGCGATGGTGTGATATGATTACAGAGCGATTCTCTATCAGGAACAGAAGCGTCATGAGGAAGCGATTGGTAGCTACAAGATGGCGATCCAGTGTCGACCACGACTTACCAGTATGTAGCCTACATCAGTAACAGCGTGTATTAGTAGTTTGTAAAACAAGAAATTTGAGCTAATGCTCACGAGATGCACGAAAGCATAATAGGAGTTCCTGTTCGCAAACTGTCAGTCTATTTCCAGCCAGTTCATTCTTGAAGTGTGCGCTGCAGCCGAAGATTGCAAAAATCAATAAAACCCCTTATTTTGGAAGTTCATGGTATTTTAAAGTCATCGATGTTGATACGACTAAAAAGCTCGTCACTAGTGCTTGTTATGATAGGCAGCAAGTCCATGGTGATCTGCAACCGTTTTCACGAAAGACTGGCCAACAATGGTAAAATAAGGACTTTTACGGGGGTACCGCTCTTTGATGCTCTTGTGCACAGGTTTCCTTGAACCTAGAAAATCGAGACTTGGACTGTCGAAATCTATGTTTAATGCTGAAAATTTCTTATGCACCTTGTTCTTGTTTATCTCGATTGATTTTGGCGCAATTCGCGCTTGAAATGTGTCTTGAAGCCCGAAATCGGCAAAAAATCCATAAAACTCCCTATTTTGGCATTCATGGTTATCTAAGGTCATTGATTTTGGTGCCAATCGAGAGCCAGTATATGACTTCCTATTAGTGATTAATAGTAACCTAGGTCCTATCTCGCACCGTTTCTGAGATATGGCGACTTGGCTAAAAATCGCAAATTTTCCCTACCCCCTTCTCATTTAGCACCTTCCCGAAACTAGAGTCTTCCAGGCAGCCAGTGGTGAAGATTTGGTGATCCTAGCTTGCATGGTTTTTGACTGATCCACCAGTGTGACAGACAGATGGACAGACACAGAATGGCGATCGCTAAGACGCGCTGAAAGCAGTAGCTGCTTTCGCTAGTAAAAAGTAACGGTGGTGTGTAGCTCTTAATAAGAAATCCATTACAGAGCCACGGAGCGTCACCTGCCATAAGTGAATAGATTCTCAGTGGCACATCGGCACAAAATAGACCATTCAGTGCCATACATCATTAAAATTAGTTAAAAGCAGTTAATATATGTATTAAAAGCAAAGATTAAATACTTGTTAAGATAAAGGCTATTAAGCTGATGTAAAAACAACATTGTAAAACGATTCTGAAAGTTGATATCTTTAACAAAAACGATGATGTTGCGAGATGCAACATTTTCAAAAACGTCTTTGAGTGTGTCCACTCCAAAATATCTCTGAGCCTTAGCAGCGATGTCAGCATCTTCGTTTTCTCTGATACCAACGTGGCTGGGAATCCAGCAGAAAGTTATTGATTTACCACTATTAATTAATTGGTTGTGATTTTTCAGGATTTTCAAGACCAGTGGATTTTGGAATTTGCAACTCTCACCTGCCATAAGGCATCACACAGTGTTAGCTGTCACCCGACACAGGTGAACACACCCTTCCTTAACCCCAGCCAGACAATCTGGTACTCGATTTACCTGCCCCGGAGGGATGGAAGGCTGAGTTGACTTTGGTGTTGGTTATATGCCGAGATGGTTTATGTGTCCACAGATAGTCACCAATCCAAGTAGTAACCTCTTGAAAGCAACCCAACCGCAAGTCGAATCAAGTACCTGGCAATCGCAAGTTTAGTGTCCTATCCATTACACTGCCGTGGCGCTTGAACTTTCTGAAGTGTGCTAACTGTGTTCTGGATGATGGACGAAACGAAATGCATGCTGCTGAACGAGTATTGTGTGAGGTCCGGGGAAGCTCAACGCAAGAATATTAATTGAATGTGAAGCGATCAATCTGTCAGTGAATAAATTCAGAAAATTGGTGAGTATCTGGAGAAGATATATGGACAAGAGTTTATGGCCTGGGGTGGTACTGTTTATCTTGCGTTGATGCATAGCTGGTTGTCAGTCATCTGTAATAAAATGTGATTGTTATTGTTGACGTTTCGAATACATTTACTGTCTGTGCAATGTTGTACAGTGGCTTACTTGAATCTGGGCATTGTCTACACGGCTGTCGGAATGAGAGCCGAAGCCGAACAGGTAATGCTACCAGGAGCACAATTATTGATGATCTCCGGTTGTAATGACAGTGGCGTCATGATAACGGGAATGGGGTGGGGGGGGGAATCCCCCTAAATTTTTTTGGTGTGAAATTATTTTCTAAAGAGGTTATATTTATGCAGTCGGAATTCCTCATTGTGGGGGATTTGGGGGCAAAATTGAAGTTTTGAGCGCTCGTTTTGTTCTCTGTTGGAAATTTTCAGCTGTCGGTTGGAAAATTGTGTCTTTCTGCATCCTACGTTCTTGAGCTCACGACTCTGCTGGGCACAGTGATCACACACACGCGGTAGTGTGTTAGTGTTGTATGGTCAACCAGCAAAGTCAGTGGGAAACTTTGAACTTTGACCTCAGTCAACTCAAAGGAGTTCTTGGTTGAAATTTGACGTGCATGATTATGTCTCAGATGTCTGCCATCAGAGCATATTTGGGCACACTCCGTTAAAATGGGGTTAAATGTCTTAGCCATCGCAATTCTGTCCGTCCGTCCATCTGTCTGTCACACGGGTGGATCAGTCAAAAACGGTGCAAGCTATGATTACTAAATCCCTACCGTCGGCTGCCTGGAAGACTTTCGTTTCAGGAACCGTAAAGCTTTCCCATAAATTCGAAAGAGGTCACCCCCAGTGAGGGCGCTAAATGAGAAGGGGGTGGGAAAAATTTGCAATTTTCAGCCAATAAGCCGCTGTATCTCAGAAATGGTGCAAGATAGGGCCTAGGTTACTACTAATCACTAATAGCAAGTCCTACACTGGCTTTTGATTGGCATCGAAAGCTAGGACCTTGGATGACCTTGAACGTCAAAATAAACGTTTTTATAGATTTTTTGGCAATTTTTGGCTGTGACACATATTTCAAGAGCGAATTGCGCCGAAATCGCTAGAGATAAACTGGATAGACTGGAACAGCTTGCACGTGAAACTTTTAGCATTAAAGGTAGTTTTCACTAGTTTAAATTTCGCCCCCTCTGCGTTCAAGGAATTCTCCATGAGGGGCGTCAAACTTGGGTACTTGCTTCAAAATACTCGCATTCGACCACTCAAACGGAAGCAGCCACGCGAGACGGTGGCGTGTGTGAGTGTATCGTATCCAATTTTAGTTGCTGGGATCGGTGAGCTTAGATTTTGTTCGCAGTGGGCCTTCAAACATGCACCGCTGTCGCGCATTCTTTTTTTGCTAGCTAGGCTTTCTTGTTTCCAGAGGCATCGATTTTTACTACCATGTATGGACAGAGAATCACTGGTGAGCTGTGTGACTGAGAGTGAAAGTGAAACTGAAAGTGAAAGTACCTCTGTGATTTCCTGCAGGTGTACAGACGTTGCAGCGATATCGACATATCAGGACTGAAGGACCCACGCCTACATGAACAGACCATCATCTCTGCTTTGTACAATCTTGGACGATTGCTGGATGATGACAGTCGACATCAGGTGTTGTCACGTTGCTTACTTACTTACTTATGCAGTGTTGATGGCATATCATTCAGTGGCAGTTAAAGCTGAGCAACGAAGTTGTGGTGCCCCACTTTTGGGCTGGGAATGGGAATACTTTGAATAAGTTATATACTTTTTATACATTTCCAGGTTTTTATCCACCCCAGTTTCTGCCTGCAGTGCTTGGTTGTTAGTTTGTTACCTCCACGTAGTGCACTAAAACTGACCCAACCACTGGAGCGACTGTGCGACTGCAGCTACTGCTGCAAAGTGTTCAGTAAAGATTGTATCTTTTTAATGGCGCAAGCCTGTGACGTTGGTGACAATGGTGAATCAGTTGCGTTGAAATTTGTTTCAGTCACACATGCGTCTTCACTTTATTTGGAAGAGTAAGACTGGAGTCCTGGACTTGGACTTGAGTTGAACTCTAGTCCATGTTTCGATCGACTTGTACTTAGTATCCGAGGACTTGGACTTGAACTCCAAGACTTGATGAATTTGCATCTACAGCTATATTAAACCTGCTGCAGTGTACATACTGCATAATCTATAATATGTTGGATCAAGCACGTGAGCAGTAAAAATGCTGTTTCTCGTTAATCTGTTGCAAAAACCATTGCAGGGTCACCGTTTACAGTGGTTATTGCTAAGTTTGACGTACATTACTTGTAAAGATAAAAAGATAAAGTCCAGTACTTGCTATAGCGCTTCTTACATGAGACGGAATCAAGACCAGAAGCGCTTAACAATCCTGGAAGTGGCAGCTGATTGGCATGAGCTAATGTCACCGCAGCGCACTATGCAGCCATCCATTGCCCGCGTCAGCGAACAGTTGGATCCGCAGTTTGCAGCTAGCAGACATACTACTGCCCCAATCAGCCACACTAGGCCTCCACCTCATAGCCCGTAAGCTACTACTAATTTCCCATCCCACGGAGGGTAGGAGGCTGAGTTGGCCTGAGCACACAGTAGGTTGGCAACTTGCTCAAGGTTGCTTGCAAATGATGGCAGTGAGAATCGAACCGCAACCTGACAGTTACGAGTCGACATTGACCACTAGACACTTGCACCTACACAGGCAGGTAGATGTGAACAACTTGCCCAAGGTTGTTACTTGGTAGCGCATCGACTGGGCACTGAACCGTGGACCTTCCGGTTTCGTATCCAACGCCCTAACCGCTGAGCCACCCACCACGCCACCATTTGGATGTGAAGTTACCAAGGGGTTGACTTGCACATGTACTTTCAGGGTTCTAGTATAAGTCTTGCACTTGGCAATAAGTGCAGCAGTTAGTAGGACTATTGTGGTGCACGATCGTGAGTGTGTGTGATCGTACATGTTGGTATCTGCCATTTACAGGAAGCGGTTGACGTCTATCTGCAAGCTGTCAGTAAACTTCCATCACACTATTCTCCACAAAGTCTGTTTAACATGCTTGGTATGCTACTTACTTGACTTTTTATCCGAAAATTTTTTATTTAAAGTACAAAAATTTTGAGCGTAAAACCACCATTTTGGGGGAATTTTGGAGCCAAAATTGAAATTTTCAGCTTGCACGTATATAACACAAAGACGACTGCAGTTACAAATTTCAAAACGTGTCTTTGCACTGTACTTTGTACTGATTTCTACAGTACTTAATTATGTGGTTGATTAATAACTGGTCTATATATACGCTGCATTGGAATTGCGCAGTGCAGTGATTGTAAATAATTAATATCTCCCAATATCTATGCAGTCATATATAGCTAGCGTGTCTGGCTGGCTGTGACTGATGTGACCAATCAGAGCTGGCATCTGTTGGGTACTGACTAAACCCCCTCTACAACATTACCTCTTTGACACAAAAACCCATACAACAACCCCCTGTGATAACCCTCCCTTACTGCAAAACCTCACTACGACAAGCCTGTTTTTGGCAAAACTCTTCTTGTGCCATATTTTATACCATACGTGTTTTATCATACAGGTGTCTTTGATAGGGGTTTGTTCCAGGGGGCTTTATTTAGGCGGGGGGGTTGTTGTACACCGAGCGTCTGTTGGACGAATGGACGGACGGTCAGTAATAAATTGATCAGCTTTGGATCAATGCTGAGACACTGTCCTCAGTGGCGTTACTGTGGGATGCTGCGACAGAGCGCCGCCGGTTTTAGCGCTCAGTTTCCGAAATAGTACACTATCATAGTTTTCAAATTTTTATCTGATTCTCGATAAAGGCAACATAACTGAACTGAACTGACACGGTTTAGTTTTTGACGAACTGGCCGATGGGCAAGAGGGCGAGCTCATTGGTCATTGGTTGACGCGTACGTGAGAATAGTCACGTACACACCGATGCCGTTAGACGGTGTCTACTGTAATGCATTAGTGCTTGTCCATTGGTCAGTTCGTCAAAAATAAACCATGTCAGTTCAGTTCAGTTCAGTTACTTCGCTCTCTATACGCGCCTCAATTTGAGACGATAAATCATTCTTCGATGTTGTCATTTCGGCGTTGTCTGCCTTATTTCTTGTACAATGTTAGGCAGTTCTGTCGATACTGAACAAAAAAGATTAATTTATTTTTTAGTGGCGAGCCGGTGTGCGTAGCCGGTGTGAACGCATTTTCTTGCGTTCACGCGCCGACGGCGTAGGTACGCCACTAAGACGACCGAGACGACTAATAGAATGATCAATGCTGCAGGGCCAGTGGCTTGCTGGGTAATTGCAGAGTAAATACGTGACTGCCGGGCCGGACGCGTGTGCGAGTCAGCGGAAGGCGTGATCTAATTACGGACTGTGCTGACTGCTGATGAATGGTCTGATTATAAACGCACCCAGGCAGACGAGCATACACGCGGACAGACGGACTGCTGGCTAGTCGTGCTGCTGCTAAGACAATTATTCTTGTAGATGCACAGACGTTTCGTGCTGACTGACTGGCTGATTGATGACGGGAAAGTTTGCTGCTGGCCATGCACAGTAGCGGATTCAAGGCCCCCCCCTACTGACTGGATGCATCATGCATTTTAAAACAAGTGATAATTTTGCACAAAATGCATTATTTTGGCATAAAATTTTCAAAAAAAATTTCATTCTCTAGTCCCTGTCCTTCCTTCTCCTTATTCCAAAATTCCGGATCCACCATTGGTCATGTACAACTGCTGGTCACTTGGCTCAGATCAATAGAGCGTCATAGAAGAACCCGCAACACACAGAATATGCAGCGTGACCACTCGTCTGGAAAACCTGGAAAAGTCAGGGAATTCCAAAGTCGGAAACTGGACCATACGGTTTTTTCACATTTTCTTCAGGCTACGCTTGCATGTCATTCTGCAGCTGTTGCAGTGGCGGCCAAAATTCATTTCATGATGAATCCTGAAAGCGCAGGGACTACCTGGTCTGTTTTTTTAACGTGAAGCAACCACTGTTGACTGCAGGTTAAACAGTATATCGATGAATCTTTGCCGTCCTACTGGAAAAGTCGGGGAATCTCGTGCTCTGGAAAGTGGTCACCCTAAATATGGCACCACAGGCGCCTAGTGACTTCTGCTTTTAGGCGCCGTGTATAAATTCGCTTTATTATTATTATTTATTATTATAAGCTGAAAACTCTACTGCAGAACCAAAGGCGGAGAACGAGCGCTTGCAACGTTATGGCGCTTTGAATTCTTAGGCAGAATTACTCACTTCTGTTATTCTAATGCATTTTTATGTTAAGTGGTCTGTCATCTGGCGTCTGTCTGTCACGTAAGCGCATTAGGTATTTTTTTCAGAATGCACTATAGAAATTTAAACTTTACTTGCTATTCGCGCATCCTTCTGAAACCAGTGGGGGCGGATTTAGATGCGAGAGTTCAATCCGAAACCGAAACTCATTACGGTGAATTTCTCTGAAACCAAAACAACACTGAAACTGTATTTAGTGTTGGATACCAGTACTGAAACCGAATCCAAATTAGTTTGATCTCTTTTTGTTGCTCTAACACCGTTGCTGATGTTATTGTTGCTAGTCGGCCACATCATGGGTCTTGCTCGTCCGTTTGTCTGTCCGTTTGTCTGTCATGTTGTTGTTGCTGTCTGTTGATAGGTGAGGCATACATGAAGCTGTCGGACTGGCGCAGTGCTGAGTTCTGGTACAGGGAAGCGCTCAGAGTCAAACCCGATCACATCCCAGCGCACCTGACTCTGGCTAAACTGCTCCAGCGACATGTCAGTAAATCCAGTGGTATCATGGGTTAAAAAAGTCTGGAGGAGGGGTAGGCATGAAGTTGCAGTGACAGACAGCTGTCAATCACTGACGGGGGAGATATGGCTGCTCAGAATTTTAATTGTGCTTCTAAACTTGAGCCAAAAACGCCCAAAATGGAGCGTGGATATTCAGCTGCAAATTCTGTGTTTTTTGCATGAAAATTTAGAGACAAGAAGAAAATTTTGCACAGGTTAAAATTAAGGGGGGGAATTGCTGTCATTCTCCTGCCATGGTGTCACTTCATCTGTCACGTGATCCTGACTGTCGTAGTGCCACTGATTTTTAGACTGAGTTATACAAACTACTGCAATTTTCACGAGAAACAAGGCAAACGGGATCCCATCCGGGAAATAGTCGTCAGAAAAAGAATTTGGTGAACAGGTAAGTTGTGGGTCACTGGAAGATGTCATCTACATTCAGTGCAGGATGGCCCTTTTGACGTTCCACGTTCACAGATGGTGTTTGGTTCGAGACCTTTTTCCACCGCTGGACCACAGGCCTGGAATCAACTACCTTCTGACATTTGCAACAGTGCCACATACTCGACTTTTAAACATGATCTTAAAACATTCTTATTTATCATCGTTTATCGATTTTAGATTTTATTTTGTGATACAGCTTTCTAGGTTTAACTTCGGATTTTTACATTGTTTAGGCCTAGCATTTTAGATTGTTGAGCGTTGCCATTCAGTATGAGGTGCTACACAGATGTTTTTGACTCATTAATTGATTGATTGACAGAAGATGGATAACGAGTATGACTCTGCGGATGTCACGTCGTCCATAGGCTGGTAACCAGGAAAGCGCAGTTGGTGACTGTTGTCAACTGTTGCTCTGAGTGTTGTTTTTGCCGTTGCTGTGAAAGGGTCAGAATATGTCGGGGTAGGGGGGTCGTTAAAATTTTGTAAACACTTAGCATAATTGTTATTGTATTCCTTACCCAGCGTTGTCTTGGGTAATAGATCGGTAAAGTTTAAACAGAGATTCGGGTTTTTCGCTCGTTAGTTAAGGCGTTCATCTATTTGTGTCATCTTACTGTTACTCTGTCTTACCATCCGCTGTGCTGTTAATTATGTTTATGTTTTTTTCTGTATATGTGCTACCATTTTATGGTGAATAAAGTTCAATATATTGTCATTGCTGTGAAGGGGTCATTGGCCGCAGCTGAGCAACTGTTCATCAAAGCTCGTGATATTGACTCCACCGACCCCAGCGTTCATCAGCATTACGGTCTGTCTGTACATGGTGTGCATGGTGTGACCAGTGACCAGGCTTGTCTGTTAGTCAAAGCCGCGAACTTTTTGTGGCTGAAAAATTTCCAATGTAACAAATTTTACTGCCAGATGGGCTCCGTAACTGCCAAAGTTTTTACAGTACCATTTGTGGTGAAATATGTCATTCAGCTTACCTAATACACATGCCGGTGCAATGTGCATACATTCGTATAATTGTTTTTATACACTGTGTCTCAAAAAAACATCCCGGACATTTTCAATGCTAACTTGAACAAAAATTATCAGATTCTTATAATTTTTGGTGTGAATATTTTTGACATAACTTGCCATTAAATGGCTGTTCAGTTTTTCACCTCACCCAATGTCTGCTTCTGCACTATATCGGGGAAGAAAACCAAGAGAAATATGCATTGAAATGTGCAAAAAAACGTGAAAAAAAACATCCCGAACATTATTGACTGTGACTTGAAGCATGATTATCAGATTTCAATAATTTTTGGCACACATATTTCCGACACAACTAATTGTTAAGTGACTGTTTAAGTTCCGACCTCACCCAATGTCTGCTTCTGCACTACCTGGGGAAATTAGACCAAGCAAAATATGCATTGAAATTATAAAAAAAACGTCAATAGATTCTATCTATCTTGATCTGTGGCCCCCAAGAGCCAGTTGATTACAAGATTTGACCGTCATGCAGCAGTATGTCTACCATATGACGTTACTGTAAGGAATGTTTGTGAATTCAAGAAGCGACTGGTGAAGTCTGGATTAGTCTGGAGCGTAACATTATCAATACTGCTGTCAATGAGTGGAGAAATCGTCTCCATGTTTGTGATTTCACATTTGACCAACATTTCGATCAATTCGATCAATTTTATTGCAGGCAGCTGAAAAACGAAACAATTGGATGAAGTGTCAGCCAAAGTGTCAAAAATGTAAACAAAATGTGTTTTTGTGCGTTATTTACATTAAGTAATAATACCACTTTAGGTATTTCGTTGGTTTTAATTTTCTCAGGTAGTGCAGAAACATACGGTGGGTGAGGTGGGAAACTACATACGTAATAATTTGATGGCCAGTTGCCTCAGGAATATTCTTATCAAAAATTATTAAAATCCGATAATTCATGTTCAAGTCACAATCGAAAATGTTCGTTATGTTTTTTGAGACACAGTGTAGTTTGCTGTTGATAGAGATAAGCAAAATGTTTTTCTGGACACTGGATGCTAGTCAGTGCTAGTTCACTTTGTTTATCTGACGAATATAGCATAAGTGCTGAGTGGCTGCTGAATTTTCAAGCTCATTGACTTGAGTTATACATCTGCTTATATTGGCAGCTATAGTACTAGACTCATCATCGCCATTTATTATTATTCAGCCCAGAAGCTGATACCGATTTTACCATCCCAAGGAGGGTAGAAGGCTGAGTCGACCTCGGTGGCTGGTTAATGGTTATGTACGGAGATTTTTTACCTGCCCACAGACATTAGCTGCTTTTTCTAGTCTCGATGGGTGTTAATAAGAGAACATTAGTTTGCCACGAAGAGCTATTAATTCATTGCAAGTGATGTGGCGTGTCAGGTCAGTTTCTGAATGACGTCGGTCGTCACGTGGATGCTGCCACTAGCTACCTGACAGCATCCTCGCTGTCACCTGATGACTTTGAGCTTGTCTTTAACACTGCCACTGCTCTCAGGTCAGTAGACTGACAGACTGACACGCAAACAAGCCGGTAGGCGATATGCTGGCGAGCTCCAATGCCAAGCCGCCACAGCTAACCTTTGTTACAGCTGCTGTTGATAGACTTTTTGCTTTGCAGACATACCACCGACAGATAGACGGCAGTAAGACACAGAGACAGCTACAGACACGCTGCCTAAATTTAAGGGATTCTTTTAGCTTCCCAACAGGCACACATGCCCATGTAGTTTGACATTCTCTAGAACTCTATTAAATATCAAGGTCAAAGGTCACATTGGTTTTTGTGTCTTTCTTGCATGCACGATACTGTTTGAACCAGTTGGCTGGGATTCATGAAATGTAATTCCCTAGATGGCGCTACTTTTTTGCTGCCCACTAGCCAGGGCAGTGCTTAGCCTTGAACAAGAGTTGACCATATTGTTACTTTGTTTGTTTTCTGGTGGATCAGGCAAGCTGGGCGCAATGATGAAGCGGAGGGCTATTACAAGCGCTCAGTTCAGCTGCAACCTGACGTGAGTAATGCTCAAGTAACAAATCGGTAGGCGATGTGGCTTGCAACTGCTATAATGTTGTAATAGCCGAGCTGTGGACAGGCAGACACCGTTGCTCTTGCTCGCAGACAGAGTTTGAATGTTGATACAGACATGCTGCCTGACTACAAGGGTCATTTATAGCAGTCACAAGCCAACATTAATAGCCACAACGCCATGTTTATGGTGATGTCATGAGGGGTGTGGGGCAGACAGGGCTGCGGCCCCAGACCCAGTGGCCCACAGCTCAGATAGGACCACCAGTCCACCACGATAATAATTGTCTGTCCAATGCTATGCATAGCATTTTAGGGTAAAAATTATGCATAGCATTGGACAGGGTATAAAATCACCTGAGTGTCCGTGCGTCCGTTCGTGCGTCCGTGCGTCCAACTTTTCTTAAGTTATTTTTCTTCCACCTTACCTTTCTCTTCTCCTTTCCTTTCCCTTTCTCCTTCTTCTTCCTCTTCCCCTTTCCCATCTTTCTTCCCCTTTCTCCTTCCCTTTTTTCCCATTCCTCTTTTCCTTCCCGTATACCTTTTCCCTTTTCCTTTCTTTTTCCATTTCCCTTCTCCTTTCCTTTACCTTCCATTCTTTTTCTCCATTTTTTCCCCTTTCTTTTTCCTTTCCACTTTCCCTTTCCCTTCCTTTCCCTTTCCGTCTCCTCTCCCCTTCCTTTTTCTTTTTCTCTTCTTCTATCTTTCTTTCCGTGTCCAGGTCTGTGAGTTCAATATTTGAGGCGCCATATCTCCGTAACGGTGCCAGATAGACGCATGGTAACTATGGACCACCCATATGAAGTCGATCTCCGGGAGTCGAATGGTCACGTGATCGATGACGTCACGTGACCCCAAAAGGTCAAATTCGTGATCCCATCATCTTTGAGGCGCCAAATCTCCATAACGGTGCAAGATAGACGCATGGTGACGATGGACCTCTTATAGTAAAGCGCTGGTGACGAATCAAATGGTCTCGTGACTGACAATTTTATTATTTAGTTAAAATAATACAGAAGGATGAAAGGATCATTGCTGTTGTACAATTTGAAATTAAACTGTTTGTTTTTTTTTTCTACCGGTCTTAACAGCTCACTGATTATATTTATATGGACATATACTGTAAACTATCGAAATGCATTGGACAGACTCCGTGTTCATATGAACATTATCTTGTTT
>Ga0209671_1003994_pt1 | contig 14432 bp, 9 predicted proteins | sample WorMetHERISLAND2_2_FD_187401 | JGI IMG/M metagenome (GOLD analysis project Ga0209671, IMG submission 187401) | Marine gutless worms symbiont microbial communities from Max Planck institute for Marine Microbiology, Germany - Olavius geniculatus... | ecosystem: Host-associated > Annelida >... | reverse complement strand
TACCGATATTCCTTCTTCGCCATCTTTGACTTTGTCCATGGCTCTCTCTAGATCCGCGATGAACACAGTGGGTGATATTGGATCTCCTTGTCTTGTACCCCTGCTGGTTGCAAACCAGCTTCCTTCATGCCCACATACTCTCACTGCTGCCTGAGCATTTTCATTGATGTCTCTAATAGAGGCCTGGTCTGCAGTAAAAGCCGGGGTTCTGTGAGCACTTAATTCACTAGAAGCTTGGGGCATGTATTAGATTTTTTTTACCATATTTCAGTTTCAACTGTTGATAAAATTCTGATGACATAGAACCGGTGATGTTGTGAAAGGTACTGAAGTTGGTCAGCGATATTCGGAACCATCCAGCAGCGGAACTGATGTCCAGTAACTTCCCGCTAGTGATCGCATCTGATGATCCTGCGATGTGGGGTGCTATCGGCCTGTCGTACGACTTCTACGAAGCGTTCATAGGTCTCGGAGGGGCTTGGGCTGACCTTGCTACCCTCAAACAACTCGCAATCAACTCTATTCAGTCAGTTGCATGAACAGTCACGTGTTTGCTTTATCATTTCAACAGTTAGTAGCTGGTAACGTCTGCTGTGCATTTAAAATTTTCTCTGATGTTATGGTTACGGTATTAAAAAGATTTTTTAACAGTGTAAATGGTATGACTGTTCATGGGAAACCCGTCTCAGAGCTACGGGGCGTCACCTGCCATATGGGATCACACAATGTTACTTGCCAGCTGACACATGCGAACGCAGTCTGCCTAAACCCCTGCCAGACCTGGATGGTACTCAATTTACCTACTCCGGAGGGATGGAAGGCTGAGTTGACCTTGGTGTTGGTTATATACAGAGGTGCTTTGCCTGTCCACAGACAGTCACTCATCCAAGTAATAACGAGTTGATAGGAAGCTAACGTCTCGATCATTAGTCTGACACCTTACTGTTACAGTACCAAGCCACAAAGTATCGAAACGCAGTATTGAAAAATTTAGGTTAAAACATTGTCGGCTGTTCTGCCCAAGTACAACTATGGATGAGAGGCGCTATAGTAAGTTTTGTAATATGATCTGTTTGGTAGCACTTTTACTTTTGATATGGCAATCGAAATGATGTTAACGTAAACACATTACACTTGCTGAGAAACCAATTCCTCATGCCAAGTTAGTAATTTAATACTGACGCTAAATTAACATGCTTGATGTGGAGTTTTGTGCAGCATGTTGCATGTTTGCAGAAAAATAACAGAGATTTATCTGTATTTGTGTATAAACTAGTGTGCGTGGTTTTAGTTAATGTAAAATATCATTTTGCACATTGTAGATTCAGCAGTTTGTCGGAGTCAGAGAAGACAGCTGCATTCAGTCTGTGGCAGAAGAACTGGAATCAGTTTATTCAGCAGTCTCTTGATATGCATTGTGATTATTAATGTCATAGCCTGATAGGGAATATTTTTGTCTACTGGCAAATTAGCATGAGATTTTAATCTATAGTCGAAAAAAAACGTTAACGAACTGCAGTTTTGGCCCATCAGAGCTACTGACTGATAAGATAAGATTATCGACATACCGGTATTCTGTCTACTGTGGAGTACCCAGTGGCTTCTATCCCCTCATATCTGGAATCAAAATCAGGCGCAACTTCCCCCCAGTTTTGGGCTCAGATTCTTCCCCCAATTTCTGACTCAAGTTTTGTCTTCTATTTTGGGATTCTTTCCCTTTAGTGAGAAAGTTTTGTTAAGGGTGTAGATTGAAAAATATGGGAAGTAAAAAATAAGGGGAGTTTTGGCAAGGTTGTAGTTTGGAAAGTTTTGTTAAGGGCACAACTTGTGCCTAGTGAAAAATAGGGGGGGAAGTTTTGATAAGGTTGTAGATCAAAACTTTCCCCTTGTTTTTCACTTGGTTCAAGCTGCGCCCACCAGGTATAGAGATAGAAGCCACTGGGAGTACCTTAGATTGAATCTCTGTATCTCACATAGCGTATGCGATGTTGCATGTGCATATATGAGCTGTGTTCGTTTTTGAATCTCACGTGAACTAATTTGTATGTATCTAACTACATGTAACTTTTGCTTATAACATTGTTTGCAGTCTAAGTTGCATTTTAGTGAGTATGAAAAGTCAGTCCAAGCTATTTTTAATTTATTTGCATGTGCATGCCATTGTCAGCAGTGTGGGTGCTCAGTCTAATTATATCACTAAGAACAGACCCATTGAGAGGGGCGAAAAGAGGGCAAGTTTTCGTCGAGTCCTGCAACTTTTGGGGACCCCACTGTTGCTCAGAAATGTAAAGTACACCAGAATGTGCCATTTTAAAAAGCAAGATTCAAAAAAATTTTCCTCAGCCAGGCTCAGCGAGAATATTTTCCCCAGGCTCCACTGTGGCTCTCGACGCGTCCCTGACCCGGAATGGCAGTTACTTAACTGGTATTGAAATTTGTTGACAGTTTCTTGCAGATCTAGCTGACTGAGTTGCTGATGACAGACATTGACATAATATACCATTAGAACAAAAATGAATTGGTTAGATTTTTACTACTTAATTGTGAATTTTTTGTATTTTTTGATTTCTATTTAAGTGCTGCATTTCTTTACTGTATGTTCTATTTTGAACAATTTTATTTAGTAGTGGTTTTTGACACAAAGTATTCTTTTATGCATCATGTAATATACAAAATATTGAAGCCTACAGTATGCTTCATTCAATTATATGGCATTTTACATATATGTATTTAGTTGTTTTGTAGCATTATATTAATCTGGTTTGTTCTCGTGTGGAGTATGGTGTCTATGCTGTGTCCGGTTAAGAACAGACTCTCTAGACATTATGCAATAAAAATGTCAAATCTAAACGAATATGAATAACGTTTTGCAAACTTAATCCCCAATAAATTCCTGAAGCGACTGCCAAATTTCGTTGAGAAATATTATTTCTTACCAAAATTATCAAATGTTGCATATCGATAACAAAATATTTCCGTTACCAATATTGCATTACATACTGCAGTCACTCAAGCGGAAGTGACGTTTGTTGACGCAATCAAAATAACATAAACAATAACAAAATGGTGTTTTCTACAGACGATCTTGTTTTAATTAAATTGCTGAGGCAAAGAAAGGGTATGGTGCTAAAAAGTTTGTTGCAGAATTTCCCGGCAAGCCGTGGACATTGGCAGGATTAAACAAACGGTTGCCTTATACTTGACACTTCACATTTTGAGGCGACCTCACAAAAGCCCCTGTGACTATTGTTTACATAAATAGATTTAATTGAAATTTGGCACTTTGATTGCCAATAGATTGTTGATGTAAAATTTTTGCCAGAATCAGATGTTGTTTGTTAAAGTTACGCAAATGAGCACAAGAGTTTACTTATATAACACCATATTGGTAACGGAGATATTTTGTAATCGATATTCAACATTTAATAATTTTTGCAAGAAATAATATTTTTAATGAAATTTTGCCATCACTTTAGGAATTTATTGGGAATTAAGTGTCCAAAACTTTATACAAATTCGTTCAGATTTGACATTTTTATTGCATGATGTCTAGGGGGTCCATTTTTTACCGGACACAGTGTATATGAAAAGTTGCATAAGCTAGGCCACGAAATTGGTAGCTAAAAAATAAAAAAAAATGTGCCCTATAATAGGAGCTCGGTGTTGAAAATTTCCCGTTTGAGGGATTTATAAATTTTATGATTTAAAAAAATACTGTGAGACACTATGTTCAATAACTTTATTGATTTTTTAAAAATTTAAGTCATCGCATCTTAAAGAAAAAACGCCAATTTGGTGTACCAGTGATAAGCAGTGGTAGTAGATATTTTATTTTTATTTTAGATCTTTTATTGTTCACTTATTTTGTGCATATAACGTATGTATTTTTTAGAATTTCACACTTACGTGAGTACCAAATTAAAATTTCATCAGTGAAAGTTTCACGTAAAGATAATTACATGAACTTTTCATTTTTACTTGTAATGAAAGATTAAAACGAATAAAGTTTCCCATTTTAAAATATTCCAGACTGAGAAAAATTATTATAATAGACAAAACGGACAGGAGATCATTCATGTACTATATAGTAATTTATTAGTGACTGTGACAGTTAGCCATTAACCACTTCTAGCAATTCAATAACTAGGTCAAAATCCTCAACAGTTAGTCAAAGATGACTTCCAGTAACATTTTTTCTGTAACAAAATTTGGATCACCTATAGTTTGACAGTAACTTGCTGTACTATCAAACTGGCGTCAGTTAATTTCTTGGAAAACCGGTAAGACAGACTATTAAAAAATTGAAATGTACAACTGGAACTTAGATATAACCATTAACCAGCACTAGCAGTAATTTGGTAAATGCATAATGACTGTGTCCACTATCTGCATGCGATACGAAGAGGTGGCACTGTGCTATGAGATGTTACGTTACGTAACGTTATGGAATATCGAAAGTGAAACAAGTGCGTCACGTGAACTACGGATCAAGATGGCAGCTGTTGAAGTTTTAAGGTTTCTTTCAGCGTTGTTTGCAATCATTGTTTGCGCAAATACGTTTCAAACGAGCAAAGATGAGTATTTAAAATTGCGCAATAGTATGCTACACAAAGATTATCAGATGCGATTTGGAGGCGACATAAAATTATCCGATGCGGAGCTTCAGGTGAACGATCGTCTGATGAAGCTGAAAGCTAAGGAACTGGACCTAGCTCGCACAAATACTTCAGAGTTTCCCCCGGCAGTTCATTTCTTTCGTGCTAAAGCGCTGATTGACAAGAGCGAAGTGTTCAGCATTATTAGAAATATACCAAAGGGTAAGCCAGCTACACCTAGCCTAGCGTCTTTGCGCAGTTGCTGCATTGCAATTGCAACGACTTCACATCACTGTAGATCTTCTGCACTGTTCGCATTCATTAGTGTGACCCAAATTAATTGATTTTTCAGTTTTTTTAAGGTTTTAGGCTGTTGTAATAAATGAATACTGTGTAAATCACAGTACACAATTACTATGTATACATCAGAACTTTTAAAATTGTTTTTTGTGAGCACTGACGTTTGCGTTTCCGTTTAAAATTAAATGATTTTTCTTTCAAAAAATGAACGTCTTGATTGCACTGTATTTGACACGAGCAATGGTACTTGGTCTCAAGGCGATTAGTTTTTCGATTGCTTACTCACTGGCCACGCTCATTGAATGTTGGTTGCTGGAATGGTGTGAATTTCTAATCAGTTAGTTTACGGCTACCTTAAAATAGTTTGGAGATTGAGAAGCAAAACAGGCGTGAATGATGCGAAAACTCTGTTTTAAAATTCATTTGTAGCATTGCTGCTCTGTCCTGGGTTGTGTACAGTTTTAGCTTTTATATCCAATAAATATGACAGACATTTTTGTTGCTGTCATAATTAATAGCTTAGCAATTGCCTATTTTGCGGAATTTTTAAATGGCAAGTAGACAAAAATGTCCTTATGCCTCATGTGTGCTATTTTTCAAATGATTAGTTTTTTTTATTAAAAAATGTTCCATTTTTTAGAAAGAAGGACCAAGCACAACAGCCTCCGTAATATGTCCCGGCCCACAGTATATACTTGGCTCGAGTCAGAATAAAACAGTATTATTTGTACGTACACTGCCGTTGTCTACGGCACTGTTTGTTTTGTGTGATGTTGATAAACTATTAGTATTGAACGTGTTATCATCACAGGATGTGTGGCTTCCAGGTGCTGTCTTACATGTTCATGATGCTAGTCTGCTGGATGCTCACTGGTTGATTAAGAATGCTACGTACGATCCACACTGCTTTATGTGCACCGATCGGGCTGGTCTTCTGCGGTTTCACTTTTTTGACAAATCTCCCACAAATGACACTTCTGGTTAGTTATGTGTTGTTTTTACCGCATGTTGCTATACTAGTTAAAGTTCTGTCCTCCAATAGACAGCATTATAAGATTGATGACTGTCTGGAGGATAACAGGGAAGATTATTAGAACTACCATTATTGTTAATTACATGTGCACGCATATAATGGAGTTCTTACAGTTTTAGGTTTACCTTGTTTTTTTCTGCATTTTGTGTTTTTTGTTTCTGTAAAGGTTAAACTTATTGTTCCGTTATTATGTTTTGTTTGTGTGCATTCCGCCTGGAAAGGCCGTCCCGAAATGACCTATACTGTGTCGGATGGGACGTTAAACCCTACTCACTCATTCACTCACTCTTATAGTCATTGATGCATGCAGAAAATTTTCTGGATGGGGCTCAAATGAAGTTTATTTGAGCAGATGCTAACAATGAGATGCCACAGGTGTTCTGTGAGATGGAAAATGGCGAACGAGTATCCCTTCTTCAACAGACTACTCGGCCCATTTTACCTAGCACCTAGGGTGTAGATAGTGATCAGCTACTGACTCTTTAGGTTTTTAACATTACGTTACCTTGACTTTTCAAAATTGGCATATTGTTTGGTCCTGCTGTTCGACCTGTTGCTCTAAGATTATTATTTTCTGTGCCTTGTTTATTTTGAAATTTAAGAACCCACAGGATGGAAATGCACAGACAGGCGGATGGGCAAGGTAGGTAATGTTGCTGCAATATGGCCTCATTGTAAAGTCGCTCATCTTGGTAACGTAGCGGTTTACGGCAGTTGCAAACAGGGGCAATTCGGTCCAGGGGTTCGGACTTCCCCAGCCTCAAACAGGATGACACGTGAGATTGCCGCAAATCCGAGCTTTTTGGGATGGGTGAAGGGGGGTGAGGGCAAGCGGCAGTAAATCAACAGCCACTTGACCTGAATCCTCTAGCTCTGAAAACCTGGCGCCGCCCTTAGTTGCAGACAGAAGTATCTTCAGTGTCATATGAAGTACTGGGTAGATTATATCCCAGGAGTCTTTTATTTGGATCTCATTAATCCATTAATGAGTCAGAATACTGTTTACATTGAAGCCAAGTTGGAACTGTTCGATGTGTTTGTAGAATGTGAATGGCTGCCAGTGAATAAAGTCAGGGCACAGGCTCCAGATCTGTCAGCATTCGATGAAATGTATTAAATACGTTTATTTCTACTTTTTGGTGCTTGTTTGTGTTTATAGAAAAAAGAGTGATGTCTGTACACTGTACTAGGCCAGTGTAACTTTGTGGTTGTAGTCTATACATTTAAGCACTTGCGTAAAAGCTTTTCCGCAAAAGAGCACCATAGTGAAATTGAAACTGTTGTTTTTTTAATACGTATTAGTTTAGCCTTAGTTGTTGTTGTTGTATTTGGTATTGTTCTAGGTTGTACAAGCAGTTGACAGTTGTTGATGACCCAGAGAAAGTCTATCCAACAGCAAACGCCATTTGGTCACGTTTTAGTGATGCATTTATAAGCACATTTGACCTGCTGACGTATGCTCCTGTGTTCAAAACATACTTTTACCAAGCACTTCAGCAGTTTTATGATGATGGCGTTCAATACGTGGAACTACGATCAGTGTTTCCAATGGTATTTCTAATATTTTTCATTGATTACTTTACATCAAGCAGCTACTTGCAACATCTTTGCAGAGTATGCATTTGATGATGTAGCAGTTGTAGCTGCAATTAGAATTATCACTAAGTGACAAACTTTTTTTATTTCTGTTCATAAAAAGTGATAATAGGCACCGATAGTATAGTTTTATACAATTTTGTTTGTTCAAGACAGACTTTATGTATTATGTAGGTAACTAATCTTGCCCGTTTGGTCAATAAAAAGAACTGTTTAGACTTTACTATGTTAAATGCAGTTTGCACTTTTGATAGGATCATATACTGTGGCAGTTGTGCCAATTTGTGCATTGACTTGAAAGGGCTTATTCCTTGTTTTAACCATTTTTATTGCTTAGTAACACCATCGTTCTGTTTTTTTTGCGATCAAATGTCATGCTTGATGGCTGTCTCTTATCCTTTAGTTTTCAGATTACTTAAATTTACATCTCAAAAATTCAAAACAAAGTACATGTAACATATTCATGTTATTTGGCTATTTGCCTAAAATATGATCACTGCTGACTTTCAGTCGCAACATGTACAGTATAGAGCTTGTGTACTAGTACCAATATGGAGATGAGTCAGTTTGTAGTCTTTTTTCGAATAAGGGATCTTGCTTACAAAAAGATGTGAAAGTTTGTTGTTTCTGGAATTAGATTGTCACGTGAATGCACTTGATGTTGATGGCTATGTACAAATTGGTGTTATAAAATGTATGATAAACAAGAAATTTGAGCTAATGCTCACGAGACACGCGAAAGCCTATAGCAGTTCCTCTTCGCAAACTGTCAGTCTGTCTCCAGCCTTTTCGTCGCAGTTCATTCTTGGATTTTGTGCTGCAGCAGAAGCTCACAAAAATTAATAATAAACAGCATTTGCATGTCTGTACCTATCTGCAACCAGGTTCACACTACACACGATAATAGCGGTAAAATAACCACTTTTTAGGAGGGGTAGCCGTCTTTGACGCCCGCCTGCGCCGGGCTCCATGAACCTAGGGGATCGGGACTTAAACTGCTGAAATCTACGTTTAATGCTGAAAATTTCATATGCAGGTTGTCTTGATCTAACTCCAGCCATTTCGTCGCAATTCAGTATTGAAATGTGTGCAGCATCGAAATATTGCGAAAAATTCACTAAAACCACTTTTGGGAAGGTTCAAAATCATTCAAGGTCATCGATGTTGATAAATTTAAAAAGCCTGTCACCAGTGCTTGTTATGATAAACAGCATATCTGTGCCTATCTGCAACCGTGTTCACGCTACACGTGATAATTGCAGTAAAATAACCACTTTTTAGGGGGGTAGCTGTCTTTGACGCCCACCTGCGCCGGCGTCCTTGAACCTAGGGGGTCAGAACTTGAACTGCTAAAATCTATGTTGAATGCTGAAAATTTCATACGCAGGTTATCTCCAGCCATTTCGTCGCAATTCAGTGTTGAAATGTGCGCTGCATCCAAAAATTGCGAAAAATTCACTAAAAACCTCTTTTTGAGAGGTTCAAGGTCGTTCAAGGTCATTGATGTTGATAAATCCAAAAAGCCTGTCACCAGCGCTTGTTATGATAAGCAGCATGTATGTGCTTATCTGCAACCGTTTTCACATTATTCGAGCCAATAACAGCAAAATGATTTTTTTAGGGGGTACCCCCCTTTGACGCCCTCGTTCGAGGGGAACCCCTGCACCCAGTGGCACGAAATTTTGTCGCGATAAACTAGAGACCTTGGGGCAGCCCACAGTAAAGATTTTGTGATCCTAGCTTGCACTGTTTTGATACAGATCACGAGTGTGACAGACAGACAGACAGACCGACAGACAGACGCCCAGACGATGGCTAAGACGCGCGAAGCATTCTGCTTTCACGCATAAAAATGATGAGATTATTGTATCATTCTTTTCACACATGTTACTTAATAACTGTTTTTATTTTGTTATCTGATTTTTCGCAGGTTTATGAGCTTGATGGCACTTCGCATGACAGTCACTGGGTGTTGGAAGCTTATATTAATACAACGCGACAGTTTGTACTCGATCATCCAGATTTCATTGGTGCTAAATTCATTTATACTGCAAGCAGGTAGCTAAACCTTCTGCTGAAATAAGTAAGTAAGTAAGTAAGTTAAATGTACATTTGAATAGCGCATATCGTTAAATTAACCTTTAATGCGCTTACTGCAATAAAATTTTGACACATGGGCACATATGTGCACCCCATTTTTATGACCAGTTTCCAGGTAGTCTTGTGTTAGCTTGTGTAGTAGCTAAATGCATACAGTTATTTTGATTTATACAATTGATGGATGTTCTATTGTGAATTGTGTGAAGTTCCAGTTGTGTGCTGCAAATCTGTCAGTTTTGTCACTGTCATATCTCATGCAGCCTTAGTATAGCTGAGTTTTGGTCTTTTGTTTACTTAACTACGTTATATTCTGTATTTCCAAAACAGTCATCTGTTGCGGCTTGGCATTAGATAATTTTGCTGTGGTTGCTTTTAGTTGTGCAAACTAAACTAACTATGATGTGTTTACTAACTATGTCTATCTTTATCATGTAATTACATGCAGCTTTTATATTTGTAATTTTTTTGCAGTGTGTAACTGTGTGTATCTTTTATCTCTATTAATTAGGCCGCCCAGAACGGTAGTTCCCAGAAGGCCGTATGTTTTGCAACAGTGCTTTATTTTTTTCACCACCAGATCTCTGAGCTCCATCGGCCGATTACCGCCAAATTTTGCCGCATGGTTGGAAGCGCATTCAGTTTACAAATGCCGGTCCAAAAATTTGGGGCCTGTCTCAAAAAAATGGGGGGGCGAAAACACACTAAATTTGGCCTGATTTCGGACCTCTTTCACTTCAAGCGCGAATCATCTTCAGAATAGATAGCGATATTCAAAAAAAGAAAACTAAATTATCGACAGCGTTTTTCGCCGCATTAGATGGAAAAAGTCCGGTGAACATTAGTTTACTTTCCACAGCGTTCTCATGGCTAATGTTTACCCAGAAAATCAATTTTTTCGGAAGACGATATTTTAGCCCCTACGGGGTGCTGCGACCTGAAATTTTTACACGTGCCACAGAATGGCCAAGTCTTGCTAGTGCATACCCCACCGGGGACGGGGGTTCCCCCAGCTATTTTTTGCAAAGGGGGTGTCAAAATTGGCTCAAAATGTAGCGTATGAGCCACCATAACTTTGGAGCTAAAGGAAATAGCTCCACGAAACTTTGCCGCATGATGTGCCCCTAGATGGGAGTGTTAACCCATGTACAACTTTTGGGGGGCACCACCCCCTTAAAATTTGGGAGGACAAATAACGTCCAACATTCGGCACAATGTAAAACAACCTTTGACTTTGAATGTTGATATCTCTAAAATGGATGGACGAAAAGCAGTAAACGGCATTATAAGCTACGGTCCCTTCTGCGTTGAACAAAAAAATTGATGAAATTTGGTCCACTAACCACGAAGTGTTTGCTCATTTCGACCTACCCAAAATCGACAGTGCGTGCGTTTCTGGAAACTTTTGACTTTGAGCACGAATATTTCTGGAACGAATCGAGATATCGACAAGCTGTTAACGGTGTTTCAACTACTATCTGTTCCACGTTAAATGCAAAAACATTGGAGAACTTGGGTTCACTAACCACAAAGTTGTGTTTGGTCATATCGACCCACCTGACATCGATGGTTTGCACGTTTTCAGACAACTTTAGACTTTGATCGCATATATCTCTAGTATGGATAGAGATGTCGATAAATTGAAAACAGTGTTTACAACTATGATTGATTTCACATCGAACGCAGAAAAATTGGTGAACTTGGGTTCACAAACAATAAAGTTCTGCTGTCTCATTTTGAACCACCCAAGTTTAACATTGCGCTTGCTATACATGTATATGATAATGCAGTTGCGTTCGAGCCACGTGACTCTGCTGCGAACAAAATTTTAACCCCTCAACTGTCAGCCAATCGGACTTACGTCACCAGGTGGCCTCACTTTGGGCTCTGCCCCATATTTCTAGTTTATTTTTTTACCACCAGATCTCCAAGCCTCGGTGGCCGATCGCCGCGAAATTTTGCCACATGATAGAAAGTATGTTCAATTTTTTAATCTCGGTCCAAAAAAAATTGGGGGTCTGCCTCTCCCCTTGCCAAAAATAATTTGGAGGGGGCAAAAACGTGCCAAATTTGACCTGATTTTGCACTACTTCAGAGTTTGATTGCGTATATATTCCGAACGGATGAATATATTTAAAATCTGTAAACTAAGTTATCGTCTACTGTTCTTTCTGTGTTAGAAGGAAAAAAGTTAGGTGAACTTTGGTCCACTTACCACTGCATGTACGCGGCTAATGTTTACCCACCTAAACAATTTTTTCGGAAGACCATATTTTGGCCTCTAAGGGGTGCTGCACCCTGAAATTTTTACACGTGCTACAGAATGACTGGGGCTTGCTACTGCACACCCCACCGGGAATGGGGGTTCCCCCAACATTTTTTACAAAGGGTGTCCAAAATTGGCGTAAAATATAGCATATGAGCCTCTGTAACTTTGGAGCTAAAGAAAATAGCCTAACAAAACTTTTCCACGTGACGTGACACTAACTGCGGCTGTTAAGCCAAGTACAATTTCTTGGGGGCGGGGGGTACTGTTTCCTGAAAATTTGGGAAGGCAAAACACGTCTAAAATTCGCCGAAATTTTGTACAACTTTTGACTTTGATCGCTAATATCTCTGGAACGGATTGACATATCGACAAGCAGTCAACAGCGTTATCAAGCAGGATAACTGTGGAGTTGAACAAAAAAATTCGGTGAACTTTGTCCACTAACGAAAAAGTTAAGGGGCTCATTTCAACCTACCCAAAATTGATTGTGTGCACGTTTTCGAACAACTTTAGACTTTGATCGCATATATCTCGGGATTGCATAGAGATATCGATGAAAGGAAAACGGCGTTCTTTTTAACTACGATCAATTTCACGTCGAACGCAAAAAAAATCTGTGAACATGGGATCACAAATAACAAAGTTCTGTTGTCTCATTTTGAACCACTCAAGTTCAACATTGTGCTTGCTATATAGGATAATGCAATTGCGTTCGGGCCACGCGACTTTACTGCGAATGGAATTTCAACCCTTTAACTGTCCCCCAATCGGACTTACAGCGCCAGGCGGCCTCACGTTGGGCTCTGCCCCATATTTTTAGTTGTGTTTTTGTTTTATTTACATACATGTGCAGTTGTCACTTGTCAGTTAAGGGCAGTTTTCTAACTTACTTTGGATGATTTTGCATGATTGTTGAAGGGCTGGAGACCAGTCTTCAGTAGCTGCTGCTATCAGTGACACAGTGAAGCTTCGTGAAGAGTTTTCCAATGAACTGGTCGGATTTGACCTCGTGACCCAGGAAGACACGGGACATTCATTGTTATACTTCATTGACCAGCTGCTGTATCCATTACAGCAAGGAATCGATCTTCCATACTTTTTTCACGCTGGTGAAACTGGTGCATAATGCTTGGAATTGCTTGTTGATTTTCCGGCAAATATGTCAACAAATATATGTGAACAATTTCCGATAAAAGTCTGATCTAATTTTGTCTTATTTGTGCTGTTCTTATGTTTAAATATCATTTGATTTGAATCGTGATTGAATAGTACTGTTGTCACACCAACATTTTACTGAAGCTAAAGTTTGAATTGGTTGAATGTTTTGTGTATTGTTTTGCAGATGCAAAAGACGGTATAGACATCAATCTGGTTGATGCTGTTTTACTGAACACAACTCGGATTGGACATGGTTATGCCGTAACCAAACATCCTGTGGTTAAACAGCTGCTAGTCACAAGGCAGATACCGTTGGAGATCTGCCCAATATCTAATCAGGTTTGTACAATGAGTTTTGCTGTATTTAATCTTTAGCAGTCTAGCAGCGTTATTTTAAAAATAAAAGATTTATTTTAGACGATCATGAACTTTTAAAGATTGCATGGACTTGCTGAAAGGTGAAATTCTAAAATCTACTGTAAACAAATTGTTCATGCACTTATGTTTTTGTCACAAAACAGAATAATTCGTACCGACCAATATCACTAGGTGATATGAGATTATACATTTATTTCAAAGTTAAATGTAATTTAACGTTTGCTTTGATCTGAAGTGTGTTGGTGCACCAGAAATTATGCATATATAAGATCTAATGGAAATTGGAACTAAGAAGTTTGCTCTACATCGGTGCAGTGCATCATTAGGTTGAGTGTTGTTTTAATGCTGAAACCATTTGACAGTTTCAAGCAGCGTGGGCCTTTTGTTTTTTTCTTTTTCCTGCTGTGTTATTAAACTACACTGAGGACCATAAAAAACGTGCCACGTTTTTTTGGCCCACCCTGTGTGTTGACAAAATTGTGGTGATTGTAATGCTGATGTAAAGGTGATGAAGTTGGTGGATGACATGCGGAACCATCCAGCAGCCGAACTGATGGCTAGTAGCTTCCCGCTAGTGATCGCATCCGATGATCCTGGAATGTGGGGTGCTATCGGCCTGTCGTATGACTTCTACGAAGCGTTCATAGGTCTCGGAGGGGCTTGGGCTGACCTTGCTACCCTCAAACAACTCGCAATCAACTCCATTCAGTCAGTTGCATGAACAGTCACTTGTTTGCTTGATTTTTTCAACAGTTTTATTATGGCAATCAATCACAACACATTTATGTAGCAGTGTGTAGCACCATAGGTTGTGAGTAAATCAGAGTGGTGCATAAATAGCATACTTTACTTGTAATTTGTAAATATTGTAACTTGTACCAGCGAAGGGACTGTGGTCACTTGCAGCAACAGCCAGTGGCTTCTATTCCTGTACCTGGTGGGTGCAGCTTGCACCCAGTGAAAAATAGTTGGAGTTTTTATAAGGTTGTAGATCAAAACTTCCCCC
>Ga0209671_1003993_pt1 | contig 14433 bp, 12 predicted proteins | sample WorMetHERISLAND2_2_FD_187401 | JGI IMG/M metagenome (GOLD analysis project Ga0209671, IMG submission 187401) | Marine gutless worms symbiont microbial communities from Max Planck institute for Marine Microbiology, Germany - Olavius geniculatus... | ecosystem: Host-associated > Annelida >... | reverse complement strand
CTACCAGACAGTTTAAGAGGAACACATTCAGCATCAAACCGAGCACCAATTCGCATAGCAACTGATTTACTACCATTAAACTTTATATCAAAATCTATTGCAAACTTTTCACAAATATCAAGCATAATACGCATGGCATTAACTGAATGTGTGACTAGCACAATGTCGTCAGGCTCAGCGAACATAATGCGGAAATAACGGGTGGCGACTCCTGACGAACGACGATAACTCATCTCACATATGATTAACAAAAGTATGAGCATATTAGGCCTATTGCAACTGCAGTGTATTTGAATTAAGTAAACATTTTCAAGTTGACTTACTTACTAGAAGCAAGTATGCACAAATAACTAGGTTTTACTTGTAAGAAGTAATATATACTCAGTATGTGCACACTTCTTCCAAATCAGTACATTTACTTGATACAAGTTAATGCATTCAAGTATATTTTCCAAACTTATTTCAACTATTTATACTATAGTTTTTTTGTGTGCATATATAAATTTTCTGACAGCAATGTTCAAAAACTTACCACAAAATCAGTGTTAAAACCGTAAGCATCATGTGAACTAATGTCGCGAGCGCAACACGCTAAACATAAAATGCCGTCGCAAGACACAAAATGTTATGCTGCTGTCCGCAATATTTTCATGATTTCCTGCATGTAGGCTATATGACCTGTGGGAGGTTTTTAAGGGGGCTCCTGTTTGGCCGAACACACCAAACACGTCTAAAGGTGCGTGCAGATCGATGTAATCGAACTGAACTAAACTGACCATGGTTTAGTTTTTAACGAACTGACAAGCAAAATGCACAAGCAGTACAAGCAGTAATGTGTTACAGTAGGCACCGTTTAACGGTGTCGGTGCAGACACGTATAACTGCACTCAGTTACGCGTCAACCAATAGCCTATGGGTTTGCAGCCTCGCCCTGCTTACCCGTTGGTCAGTTCGTCAAGAACTAAATAAATAATGCCAGTTCAGTTCAGTTCAGTAACGTCGCTCTTTGTACGCGCCATAAAATTCGTCTCTGATCGCATGCACTGAGCCATGTTGACTATTTATAAATCTGAGATAATAAGCAATGCCCTCTATCTTATCGCGGTGACTAATACGGTGTTTACACAATTTAGCAAACGTTTAGCAAACTTCTAGCATTAGCACGTGTATTTTAAATACATTTCCTGGAAGTTTTCTGGACGTTTGCTGGATCGTGCAAACACCCCATAATTGGCCCGTCAAATTGGATATTAATCAGCTTATAGGCCAAGTCCCATCATTTTTACGCGCGGAAGCAACTACTGCTGGATATAGACTTGATATAGAGAAGGAAGTGGACGAAGTCACCGAATCAAGCCCAAATCAACGACTGCTTCGTCGTCTGAGAATACTTCGTCGGACGACAAACGAGACACAAAGACAACAGCCGTAACCAGACCGAAGCATATCCTGAAACCGCCGAAGTTTGATGAAACGACTTCGTTTGAAAAGTTATGCGCCCAATTCTAGAATTGTGTACGACACTATCGTTTGGGCCGAAGCACCGAACTGGTCTACCTTCGTAACTCGCTAGATAAAGATTTCGCCAACGTCTTGTGGGATTATGGGAAGAAAGTGACCAAATCACTTTTCGAATTGACGAAGATATTGAAGATCCGCTTCGGAGGACAAACTTTCGCTGACAAGCATCGTAGTGAAATACGAAACTGACGAAATTTGCATTTGAACATACGAAGACTAGCTGCATTAGCCTTTCCGGATATGGAATACCGAACCAAAAAATGATATCAACGGATTATTTCCTGGATGTTCTGTCAAATCCGAACTTCGCGTTGAAGGTTCGCGAAAGACATCCGAAGGATTTAGACTCAGCACTACGAATAGCCTTACAGCTCGAGGTGTGAACCAAGGACAGCGACAGGCTGAAGCTGGAAAATCCGAAAACCGTACGAAAGAAAAATGAGAGAAGTAACGAAGTCCAGTACGACGACCGCATCAGCGATAAAACGCTGGAATAAGATGCTGTTGAAGGAATCAGAGAATAAAACGAAGCAAGTTCAGGAGTTAGAAAGTCAAATACCGAAGTCGGGTGCGACGGCTGACGAACAGCTACACGAAGCACCACGAAAATTGACAAATGGGCGTATCAAAAAATGAAGAATACAAAGAAAGAGGTAGAAGAAATACGGAAGGAAATGGCTGAGTTGAGGACTCAACTGTCGAAGCCATACGTTGCTAGGTTCACGATCGAAGCACCTGCTTCGTCCCGGACCGAAGCACCACCAAATCGATATATTTGCCGACTCTGTGGTGGGATTAGACACTTTGCCAAGGACTGTCCTTCGCCGACATCCGAAGCAAACCAAGGCCAAATTGAGTTGAAAAGAAGGCTGATGACAAGGCCTATACTTGCGTTATCAAAGAACGATGGATGCTTCGTTTTGGATACAGACGCATCAGACTTTGGCCTGGATACTGCACTATTTCAAAGACAAACCGAAGCATCTGCCGAAGCACCCGCTTTGAAGCCAGACCAAAAGCTTCGTGTATCGCAATACGAAGAGAGAGTTATCGCCTATGCTTTAAGGACGTTATCGAAAGCCGAAAGCAAATACGAAACGACGCGGAAGGAATTGCTGACCGTGGTTTTTGGCCTTAAGCAATTTAAGTCGTAGATCACCCGAAGCAGACGAATCGACTGAAGACACTAAAGATAATAAAGCAGACGAAGCGCCAGTAGCAGACGTACGTGTTGTGGCGCAGGAGAGAGGTGCTGCCGTCTTGGTGGGAGAGAACTTTGTTCAGCTACAACAGAATGATGCCAAATTCGGAGCCACGGTGAAATTTCGTTTGACTGCGGACGAAGCACCTACCAACAAAGACCTTCAGACCGAAACCGAGTTAACGAAAAAGATGATGACGAAGTGGAACGAGTTAAAGGTGTATAATAGATTTGTGTTTCGTAACAGAGATAATCCGAAAAAGGAGAATAGAACTTCTTGCAGCTGCTGCTATCACGAAGCAAAGTTGACGAAGCACTAAGATTGTGCCACGCTGGAACAGTGGGTATGTATACATAGACACTTTGAAATCCGAAAAACGTTAAACCAAGTAAGACGAAGGTTTTATTGGTCCTGGTGGAAGGAAGATACTGAGCGTTTTGCTGAATATGTCCGGAATGCACTGAATACCACCGAGGAAAACTGACGAAACAGAAGCCGTTGTAGCCTGTGGTCACAGGCGCGCCGTACGAACGACGGTATATCGATTTAACAGGGCCCCACCCGAAGAGCGATAGAAGACATATCTGGACATGTATGGATTCGTACACGAAGTGGGCCGAAGCACTTCGGCTCCGAATCAAGGAAGCCGAAGCAGTAGCCAAGGTATTAGTCGAGCAGGTGTTCACTCGCTTTGGAACGCCCTTATCGATTTTGAGTGACTAGGAAAAGAAGTAGATGGACGCATCATAAACGTAGTCTGCAGGCTTTTCGGTATATAAAAGCTTCTGACGAAAGCAGGGATGCGCACACTGCTTCGGACAAACCTTCGTTTTGCTGCCGAAATCATATGTGTTGAGTACTCACTATGAGAGCGAAGATTGTAAATCTTGGGCTGGCTGGTGAGGTTTTCCTTTCTGCAAGACATCGTCGCTTTGGACCCATAACGAAGGATGGGTACATCCGTGGATATGGCTCCGAGTGCTGACACTGGATCGACGCTTCGTCCACCGAAGCACCAAGGCTCGCCCACGCAACGACAACGCCGACGCGGATTCGTCACCCGAAGTACAAGACGTCGGTCAAGGCTACGCCAACACTGGTACTGGCTTGCCGCTTCGAAGCGCCGACGTTTGCCCAAGCAACGACGAAGACGCTGATGTATGCCAGCTGACTCGGAGCACAAATGTTCGTTACGACAACCGAATAGAAAGTCCGAAGGCGACGACTGACGGTAATACGACGACAACGATTACTGGTGGATTCGCTCCTGATGCACGCACCAACCACTGACGAAGACGGAAGGACGGATACGATTCTTGCTGGTGGTTGGAGATGAAAACTTTGCCGTAGAGCATAAAACGTCGGTTTGGAGACGAAAGCGGACGGTCAACCAGCAGATGTACGTCTTCGTCTGGAACACGTGGAGTCTGTCGATCCGAAGGACATTCGCAGCTGTTCTTCGTGATCCAGGCTGCATACCGACAATTACAGATGTCCGGTGCAGACACGTCTACGCACCTGGAGCTTCGGCGCCCGACGTCTACCCGCATCCTCGTTCGACGAAGGACCACCAGTCTTTGACTATCTGTCTTCGACTATCTGTCTGCAGCTGATTTTCGAATCTTGGCGTGTACACCGACGACGAAGACCAGCAGAGGAGACGACGACGGAGCTGGAGTTCGGTCGTATGCTGCAACGAAGACACAGACATTTGTTGCGTCGCGAACATTTTGAATTTTGTAGTTATTTTATTTCATTTCTCTTTTTATATGTTTTCGTATAAAATAGGCGAATAGCTAAAGCTTGGCCCATAGATTCTAAGATGTATAGGCTTGGCCAAAGACACCTGCACGCACACGAAAACATTTTGCCTCTGGCAGTTGTACTTGTTGTGATGTTTTCGGTATTATAATTAAAGTATTTAAAATAGCCTACGTTTCAAATTTGCGGTAAAACGAAGTCAGCTAAAGTCAGTTAATGTCACCGTAAGGAAAATTCGTATCTGTTTTAGCTGCTTCGGAACGAAGGCAGCTTTGTTTGTTTGCAAGTTTTCGTTTGTTTTTGTTTTCGTTCGCATCGGAACGAAGCGGTAATTTGGCAGAGGAGGATGTAGTGTATTTTGTGTCGTAATGTGCCTTCGTATTTTCGGTGAAATAAAATTAAATTCGGGCTTTTTTTACTGAAATATTTCAAGTCCATTTCCCTAAAATTATTTAACTTTCGGACATAAGTAATAAATATTTAAAATTCATATCTTTCGTTAAAAAGGTCATCAAACGTTGCCTTTTAGTGTGGTATAAAGCCACATATAAGTGCTGTCGGAGCTCCGTGTACATACGTTATGTAACAGTTGCTATAAAATACGTTATGTTATGACAATGGCAGTCACGTGATAGGCAGTCTATAGGTCCTTTTGGCCGGCTCCGGCAGTATAAAAGGCGAAGCGCAGTGATGACAACTGATCAGTTTGATCGAGCGCTCGGACAGAGCACATCGACTGATAAGGTGTTGAGCCTTTGCCTTCCCAAACGAAGCAACGAAAACCAACGAGGCTTCCTTCGTCCAAACGAAATCCACTGTTCAATAATAACTATATCTCTGTCCATTCACGGTCATTTCACGAAGTCCCTTTCGTCGGCAACCCTTCGTTTAACACGAACTCATTACCAGCATGGGTAATCGCCTATCTTTCGGGGTCGAAGGTACCCGTGAAGCTGAGATCTTGTAATCACCCAGTACGAAAGACGAAGCGAAAGCAGCGGGTGGTTACACTACTTGAATTCATTACATTCGTTACATTTTGCCCAAATTTTTCACAGCGTTTTGCCCAAATCTGGGAGCTCTTGGTCAGGGATCAAGGGCACAAAGCCCTGCTGAGCCTGAAAAACTTTTAGCTTTTGAATGTCAAACAAAAGCAGCAAATGCACCTCATTCTCCATATTTTGTAAACTCAAAACGTGACTGACCCCATTCCTTTTTGCTCCCCTCATAAACTCATCAGATTTGCACCAATCTCAGAAACAACATCGGGAAAAAGTGCGGCGGATATGTCCAACTCACGTCAATGTGATGATCCTGTCTATTGACTCCAATCCTAACAACATGCACAGTTGCACACTGCATTGGTGTGTCTGCAAAAATCATCTACCAACTACAGTATTTCCTGCAACTTTCAATTTTTATATAAAATTTTGCAGAAATCATCTATATATTAGCTTTATTTGTAAACACTAATGCTGTCCAGAATTAAAAAAATAACTCCACTGATGTTAATAATCACAACTCACAAAAATCAGAATTCCAGGATAGAGTCGGATATTTCATGAGCCTTTCAAGACTGAAACATTTGGCGTAGTATAAATCACAGGATAGTCACTGTGTGTAGCAGTGATGTCGTGGGTTAAAAAAAGTACAAGGGACAAGAAGTTGCAATTTTCCGACGAATGGATGCAAATTTCAGGAGATTATGGGTACTCATAATTTCAACTTTGCCACAAATTTCTGCAACGTGGTCAGCTCTAAATTTTGCGTGTTTGGACAGAAGTTTTCTAACAATCTGCTGACAGCCCAAAGTTTCATGGGAGGCAACCCCCCTGGCCGCGACGTCACTGGCGTGTGTGTATATCATGTTGTATCAGAAAGTCCTTCTAACTGGACACTGTCCACCTCTTCTTTGCTGATAATTTCTCCTATGCCAACAAACAACAATAAGTATAAACCATTTATCACTCAATACAATATTTGGAAAGAATCAGCATTAATCAAGGTCAACATTCAACAAACTTCTTAGATGGTATCACTGACATCACATGTAGCATACACTGGGCAAGAAATACGGTGGTAGAAGCTGTTGAAGTTGAAGCCCCAAAAGCCGATTTTTGGATTGCCAGGAAGAAATCAGGAAAATTGAACCACATGCAAAAACCACTATGTAAGTAAGTAAGTAATATGACTTGGCAGGCACAATTTAACAGTAAGCCACAATGTGCTGTGATCTCAACACCCAAACAAAAATGTTATGTTATAAGCAGCTTAAACCGCTCAAAGTTAATGTCAGTCTGTCTCAGATGAGCTGGAAGCTTGTTCCAAAGCCTAGGACAAAGCATCTGTCCCCATAGCGGCTGTAAATCCGTCTGACGACACATCCTTGAGTTGACAGCACGCAGCTGACGATGACCTTCTACCTTCTTAGCAAATTTTTACCTTTTTTGACTTTTTACCTTCTTAGTAACTAGGGATGTGACAAAACCAGAAAACATTCAAATGCGAATATCAAATTTACTATAGTTATTCAGCCTCGAGGAAACTGCACTAAACCTGTATTTGAAACATCTGAGAAACATCTGTAAGTGAAACATCTAAAGTAGTTGTTCAGTGTTCAGTCAGAAAAAAATCAGTATCTTCTAAGGCAAAGTTCAGTTAATCAATCAAGTTCCAGTAAGAAAATGAAACATCCAGAGTGTTCCGTGTTCTCTTCAGTCAGTATCCTCTATCTAAAGTTTAGTTAAATTCAGTCAAGTAGCATAGAATGAAATATTCGTATTCGACAGAAGTGCTACGAACTATGCGTCGAACATCAAATAGCTGAAAAGTGGTCAATATTTGCATGTTGTCAAATGTAAAGTCAAAGTTCGTCACATCTCCATTAGCAACCCTGGGATTGCAGAGTAACACCACTGGACGTCCGCAGTTATAGCACTCCAGACACTGTAGTAAAGCATAACATAGTTCTAGCAGAGTAACAGAGGAGCAATATAAGTTGAGCAGAAAACACACCTTGCGAATATCGACGACAGATTGTAGAATAACACCACTGGATTGTAGAACATCTGCAGCTGATGTCAACAATTCGTCTTCTGTTAGATGCGGTGAACGCAACTTCACCTCATTGTAGGCTGCTATGAATCTATGCACAACACATCATTTACCATCACCATTAGTAAGCACTAGAGATGCCTCTGTCACCAAACAGTACTAGAAGTTTGAGGCAAGCCCAACGTGAGACCCTGAGGCTGCCAAGCGCCATTAATCCAACTGGAGGAAAATATGGGGGGTTGAGTGGTTGACATTCAAATGTCCAAATTATAAAGCCTACCTACATTCCAACCATGTGTCAAAGTTTCATGGCAATCGACTGAGGAAGCTTAAAGATTTCGCGGCAACCTCTGGCGAATGTCAATACAGCGCCGCATCTGATGCCCAGATTGGATTACAGATGTGCTAAAATGAACTCCCTCCAAAACCCCTCTATGAATCTCGCCAAAAATTTGGCCTCAGTTCTTTCAAGGTAAGGATTGTCTTTCCCACAGTTTTGGTTGTGGTCTACTGTCCAGCTTTGGAGGAAAAGTGAAAAGTAACAAGAAAAGCCCAGCTAACACAGAGGGAAAGGCGCAACAGCGGTGCATGTTTGAAAGCCTAGTAAAACAAAATCTAAGTTCACCCATCGTAGCAACAATGTTTCTTTTACAGTCGCCAAAGGATGCAGGACGATCGGCTGCAAATTATCTACAGTGCTTTACTTCTACTTGCGTTCGTGCAGCAAACGCACTGAACTCATTACAACTGCTGTATACATAATTATGATCCGGATCAGGATTCAAAAACACTGAATTTGGATTCCACTAAAATCTGAGTGGTAAAATGTTGCTAGCTTATACTTAGACCACAACTTAGAGGTACAATGCAAGGCGCCAGTTTACGAAGTTGTGCATTATTTCATACGGTAAACCAATCCTGTATAACAATCTAGATAATCTAGTTTTTAGAATCCAAAGACTCTGGATCGCAACAAAATTCAGGCTAAACAGTTCTTCCTTCTCCATGGCCAATTCGCCTAAAAATGTCCATCAAATCCCTTTGTCTTAAACGTTCAGAACCAAAAAACACCCTGTACTCTGCCAATGCTGTATCGGCTGGAAATCGCAAATTTTTCCTACCCCTCTGTCATTTAGCGCCCTCACTCGGGGTGACCCCTTTCGAATTTATGGAAAAGCTTTACGGATCCAAAAACTAGAGTCTTTCAGGCAGCTGGCAGCTAATGGTGAAGATTTGGTGATCCTAGCTTGCATTTTTTTTCACTGATCCACCCGTGTGACAAACGAACAGACAGACAGACAGAATTGCGATGGCTAAGATGCGCTACAGCAGTAGCTGCTGTTGCACATAAAAACAAGAAAAAACAAAAAAAACGTAAAGCCTCCCATTACTACATATGGATCAGCCTAAACAACATGCCTTCACATCATTGTAGGCTGCTATAAATCTACGCACCATCGCATTAGTATAGGGTGGGCCAAAAAACCGGACTTGTTTGAGCGTTGATAACTCAGCGATGGTTACCCATAAAAAGGCGTGTGATATTTCAAAAGTTTTAGAATGTTGTAGACAAAAGGGCCAAACTTGCATAGCAAATCATTTAAATACTCTTTGCCTGATTTGCATAAATCTTCATTACCCCTGAAATTAGGCATTTGCCTGCACTTCCATGTGCCCGAGTTCATTGAACTCAAAAACTCACTGCCAAAAAGTCCACATTCTGTGAATTATTCAGTGTGGAGAGGCATTGCAACAGATAGCATGGTCACAAATTTTCGGTAACTGACCAGCTAAAACCTGTGCTAATTGAATGCTGGGCTCAGCTGATCCCGAACACATTGACTCCAGCGATCGATCAGCTGCCTAAAAGGACTGATGACGATTATGAATGCAAAAGCTGGACAAATGCCTATGTCGAATTTCAGCTAAACTCAACATATATGTTAACGATTGTTGGTATTTCACTGTATGCTGAATGAAAATCAACTTAAATTTATGCATTACTGCTAATTTAGCATGATTATAGGGGTGGGGCAGATTTGTGTAAATCAGGCAAAGAATATTTAAACGCTGAGACACACAAGTTGTACACTTTTTCTGTACACAATTTTGAAACTTTTGGCATATTAAGCGCCTTTTCATCAATAAACATCGCTAAGTTACAAAAGCTCAAATATCCATGTTAAATTGGTGTGTTACAGTCAAATTTTGCAAAATTTTGGGGGTGATGAATATTTATGCAAATTAGGCAAAGAATATTTAAATGCTTCACTATGCAAATTTGTCTTTTACTCCTTACAACATTCTGAAACTTTTGACGTATAACATGTCTTTCTACTACTAACCATCGCTGAGTTATCAACGCTCAAACAGGTCTGGTTTTTTGGCCCACCCTGTATGTACCCGAGAGACATCCCTGTTCACCAAGCAGTATAGAGGGTGATCTAAAAAACACCATATTTTTGCAGCTATATGTCACAAAGATGTGTGGTTTTCAGCAAAATATTCAGAAATAAACTGCTTACATAACAAAGGCCAGTGTCTGAATGTTGTGCCATAAACTTTGTGCCATTTTTTTTCTGGACCACCCTGTAGTTTGGTACCAGCCAAAGGGCAGTGATGCTTAGCGACTGAGAAAGTAACGATAGGTCTGGTGTTGCACTGGTCATGCATCACGAAAGAGTTTTATCCACCTATAGGCTCAACAGCCACAGAAAGGGAGATGAGCACCCAGCCTATACCCTTGTGCGGTACGGCCCCCCTTACCTTTATGCATTCTCAGTGTCGGTCAATATGGCTTTGGCACATTCCAAAAGAATCCATTTTGACACCCTATCCAATAACAACAAAATTCAAAATCAGCTTACAACAAACGACTAAATAATACCCCATTTACATGCTGAAGCTGGCTAAATGAAGACTTGAGTGAGAGTGAGTACAGGTTATTTTGGGTACAGCCTTTCTAGGCAATGCACAGACACATAATAATGGAACAGAAAGTTTAACCTCAACAGAACCCCTCCCCAAAATCGACCTACGCCGTAAATTATAAGAACTGTCTATTATAAGTGTGCATATGTAACAGTAACGATAGTTCTAATTATCTTCCCTGTTATCCTCCAGATAACGTACGTATCACGCCGAGACAGCCAGAAGTCGAACTTTGGACCTGTGCTGTGGGTCAGTGCTGACGCAGTATGTGAGGATAACAGGGAAGATTATTAGAACTGCCATTATGTTAACTACATATGCACGTGTATAATGGAGTTCTTACATTTCTAGGTTCTTGTGTTTTGTGTTTCTGTAAAGGTCAAGCTCACTGTTCCGTTATAGTGTTTGTGTTCATTCTGCCTGAAAAGGCCATCCCCGAAATGACCTATACTGTGTCAGGCGGGACGTTAAACCCTACTCACTCACTCACTGAGTCATCTTTAAACGAGGGGTAAGACACCCCAGGCCACGACCTAGATATGACAAAAAATATACTTTATGGCCTCAAATCTCGACTTTGACCTAGCTATGTCAAAAAATGTACTTGATGACCTTTGACCTTGACCTTGACCTGTCAAAAATGATTGATGGGTGTTCCCAAACTGTCAATCTCTTCCTACTCATGGGTCTCGGGTCTCGTCTCGGTCTTGGCTCAGAAGGTCTCGTGCACATCCCTGCTATTACGTAGGCTTATTGTTAAGTGTCCTTGTAGTCTTGGGACTTAACGCCATGCTAAAGTTTATTCGTCCTTCATCATCATCATCATCAACATCACAGGCTTGTAGTTTTACATTTGTTTTAACCTTTTTACATCTCCAGCACTTTTCGCATGTCATAATGCCGTAATTTGAGCATAAATCAGATTAAAATAGTCCGTCAGCACTTCTTTTACAGTCTAAAAACTAAAACAACCATCCGCCATAACACAGAATCCATCATATCCATCATAGTGTAAACAAGGCATAAATGACACAGTGAAATGAGAATGTATCTCGAGACAAGGCTACCTGTCACAAAGTGTTGTTTGGTCGTGGCGACTCATGTCAACTGCACCAGAGCTTCTGAATTTACTGTAGAAATGACTACAATAACAAACAAAACACCCAGCTGAATGACATAACAACCAGTTGAACGATCAACTGAATCGGCTGAGTGATCTACCTAGAAAGAGCTCGTATGAGTACATATCTCTGCCAAGAGAAGTAATTTGAACATTTTTACCACCATAATGTTCAGTGTGACGAGTTTTTTGTTTTCAGTATCCTCAGTACACGTGGCCACCCATACAAATTTGTAAAAGCATCTTGTTCTACCAGCTGTCATTCACAGTTTTTTAATCAGCGTATAGTTAATGTTTGGAATAGTTTACCTCATACAGTAGATTTTACTTCTTTAACTTCTTTCAAGAGGACCATTAATAATGTTGATTTCTCTGATTTTCTGAAGGTTTTTTGATTTTAATTTTATTATTCAGTACTGGTCATTCATATTTGCTCTGTCTTATTGTACCGTGCTACTTTTTGTTAAATGGGCAGTTGTAAGTGCCGTTGCGGCCTTTCTGACCCTTGGAACACATGTTTTATTGTTCTGTTCTGTATTTTCTAACATTGTCCTGTTTTGTGCTTCCAAAATAAACTGATGATGACCATATCTGCTGTATGCCATGATGGATTTTCACCAAACTTTTGCCACTGGCGCATTTTTGAATAAAGCTGAACTGGTTAGATTTGGTGCCGTCAAAGTGTGATGATAACATGAGTGATCAAAGTGTCATTTTGGGGGTTTGTTTTCCCGATAGCTTTGCTGTGTCTTGGTGGAATTTCTTCAAAAATTTGTCAGTGGAGCAACTTGGACAAAGACGAGCTGATTTAGATTTGGGGTTGTAGGTCAAAAGTCAAGGTTCTAGCAGGTAGAGGCATCATAGCACTCAACATTTCAAAATTTATGAGTTTAAAATAAGGTCATTTGCCATTTGTGTATTCAGATTCTTCTTGATGGTCCTGGTGATCTAAAGTTTACTGATTTTGGTATGAGTCGGATTGAAGGTGAAAGCATCGAAGAGTTGTTTCTGCAGTTTTCAGAAGCAGGTTTGCATGACAAACACTACACTGATGCTCTTCTGTTTATGTTAATATGGCATGCAAGTATATATTTCTAACGTTTATCAGTTTGATACGTGCAGTTACAAAGTTTATTACGGAAATCAAATGTAAAGTTACTTAATTTTTGATTATTTTGAGTGAAAAGCAACATGTTTTACTGCAGTTTATGGGATAAATATTTGTTTAGCCAGTAACTTGAATAAGTTAGATTTAACTATAATCATGTGCATTGTTTGTAATTGGACACATTTGTCGGTTACTTTGAAGTTGAGATGATGTGTTGACCAGGGGAACAATTTGCCAGTGCTACAGAAGGCAGTGATTCATTGAATCAGCATCCTCAACAGAGGAATACTTCAGGTAGTTGAATATATGTGATGGATTTTGGCAGATTTTGTGAGATTGTTTTCATAGAGTTACAGAGTAAATAAGCAGTAGTGTACAGAATATCTCTCTACTAGTTTACTGTTAATAGCATTAACTTGTAGATGTCATTATACAAGTGCAAGTTTTTTGAAAACAAACTGCAGTAGTTTACTAAATTTGGTAAATTAATGGACTGTTTTTCTAATTTTATGCTGTTTTGTTTATTTTATTTATTAGTTATCTATTTTTCATAGGGCGCTGCAGTATCATTAGCTCATGCCAGTCAACTGCCACTTCCGAGATTGTAAATTACTTCTTTAAACACATGGTGTTTCATAAAAAAGGGACCCCTTTTTGTTTTTTCATTATTCACTCAAATGATAATCAATTTACATGAAATTTTTACCAGTTGTAGCTGAAGAAATACTAATTCAAAACATTCTAACAAAATATGGCAGTCGATTAAAATATTCTTTGTTAGGCATGATGTAATGCTGACATCATAATATGTCACGGGTACAAGCTTGCTATTCTCAACTGGTGCTGTCGGTTGCTACCCTGCTTCGATGGTGAAAAATCTGGTTCGTTGATGACAAATTTTTGAAATTTTACAGTTACAGCCACAAAAAACATGCAAAGCGATGGCATTTATGTGTCTGTGGAGATAGTTCAACTTTTACGCGTTCGAGCAAGACAGTGCACTAGCACACCGAGCTTGCAAAATGGTTGCATGTTTGGATCGCGAGATGCCTGATTTCATGTTTTCATGTTGCTTAGTGCTGACACGATAAACATTTTTTCATTAGCGAACCAGATTAAGTTCACCATCGAAGCAAGGTAGCAACTGACAGCACCAGTTGAGACAAGCAGGCTTGTACTCACGACACATTATGACGTCAGCATTACGTCACGACCAGCAAAGAATATTTAATCAACTGCCATATTTTGTTTAAATATTTTAAATTAGTATTTTCTCAGCTACAACTAATAAAAACTTGGTGCAAATTGATCATCATTTGAATGAAGTATGAAAAAAACAAAAAACGGGTCCTTTTTATGAAACACCGTGCACATTTACTGAACCTCCTTGCACCGTGTTTAGTCTGAACTTATCTAGACAGATTCATATCGATGTGACCATCAGAACTGCAGAAACTTCTTGGACATACTCAGTATCTTTTATAGTTTTTTTTACTTTTGAATAGTGGACAAATACGAGTAGCTGCCAGCTTCTTAGTTCTTAGTGCATATATGTTGATTATTTTTTGGCATTATATAATGTGTATCATAAATAGATATTTGTTTGTCTGCTTTGTTGCTGGTTATTTTATTATGTAGTATTGTCTGTGTTGTACAGTGTACGTTGCACACTATCAGTTACTTTGTTGGGATACTTGGGTTGGGTTGATACATCGAGCTAAAACACACCCCATATT
>Ga0209671_1003992_pt1 | contig 14434 bp, 11 predicted proteins | sample WorMetHERISLAND2_2_FD_187401 | JGI IMG/M metagenome (GOLD analysis project Ga0209671, IMG submission 187401) | Marine gutless worms symbiont microbial communities from Max Planck institute for Marine Microbiology, Germany - Olavius geniculatus... | ecosystem: Host-associated > Annelida >... | reverse complement strand
GGGATGTCCCCCTCCCCACAGGGGGAGGGGCAGTGCCCCCTCCCCAGAACATTTTTTGGGATTTGGGGGGTCAAAATGGCGTATTTTCGTGCACTCTTGGTGCTAAATTTCGTTTTTTCTATGACTAAACCAGTATAGAAATACACGAGGAATACAAGGACTGCCATAGAGATTGACTTGCATGCGATAAAGAGCGTTACTCAGGGGTGTCTATCGCTAAGTTCTTGGAGCAAGTTCCCTTTAAACTCAAGGTGAGGCGCCACAGGCGTCGACGGGGTGAGATATGGGGAGAGGGTATCCCCTCCCTAGCTGACTAGAGATCTGGGGAGCGTCGTGAGCTCCCCAGTGAGGTCCGGGGCACAGCCCTGGCGAAAAATGAATTTGGTGCATTCTTAAGCATCACAGAACACTTCTGCTTGCAAGATATCGTAAATATATCAGAAATGCAGAACGATAATAATATTTAACTTCGGAATTTCCCCCGTTAATTTCCCCCAATTAACCTCCCCTCTATTTTTTCTCGGAGCACTTGCATGGTGTAGACGCCTCTGGCGTTATTTATTGTTTATTGTTCCTTACTCTTATGTGGGCGTAGTTACAAGAGGCGAACTAGCCCCCCAAGGGCCAAAAAATTGAGGCCGAAAGCCGAGAACAAAAGTGAACTTCTTAGGTAGGGGCCGGTCGCCGGGGCGCAGCCCCGGAAGCAAACGCTTTTTGGGGCTTGAAAACTCCTTAAAATGCATATATCGAGTATTAATTTTATTAGTTTTACTGCACAAATTTATAATGCATTGCATATGCAAGGAAAAAGGCATCTGGGGGGCATGGCCCTTTGGTCCCCCCTAAATCCGCCTATGAATAGCCGAGAAATATTGGATCCGTTGTCAGTCCGCGTCCGCACTGAAAACGTCCAGTCTTTTAGTAGGCCTACATAGGAATTTTTTTAATGTATATATCTATGGACTACATAACGCACCCATTTTTTAGTCAGTAAATGACAAGATAAGTAAACGGCAGTAAATGGCTTTGAAATGCATTTTGCTAAGCAAGAAAAAATAAACATGCTTTCCAAAGTTCATTAACAGTTATTAGGAAATACTACTGGTCACGGAACAGGATCCGCGTCAGTCCGCGTCCGCACAAAATCCTGCGGATCTGTGTCCGCGGACGGACTCGTCCGCAGTCCGCATATCTCTGGTTTTACCGTAAAAGGATATATATCTGTGGCTGCGTGAATATCGGTTGGTCAGTAGCTGCTGCGCGATGCGGCTGTAAATATAGTAGACGTGACAGTTTAATAATCGTAAGTCGAATCTGACATCGTTGGCGCTGGACGTCAGCATTACCAGATCGGGCAGAAGAAGTTCAACTTGAGAGGTCGGCGATCTCATGCGTTCGACATAACTGCTGATCACCACACGACGAGACGTCGACGAATCCCTGGCATCTTGACAGGTTGATTGAAGAGGTACGCTTATGAGATGAATACTTGAAATTGCGTGTTTTGTGTAATATCGATGATGCCTTGTGAATGTCGGTGCGAACGATCGCTTTAGAACGAGATGATTTAGGAGTTGACTGGCCTATCCCGACTGCCAACATAGCGTCTTTAGGGCGTACAATACAATACAATACAATGGAGAATTTGCACTCAGAAACTGACAAACAAACTGTCGGTTTAATCTAGCATATAAACTAAAAAGAACTGAAACGTTTAAAAGAAAAATGAAATGAGAGATACTGAGAATAGAAATAGTGTTAAATGTAAAAATGAGAAAATTCAAAAAAAAGTGACTGAAGTAAAGACAACTAAAATAAGAAAAAAAACTTAAAAGGTAAGAAACAAAGAATAATAATAACAACTAAAACTCTGAAAAACTGAAATTACGGAGTAGCAAAGGAGAGCTCCTTGTGCATTTGTTGGACCTCCAAAGCCATACAGGAGGCGGGGATACCAGAGGCTGACTTGGAGGCAGGCAGCGACGATTTTCTAGAGACTGAGGTTTTCGAGAAAGACCCTCGACAGATACAGGCACAAGCACGGAAGGTGAAAGTGAGTACCAACATGCAAACCCCAGTGCGTATTCAACCTGTAGCAACTCTAGAACAGTTTAGGGTACGGCCAGTCACTGACCTGCAACCCATACCGTTGGATTTAGCAACTCAAGATAATCTTGGAGACAATATAGCAGAACAGGTGGAGTCAGGGCTGGGACCCGTAGCGGCACCTGTCCCCCAACAACCGAGACATAGAATAATGGCAGAGGATAGGGTTTTGCTTCCGCAGCCCTTTAGCAGCTCAGCGGAAGAAGACCCGGCAGAGTTCTGGCGTAGACTAGAGCCCTTTATGATATACAAGGGCATGAAAGATGCAGACAAACTTAAGCTAACCAAAGCTATGCTGGTAGGCGCAGCACAAGACTGGATCGAAGCGTTGGACTCGGATAAGAAAAACACAATGGTTAATCTCAAAACATCGTTTAGCGATCGTTTTATTCAGCCTCCAGTCTTGCGCTTCCGCAGTGCTTATGACATGTTTCAGAAGAAACAGGCTGAAACTGAGAGTGTGGATGCATACGCGAATCGGCTACGTAGTTTGGCTAAGCGTATCGATATAAACGATGCGACCCTGTTGTACGCTTTCGTGTCTGGATTGAAAGGGAAATTGGCCAGCTTTGTTCTGGGCGAAAACCCTACAACACTCGAAGCCGCCATCAATGATGCGCGCATAGCAGAGATGTCACTAGGGGACCAAACGTCAGGTGACTCGGGTTTCTTGTCCTAGCAAATGACAGAAATGAGAAAAGATCTGCAAAAACTAGCGCAGAGGTACGACAGTTTCTCGGTTATGGCAAGCGCTACACCACAGAGAGAGAGGTCAAAATCACCAGGTCCAAGGGTGACTTTTAAAGACCCACCCGTGAGCAGTGATGACAGAAGGCCAGGGCCTTCTCAGGGACGTGTAGGATTTGAGTACCAGCCCCAAGGCTGAGGCGTTTATGGTGTATTTAGCCCCACTGGATTTGGACGACCACGTATGGATGCGGCAGAGGATACATGGCGCTGCAAGCACTTTGTGGTAATGGCAGAGGTAACTTTCGTGGTGACTACAGAGGCAGGTTTCAAGCCCAACAAAATTATAGGCCACCACAGGATTTCACGCAGTACCCAGCCGTTATCCAGGCACCTCAATTTGAGCAGATGGGGGAGCCAAAATGTGGCAAGTGTGGGCTGAATCGCCACTTGAATGTTGTATACTGTCCTGCAGCCAACGCTCAGTGTTTGTTCTGTGGTCGAACCGGACATTATAGACGCTGTTGTCGTCTCGCAAAGATGGAATCAAGGGGCCGTGCATCTTCCACCCGGGGTGGACGTAGGGACGTTTGCGCAACGAACTTGGATGAAACATCACATCAATATATTGTCATTCGTGTAAAGAAAAGAAATTTGCAATGCCTTGTGGACTCTGGCAGTTCAAAATCGATCATTAACGCGCAATTGGCGCATAATCTAGGACTGAAATTGGAACCCATGACCAATGACAATTTTTTAATCGTGGCTTCCGGCCAAAAACTCAGTGTGATTGGAAAAGTTAACATAACTATCCATATTAAATGTTTGGTCATTGTTCATACATTTTCCGTTGTCAGGGACCTGTTTCCCAGTTTTTTAATCGACGACGACTTTCTTAGAAAAAACAGCGCAATGATTAATTATATGAACAGCACTGTGACTTTTTATGACGGCCTGATTGTATTACCATTACAAGGTTTCCAAAGCATGAACAGGCTAATTGTGCATGTATTCATCGAACGGTCTGTATCCCTAGTTTCTCGTAAAGTGGCAAGTTGAAGTGTAGTGGTAGGGATCTTATCTTCATTCTTGTCAATTGCTAAGCAACTGAAGGAATTGAGATGAGAACCTACAATCACTGCTTGTCCTTAGCTTGGGTTTTGCTTAGACCCATGTTCAGGTCAGGCAGTGGTTACAGGATGATCAACTATTTTCCCATTCTACCAAGTTATTAAATTTGGTACCAAATTTTTCAAATGCTTGTGGTTGCTATAATACAAATCAGTTATTATGATAACTTGGCTATCAACAAACGCGGGTCTGGTTTACAGGATGAACAGATTACATAGTAATTGGTTCAGTCGAATCATGTCACACTTCGGCAACGGAGTAGCGCCAGAATCATACCCGACACAGATACGATATGGTGATACAAGGCAGTGATGCTACCTTTTCACACTTTGTATGTGCAAAGATGCTAACTGCTAAAACCACCAAGTTTGTTCAAGACATTGAGTCGCTAACGCGCTTATACGGTGAGCGAGCCACCTATATGCAAACAAACTGTTTGACAAGATGGATGCGACATGTTGAAAAGGGTGTTTGACTCGAACCAGGACCTAAAACGACCCGCATGAGACACTAGCTGTCACCACTAATCTACAGTGTGTAGACAGAGCTGGTAGTCTGTTTAATCACTGACTCTACTCTACTAAATATCGACCAGAAAGAGGGGGTTGACTAACCCATGGTTGCATAAACTCAATACCGAAGAAAACAAAAAAAACAATTAGAACCAGCATTTACCTACGCAAACTATTATAGCAAGCACGTACAGTTTTCGGAAATATATTTCTTTGTTGGTCGTCTAGGCATTATTGCTCTGTGTTCAGTGTCGACCTTTGTTACACATAAAAAATAAAATTTATGAGACTTGTAGTAAACCTACATGTTCTTAGTTTTTGAAATGGAATCGATGCTAAAGTTTCGTGGAGATCGTGGAGATCGACGCAAGTTACATAGCAATGATGAAATAAAATTTTCATTTTTGTATAGCTATAATTTGTCGACAACTTATAGCCCATACTCCACTGTTAACTTTGATGTCGATTTGTGGAATTTGGGGCTACTAAAACAAAATTACTTGGAAAATGTTAATATAATGTTATAGAGTTTTAATTTTCATTTTTCAAAATTAATACGCGAATATAATTAGGGGCAATTGCCTTTTTCCCCACCTCTGCTACTACAACTGTAATGGCCAAGGTCGGAATTCCAAGTCTCCAAGACCAGTCGCAATTGCTCAACAGCAAAATTATTTTTCATCTGACGACCAATTTCAGACAAATTTCAGGCTGAAGACCACATCTCCATGACATGTTTACAAGCTTCAGAATATGACTAACATAGGCCTACCACTAGTTAACTCAAGTCAGCTGGTAAACAGTGACGCGGCCCATTGGAATAGTACGACTCATTATTTAGGCTAAAGCTACTGTCCTTATTGGTTTGTACATCAAATTTCTTTTCTAATTTCCACAAGCTTTGTAAAACTTCATGTCCCTTTTCCCTTTGCTCAAATTTTTTGTACAATCTGGACTGAATTTAGGATGCTGACTTTGCAAAACGCACTCATCAAAATTTTATTTGTCGTCGAGTTTAAAGGTCAGGAATCGGAATTCTGTCGCCACGTACAGTTACGTAGTTGGCTGTTCGTTAGCCTACGATGACGGCGGAGATCTACCATCTCACTTGGCTAACATTTAGGACGAAGTTCTTTGTCTAGCTGTTTGTCAGAGTTTAGAGAGTGCGATGAATATGATGATGATGATGATGAATGATCAGCGTGCTGTCAAGTGACTCAAGTCGGGATAGGCGTCTTTGACCACAAAACGCATTTGGCCCGATAAAATTGGCCCTTGATTTGGTTTTTACACGCGAAAGCAGCTACTGCTTTCAGCGCGTCTTAGCCATCGCAATTCTGTCCGTCCGTCTGTCTGTCCATCCGTCCGTCTGTCCGTCACACGGGTGGATCAGGCAAAAACGGTCCAAGCTAGGATCACCAAATCTTCATGGTCGGCTGCCTGGAAGACTCTAGTTTCAGGAACCGTAAAGCTTTTTCATAAATTCGAAGGGGGTCACCCCGAACGAGGGCACTAAATGAGAGGGAGTTAGGCAAAATTTGTGATTTTTGGCCAATAAGTCGCTGTATCTCAGTAACAGTGCGAGATAGAACCTAGGTTACTATTAATCACTAATAGGAAATCATATACTGGCTTTCGATTTGCGCCGAATTCAATGACCTTGAATGACCTTGTACGCCAAAATAGGGGGTTTTATGGATTTTTTGGCGGCTCCGACACAAAATCATTCACAAGGAGGTGCCACGGTACTATATTATATGCACTTCGGTATGACTGTAATGAAGGTGTTTTATTTTGTCCCAAATTCCTGCGTTGTACTATTTCGATGTATTGTGAGTGCAATAATTTATTATTTAGTACATTTCTGATGCACAGTATTTGGTGAAACGGCTTGCATAGGCCTATCTTACAGCGTAATTTGTGATATTTTGTTCGATGGTGCTGCCACCTCGAGAATCGGTTTACAACACCCAGTTTAGTGCTGGGCGTTGTAAAACACCTTTATTACAGTCACGCCCAAGTGCACACAACACTGAGCGATTGCACTGATTGAGTTGTTATATTTTTACGCGCGAAAGCAGCTACTGCTCTTTCATCGCATCTTAGCCATCACGATTCTGTCCGTCCGTCTATGTCTCTGTCTCTCCGTCTGTCCGTCCGACCGTCACACGGGTGGAACCAGATAGGGCCTAGGTTAGACCTTGGCCTCACGGAACTATCGTTTGTGATCTAGATAGAGAATTTGGTATTTGTATATTAACTTAGCATGAACACCCCAATTTTCAGCTATAACTACTGAACCGGAAATGCTACAGGCTTTCGCGCGTCCCGTGAGCCTTAGCTCAAATTTCTTGTATCTTTCAGCTGGTAAATCACTCATCACTTTACAGTGTTTGGTTTCAGATGCCACAAAGCATCACACCTGCCGGGGTGTGACTAATTATCATGCAAGGAATTACAATGAGGCCACAGCGGACCACAATGGGCCACAAACTCACCGCCAAGGGGCCATAAGCTGACAAGAATGGACCACAGTAGACCATAACGATAAGAAGACGATGTCGAATGTGAAGCGACAGTGAAGACGACGTCGATGGATAAGACAAACGGACGAAGATGTCAACGGCTGAGATCGGCGATTGCATGGCAAAGACAGTAGTATTGTACTGTGTATCGTGTGTACAGGTAGCATCGTGACAGTATGGAGGAAGGGCCAGGGAGAGGCCGGGGCCGAGGCCGTGGTCGTGGTCGAGCACGTCGTGGCGGGGCTTGTGGTGGTAATGGCGCTGCCAGACCAGAAGAAGAAGAGGAAAATGGACGTCGTCCTGGAGCAGATGTTTCACAGCCGCTGCTTCCAGTCAGTGTGCCAAATGCTCATTTCACTCTCTCTCTGTCTCTGTCTCTCTGTTGCTTGGTCTGTGCCGGAATGCTAGATAGTGAATGTTGATCAGGGTGTTGATTCTTGAGGACTGTACTCAAACTTAAAGACCACTCGAGGTAAAAATTCTGTGGCCTTGGCCTTGAAGATATTGGCTCGAACACATCCTTGATGTTGATTGTAATTTGCCGTCTCTTGGAACAGTGTGGATTGTTTGTCACTTTGAACTGCTGTAACTTTCGATCAAAGTCTCCAAGGGTCTAGTGGTTATGTTGCTGGGTTGTGCTTTTGGAGAAAGACAATGGTTTTCTGCGCTGAGTGAGGTTGTGACTGTGTGCACAGGAGGAGGTGAGACCTGGTCCGGCAGCGGGAGGAGCAGCAGGTGATGTAGCTCCGCAGCACTGCTTCCGGCTCCACTACGAATGCCAGCAACCAGACCACCGCAGCAGCAGCAGCAAGTTCCAGTGCCTCCACCAGGACTGAGGATGCCAGCAGCTTCTTCTCCGAGAATGGCTGAACCTCGGCCACAAGTGGCTGAAGTGAGGCCGCCACAGATGGCAGCTGTACCTCACCCAGTGTCAGGTACACAGAGACCATTACCAGGACCAGGCAGAGGTGCATCAGGTGGCTTGATGATGTAATGATGATTGGGACGTTGGGTTCAACTCACTGGTCGAGTCGCTAGCATTTGGTTACTGCCTGGATAGGTGACTGTCTATGGACAGGTATACCGTCGTGGTATATAATCAACCACTAATGTCAACTCAGCTTTCCATCCCTCTGGGGTAGGTAGATTGAGTACTGGTCTGTCTGACTACAGTTAAGGCGGGGTGCATTCACCTGTCTCAGTTAGCAGGTAACACTGTTTGGTACCATATGCCATGCTCCGTAGCTTGGTGAGAAGATACAGTTAGGAGTATTACCGGTAGACATCATTAGCTTTTTTCATTAGTGTGATTTTGCTTGTTTCCAGAACATAGAATATCCAAACAGTTGCAGATTTGTCAGTTAAGTTTAGATGTTTCAAAAACTTAACCGTCATGAAGTATTTAATTAGTGGAACAAGAAGCAAAAATTGGATGAAGCTTGGGTGGGTTTTATTTGGGTGGTTTTTAGTGGGTTTTTAAGACCTGTGGGTTTACGCAGTAAAACTGCACCGGATTTTTTTGTCGTATCGACACTTTTCTGTCTCAACCTATTGTGTGTGTACTGTGTGCTGTAGACGTGGCTGGCGCAGCAGTCGGGATAGGTCGGTTGTCTCTGTCTCAAGGTGCAGGCAATGGTCAGCTGCGTGGACACGACAGTCAGAGGCGCAGTGTTCTACGCTACGTTGGCTTGAACACGCGGCCTCCTCATGTTGAAAATAAACAAGGTGACTGACTTCACGGTCATTACTTCATTCAGCCGCCTACATTTAGTTTGATAGAAGTGCGGAAAGTTTGATTGTCGCTGTCATACTCTTCTGGCACCTTTCGTGTTGCACAGTCATTGACCCCAAATGTGGCATTTGAGTCCTTGGGTCTTAGGTATGTGTGCCCCCACCTTGCCCCCAAGCCCACCACAGGCAGCCTGAGGGGAGGGGGTTGGGCTGCTGACCAGCCATCGGTATAGTTCTTAGTGGAGCGTGTAGTGCTTCGTGGTGCCATCTGGCAAATGACGGTCACAAGTTCCTCTCGCCTGTAGGGCAGGAACTTTGCTAGTTAAGTTAAAGGCAGATGTTGGCAGCAGTTTTCGCACTCTGACCAAAGAAGTGCCCTTCTATTTTTCTCGATAGATCTGTATTGGCAGGTGATACAGTGTGTTGCTTCCCCATTGACATTGTGAGCTATACAACTTTGTTTATCGTATTTTACATACTTACTTGTTTGGCAGCCTGGTATTCCAGTAATCTCGTTGGTTGCATCGACGAAGTTGCTCTACCCAGAGCCAGGTGAGTACTGAGGTTGGTGACCATTCAGCCCTGTGTACATGATCTCACAGTGTAAGCTGGTGCCTGGCTGGGGCTAAGGAAATGGAGATCAGTGCCACCCTATAGACTTTATGGCTCGGGAAGGACTTCACATTTTTATGGGGCCGTCCTTCCTAGAAGGAGGCCCCATCATGTGTTGATCCTGTCCATCTGTCTGTCTGTCTCTCTGTCCCGTGCCTCCACCTAGAGGGAAAACGAAAAAGTCTACGAATACCAAACTTGGTAGGAAGGGTCCCTGGGACACCAGCACCCCGTGGACCAATTTCAAGGTCAAGGGGTCAGAGGTCAAGGTCACGGCAGCTAATTGCGTTGTTGGCGAAAAATCCCCATAACTTCACCGCCTGTTGTTCGATCAACTTGATATTTGGCAGGTGGCGTAAGGATCCCTTGCCGCCTTGCACTGGATGACCTCGTTGCCATGGCAACAACCATTCCCAAAACAGCACGCACATACTCAACTGCAAGGACGGCCCCATAGCGGGCGGCCCCTCAACAGCCACACCCTCTTGTTTTCTTTAATTTACTTGTAAACTTACTTTTTTTTGTTACTATGTGTGCAGGAACCGGGGGAACCATGATCATGCTGCGCGCGAATGTGTTTCCCATCCGGATGAGAGTCCAGTATTGTCTCTTCCAGTACCATGTTGATTTTAACCCGGAGATGCCCAGTCTTTCCATGCGCAAGGCTATGATAGATGAGAAGAGGGAGATGTTTGGGGTCTACATGTTTGATGGAATGCAGCTCTATCTGCAACTCCGACTGGAGCATGACGTACGTTAGTTGCCTCTAGCTGCCTTCACGCATGAATTAAGGCACTTTCAGTTGGCTGCTTTCTCAAAGCAGATCTGGTGCAGCATGGTGCAAGCAGTAATTTGGGCCAGAATTAAGCAAAAGCATCTGCTGTTGTAATTCTTTTGGTTAGTTTTTTTGGGGGTACAGGACTGTTGTGGAGTGTGAGTGAGTGAGTGAGTAACCGCTTGACACAGTATAGGCCATTTTGGGCATGGCCTTTCCAGGCAGAATGCACACATAATCACACAATAATGGAACAGAATGTTTAACCTTTACAGAAAAAGCACAATATGAAACACAGAAAGTACAGAATTCTATCCTAAGCCTAAAATTGTAAGAACTGCTCATTATGGCCATGCATATGTAACAGTAATGGCAGTTCTAATAATCTTCTCTGTTATTTTCTAGAGTCTAGACAGTCATCAATCTCAGAATACTGTCTATTATAGGACAGGGGGTTGTGGAGTATGGTACCCAAGAAAAATAGGCAGGTTAAGCGACAACTGAAAATTGGTGTCATTTACCTACATACAATGATTTATTAGCTTATGTAATAATTATAATCTTGCAGCTCACTACACATTGTCTGATCCACCTTCAGCTTTTGTTTGAATCAGCATTGCAAAACTTGAGTTATTTTGATAATCATTTTTTCTTTCTTTTTGCCGAGGAGTGCCCTATGCCAGTCTACAGAGACTGCCATTTTTTCTAGTGCAGACTGCAGACTGTGATATCATATCATCATGGAGAGTCACCTCGTCAGTGAAGTGATAATTTAGGTATTTCCATTCTCTTTTTATGAAGTGCAAGTAAATTATTATTTGTAGTTATTTGTATGCTCATTTGGCTTGTCCGGAAAAATGTATTACATGCTACTCAGTTTTGAAAAAGTGTTGTATTTTACCTGTAAAGACTTTCTGTCTTTAAGCTGTGTGCATTGCTGAAAAAATGCCATGTACGCTGTGTAGGAGACGGAAGTGTTTGCAGTCCGACGGTCTGACAACGAAACCGTCCGCATCACAATCTGTTTCCACTCTGAGGTTCCTCGGACGTCACCAAACTGGTATCAGATCAGCAACATCATCTTCAAGAGGTTTGTCAGATTAATGGTGGTGACTTCGCAATGTAATGGTTAGGATGCTGGACTTATGATCTAAAGGTCGTGAGTTGGGTCGCTATCAGATGGTTACTACAAGGATGTGTAACTGTTTGCAGATTGGTGAATCATCTCTGTATATAACCAATACCAAGGTCAAGTAAGCTCTCCATCCCGCTGGGGTAGGTAAATCAAGTACTGCTTTCCGGCTGGGTTTATGTTGGGTCTGTTCACCTGTTCTCTGATCCCACATGGCAGGTGATGCTCTATAGAGAGTGACCCAAAGACCAACTACTCGGATTTTGATGGCGTTCTGGTTCAGAATCTGGATTACAGGTTCCTTAATTTTGATGTGGATTGTAATTGCATACTACAGCTGTATTGAGTTTACTGCATTCACCAGGTGTCAGCACTGTCTCAGCGGAGGTTTGAGATGTCTTGAGTGCTTCTAGTTGATGTCTATTATGTGCCTGTGGTGTGGTAGGGTATTGCGTGATCTGAACCTACACTTGATGAACCGCGGGTATGTCAGCCCCCAGCAAGCTGTACAGATTGACCTGGAGCGATACAGGTATGATGACCTCGGAGTCTTTGTTTTATGTGCATTTTGTGATTCTTTCACAGTTTAGTTTTTGGTCATTCGTTATCCTGTCAACCTAGCTGATCTTCTCCAGTTTGCATTTTACTTAAGATTAACATATGAAAATCATAGTTTTTTTTGTTCGCATATTATTAATTATTCATATCAGTTTTGTTGGCCTATGACCACATACCACACCAAGATGGAATCTCGTAAAGATACTGTACAGTTGGCCTAATCTGAAGCGACCACGATGGCAAGTTTAAGGCATATCAATTGCAAAAAATGTGCATGTTGTTACGAGCTCTTTTTAATGCAGTTAATAGGTAGATGTTATTTTCAGAGTTAAAGTTGTTTTACTGTTGACTGTTTCAGAATGGAAGTGTGGCCAGGTTACGACAGTTCCATACTGAAATTCGAGAGAGGACCCGGTCTAATGGTAGATGTTATTCACAAGATGGTGAGCTTGCAGACTGTGTATGACATCATGTCGGACTTGTACCAGAGATCTCCAGCCACGTACAGAGAACGCTGTCTTCGGGAAATTGTAGGACAGATTGTTATCACGAGGTAATTACTCCTGTTGATCTGCGTGGCTTTGACAGTTTTGGCAATGTTACACAGAACTGTCAGTTTTTTTTTTCTCAGCATATTCTGTGACCATTGCCAGTACTTATTATGTCTACCTATGGAAGGATGGTCACTCAGGCTTACATGACCTGGTTGGCTTGGTCGAATACCAAGTTAGTATATTCATCTTGGTACCAGCCTGGCTCATTGTAGAGTAATTTCATTGATGCACTGAGCTTTAAGTGCAATGTATTGTCTGCTAAAGAGGTAAAGGTAAAGGTCAGAATATAGCTCTTAAGGAGCGAACCCCTCAGTGTCAGTTGTCATATGGGATCACACAGTGTTACCTGCCACCTGACAGAGGTGAACGCACCCCCGCCTTAACCCCAGCCAAATAGGCCGGTACTCGATTTACCTACCCCGGAGGGATGGAAGGCTGATTTGTCCTAGGCCGTTGGTTACATACCGAGATGGTTTACCTGCCCACAGGCAGTCACTCATCGCAGTATTTACCGGGCCCGGCGTACAGTAACTTTGCTGATCGGATCAGATGCGTTACCACTACACCACGCCACCAACCTGCTATGGCATACTGACACTTCATTGGCCAACTGGACAAAATAATTTTTTCCTGATACACAATATCTGAACTGCACTCAAGACAGTTGCCATACTGACACTTTGTTAGACTTCAGGTGCTATTAATGCAACCAACAATGTTACCACCAGGCTAAGCTGCCAATGGAGATGATGTCAACATTTTTTATCGATATTTAGGTGGTTTTACTAAACAACTTTCGTTCTCTATATATGACACCACAACCGTGTTTAATTTGTTTGAAAAATTATTTGCAAGATTTTTTTTTAACTAACTGCAGTGGAGTTTAATGATATCATTTTATCGATTGACTGACTGGTGAATAAACGTTTAAAATTTGGTCGCTGTTTTCAGCACTTAGCAGAAAGACTGCTTCTTGCTCTTGCTGTTTGCAAATGATGTCTGATCATTGATCATTCTTGTTATTGTTGATGTTCTTGACGTGCATTTTCACACCTTAATCTGACATGGTTGCAAGTACATTGGTGACATTGACTTTGAACAGTATTAGGTTGATTGATGCATTTCACCAATACTGTTAATACTGCTACAACAGCGCAACAATTACTACAGCTGCGACTACAACTGCAGTTACTACAACTACTGAATTGCTACAACTACTACTAACACACCTACACACCAGTGTGTCAGTGGTCTGGAGTATGAAGGCTGGTTGACAGTTCATTGCATGTACAACAACTGCAACTACGACGACTACTACAACTATGATGACCACTACCAGTGCTACAACAACAACTACTACTACTACTACTAGTACTACTACTGCACACCGGTATGTCTGTGGTCTGAAGTCGATGGTTGGTAAATGTCTGGCTGATGGTTTTTTTTGTGTATACTCATAAGTACATTTACAGCAACAACTAAAACAACAACAACTGTTACTATAACCACGTAGTACTACTAAAACTGGTTGCAGATATAATAACCGGACATATCGTATTGATGACATCGACTTCAACTCAAAGCCAACGAACACGTTTCAACTGCGCAATGGCACTGTCACCAGTTATGTTGACTACTATTCAAATGTATTACACTGCTGTTTTTTATGTAGTATTTACCAGTCTTTGTTGATGCATCAGTTGTAATGGGTGGGTCTTGCTCATCTGTCGCCACGGGCTCCTGACATTAAAACAAATGATTGTATAGAAATGTCAATATTTGCGCGAAGGTTTCACATATCAAGTGCCATTTTTTCGTTCAGATGGTCGATGATGGGTTTTGGTCAGTGTTGTGAAGTATGAGTGGCTGTGACCATTGTAGATGGCTACATACAGCGAGTGGCCAAAAGTGTGTCAGAATGCGATGACGATGCCAGGAAGTCGTGAAGCGCACCGCAAATAAAATAAGTAAAATTTCGAACTTGAGCGCATCTCTAGCCGATTTATATCTATGGTCATGTAGTTTTATCTATGTAAAATGCGTTGCGTCATTCGTGACGTCATTTTAATCGAAAATATTGACAAACGAAGCGATTGAAATGTGCTGGATAC